>Ga0208821_1001731_pt1 | contig 10997 bp, 10 predicted proteins | sample June2015DPH_20_5_FD_184720 | JGI IMG/M metagenome (GOLD analysis project Ga0208821, IMG submission 184720) | Peatland microbial communities from SPRUCE experiment site at the Marcell Experimental Forest, Minnesota, USA - June2015DPH_20_40... | ecosystem: Environmental > Terrestrial > Soil >... | reverse complement strand
CGAGTTACGCAATGAAACCGGGGTTGCTTCTAAATCGCTGGGCCAGGGAAGGGGAACTGCCCCCTTCCCCGGCACCCCATCCCCAAAAACAAAACCTGGCCGTTTACACAAAAGAATTGACACACCTCTAGTCTGTTCCGCTGTTTGCCCCGCGTGGCACACTTGGCCTAGCTGCCAGCGCCCGCAGCCTTGGCGTTTTCCGCCTGCCGCCGTTTCTTATACAGTTCTTCCAGTTCCGTAAGTGAGTAAACGCCATCCGCAAGATTTTGCATTTCTTCCGACGACACTAACATTCTCCGGTCGACCTCAAACCAGAAGGTACCTTTTTTACCGCGCACTTGCGCTTCGACTGTGTGCCCCTGCTCTTTTAACATCTCAATTGCTACATCAATTTTATCTTTGTATGTCATAAACCCTCTACCTCTATTCTGTCGCGGACGCGTTGTTGCGCGCAATAGTTACCGTGGTGTCGCGGTAGGAAGCGCCGGGTGCCCCACACATTCGCGCTTTCTGCGAACGTGTGGGTACATGCCCACCGATCTAGGTCCAAGTCTTCCATCGCAATCCGTTCCCTGCGATCGAAATTTTATATTTGACTTACAACCCGCCGTGCGCGAAAATGGAAATCTGATTGGGGCAGTTTCGAAGTATGCCGTCCAGTAAGACGGTCCTCGAAGCTGCCCCAAAACCATTTTCAGTACTCTTTGACAACCGTAAGTCCTTATTCCGGAAGATTTTGACTATAAGTCCTTTAAAGTCAAAGATTTCGGCCGTTTTAGCCCGTAAGTCTATGATTCCAATAGGCAGGGGGAGGGGGGTACCCCCTTAACGAACTAGTTACTACGCCAAAGGAATAAGAACGGCGCCGAGCGGCGGCGACGCGACAACTACGGAAAACAAAAGGGGAGCACCGAAGTGCTCCCCGTTTGCTTTCCTTTTCCGCGAGTTGGTCAGTTACTTGCTTCCGCTCATTTCGGCTTTCTCGCTGGCGCCGATGGCTAGGACGTACTTCTTGCCGGCGAAGCGTATTTCGGAAACCGTTGCCTTGCCGCTGGCGTGGTCGACGACCGCCGAGTCATAGTTAGAGGCTTTGTCGAGTGCGACGACTTTTGCCGACGCCTTCGCGACTTCCTTCTTGCCCTGCATGAAGCTTACCTCGACGTTCGATCCCGTGCCGTCCCAACGCAGTTGATACTCACCAGGGGCGAGTTGCTGGCCGGCGACTTCGAACGGCTCCCGCACCTGCAGCGAACCTTTGTTACTTGCGAAAGCGCTCGATGCGAGCAGCACGGCCAGCCCGAGCACCACAGTCTTTGCCAGATTGTTCATCGCCAGATGGTTCAGTTTCATAAGCTCCTTAGCTTTCTGCCCCGCTTTCTGCCGGGACGTTAGGGGCGGCTGGTGATGGTTCGAGGACGCTCGACTGAGGGCTTGCCTTTTTCGTGCAAAGTCCTACAATGCGCGTGTCAGGGTGACGCAAAAGAGCGCGGGCCTCAGACTCGTGCTTTTTGCTCGGACTGTGCTCACGCAGGGCCGCCAAACCACGTGTGAGCCAGTCCCGTTACCCTGCAAATTCTTTTAAGTGGATCGAAGTTGCTTACGTCCACCCCACATTGGTTCGCCACAGGATACGAATCTCGGTCTGAGTAAGTTCCCAATGTCTTTTTTCTTTGCGAACAGAAGCATGCGTATTGGACGTGCGGGCGCTCGCCGCGTTAGCAAAGCATGGTGTAGGTTGGCGGAATGACAGGGTGGGAGTGTTTTGTCAGGAGTTCAGGCTATGTCCAAGAACTACAAGATCCCTCGCTTCGCTCGGGATGACAAATCTATATTTAATAAAGTGCTAACTGATCTTCAGCACAATCTTGCCGTAATTCTTGCCTTCCTGCATTAGCGTGTAGGCGGCGCGGGCTTCTTCCAGTGGGAAAACTTTTCCGATCACGGGATGGAGCTTGCCCGCTGCCAGCCATTCTGAAAGGTGCTTCCACGCGGATTCCATGAGTGGGCGGTTGGCGCTCAGATACGACAGCCAAAGTCCGTGGACGCTCGCGCCTTTCGCGTAGAGAAGGCGAGTGTCGAGTAGCGGAGGTTCGCCGGTGGCGGAGCCATAGACAATGACGCGTCCGAAGTCGCGCACGCAGCGCACGCTTTTTGCGACGTGCTCGCCGCCGAGCATTTCGAAAACTGCGTCGACACCTTCGCCGTGCGTGAGATCTTTGATCGCTTCGACATAATCGCGCTGCTTGTAGTTGATGCCGTGCTGCAGGCCGAGTTCGCGCACCCGGGTCAGCTTGTCTTCGGAAGAAGAAGTTCCGTACATTTCGAGGCCGAGAATTTTTCCGATTTGCACGGCGGCGGTGCCGACTCCGCCGGCGACGGCATGAATCAGAACGCGGGAACCGGCGGGCTGGTCGAGCAAACCGGCCTTCCAGTAGGCGAAATAGGCGGTGAAGAAATTTACCGGGAAGGCGGCGGCCTGTTCGGCGGTCCAATTTTCAGGGACGGGCCAGACGAGGTTCCGCTGCGCCACGGTTTTTTCGGCGAAGGCGGCCCACTGCATGTAACCCATCACGCGGCGCCGGCTCGGCTCGGCGTTGCCGGTAAATTCGCGTCCGGCGAATTCGCGGCCGGCCGTGAACGGCGGCTTCGGAGTTCCGGCGTATCCGCCGCGCGCGGTGAGCAGATCGGCAAAGTTCAAGCCGCCCGCTTCCACCTTCACCAGAAGCTGCTCCGGCGCGGGATGCGCGTCGGGGACCTGCTGCAATTCGAGAACCTCGGGACCGCCGAAACGAGTGATGACGAGTGCTTTCATGGGGAAAGTTTAACAGGCCTATGGAGTGACGGGCGTCGCCCATCCGCCGGGCGGGGACGCCCGGCTCTCCACGGACGAGGAACTCGCGGAGTTCGCCTGCAGCATCTATAATGTTGACCGAGTTTCCGATCCCCGTGGCCTGAGCGATTTTCTGGCGGCGAGGACGAGGGTTGCGCCGGTATTGCAGGTGCGATCCGAGGGTGCGGCTGGAAACGTCTGCGCCTCCCGTGTTGGAAAGGAAACGCTTGCCCGGCTTACTCCTGCCGCGCTTGTTTTTCTTCACCAACAGACTCGCCATGTGCTAACGGCTGAATGGTGAAGCTAACCGACAATTTCGGGCGCTCGATTCACGACCTGCGGATTTCGATCACGGACCGCTGCAACTACAGGTGCGTATACTGCCGGACGGGGACCAATGGCGCGGCGTATGCGGAGCTTCCGTTCGAAGACTATCTGCGGATGGCGCGGATTCTGGTTGGGCTCGGGATCACGAAAATTCGCCTGACGGGCGGCGAGCCGCTGCTGCGCAAAGGCATTGTGGAGTTCGTCGGCGACCTCGCAAAGCTGCGCACTGCAGAAGGCAAGAAACCTGAAATTGCATTGACGACCAACGGCCACCTGCTGGCTGAGATTGCGCAGCCGCTGAAGGACGCAGGACTTGACCGCGTGACGGTCAGCATGGACGCGGTGGATCCGGAGCGATTTGCGCGCATCACGCGTGTGCCGAATGGATACGAGAGCGTGCTGGCGGGAGTGCGCGCATCGCGGCGGGCGGGCCTCGATCCGGTGAAGATCAATTGCGTGCTGCTGCGCGGCTTCAATGAAGATCAGGTCATTCCGTTTGGGATGTTTGCGCGCGAAGAGCGGGTGGTGGTGCGATTCATCGAATTCATGCCGCTCGAAGAAGACCGCGTCTGGACACCGGAAATTGTGGTTACGCTTGATGAGATTGTCTCCCGCATGGCGGAGTATCTGCCGCTGGAGGAGATTGCGCACGAGGGCAGTGGAACCGCGCGGCGCTACCACTTCTCGGATGGCGTGGGCGAGATTGGAATCATCGCGCCGGTATCGCATCCGTTCTGCGGACACTGCAGCCGGATTCGCATCACCTCGGACGGCAAGCTGCGCACGTGTTTATTCTCTGTGTGGGATCACGACCTGCATGAGTTGATACGGCGCGGCGCGACCGACGAGAAGCTCACGGAGTTCATTGTGAAAGTGGTGGAGAAGAAAGAAGAGCGGCACCACATCGGGGAGCCGGGATTTGTGCCGGCGTCGCGAACGATGGTGCATATTGGGGGCTAGGGTCAGTCGCTGGTCGTCAGTCGGTAGTCGTTAGGAAAGGCGCTTTACCGCCGAGACGCGGAGCGCGCCGAGAATTGCACATCAGTAAAACGAGTCGTACTTCGTAACCGTCCAGCCGGAATCTTTCTTTTCTTCGGTCACTGAGAAGAGATCTTTGTAGGTTGCGTCCTGGCTGGGAGTGCTGTAGCGCTGGCCTTTATAGTGCAAAATCACGAGTGGCGGCGCGTCTTCCCATTCCACCAGGTTCCAGGAAATTAGCGGGTGCTGGGCCTCGGATTTGCAGATGAAGTCGGCGCGCTTCTTGCGGTAGTCCCTTTCCCACTGGGTGAGCAGTTTGCGGCAATTACCGTCGCGCATCTCCGCGATGAAGCGATTGGCGGTACGTTCGATGGTGCGATCGCGAAACGGATTCATGGTAATGCTGATCGGCATCTGGGTGAGAGGGTCGCGTTCTTCCGAGCGCGACAGAACCGGCCCCTGGTTGGTGAGCCAGTTCAGATAGCCAAGAAACACGCCCACGAGCAGGACCGCGGAGCCCACTGCGATGGCGAGATGGGTGCGGGAGAACTGCATCCAGAGAAGTTTGGGGGATGGGCGCCGTGTGGACAAGGTTACTTCAGATACTTTCGTAACTGGTGGAGGGACTGGGGCTGGCCGTCTTCACATGGCTGCTGCTGGATGCCGCACTGGTTTGTGTTTTCCATATTGGCGGCGTATAGTTGTTGATGAAAACTGTTGTGTCGTAGTGTCAGGATTGTCGAAGCACACCAGTGGGCGAAAGCCCACTTTTTAGTTTGGGCCGATTAGCGGGGATGGACTGGCGTGGCGATTTTGGCGCAAGTTGCTGAAAACATGGCTTTAGATCTGGATAAGGTCCGGCAGATTGCCGAACGAGTGGCAGGCTCGAACGGGCTGGAAGTAGTCGAAGTGGAGTTGTGCGGGGCAGGGAAGCACCGCATGCTGCGGGTGTTTATCGACCGGCCCGGAGCGGTGCCAGCGGCGGATCGTCCATATGAAGATCGTCCGGACGGCGTGACGCACGAGGACTGCTCGAAGTTCAGCCGGGAGTTCGGGACGATCGTCGACGTTGAGGATGCAGTGCCGGGCGGATCGTATGTGCTGGAGGTTTCTTCTCCGGGACTGGATCGCAAGCTGACGAAGGCGGCAGATTTTGAGCGCTTCCGCGGACAGCGCGTGAAGTTGACGACGCGGGAGCCGGTGAACAACAACCGGCATTTTGAAGGGAAGCTGGAAAGCTTCGAGAACGGAAAGCTGCTGCTGGATTTAAGCGCGGCGCGTAAGAAGAAGATGCGTCCGAAAGAAAGCGCAGCGGCGAAGGTTGCGATTGAGTTAGACAACATAGAGAAGGCGAATTTGGTACCGGAAATCTAGTTGCCAGTATCCAGTTGCCAGTGTTTGGCGATTGCGACTGGCTAAACGGTGCCGCGCCAGTGCGAAGCTCGTAGGCGGCCTGGAGAACTGGCAACTGGATACTGGCAACTGAGAACTGACTTTTATGGCTAGTGAGCTCTACAACATCATCGAAGGGGTCAGCCGGGAAAAAGGCATTGATCCGCAAATTGTGGTGAGCGCGGTTGAGGACGCCATTGTGGTGGCCACGCGCAAGTACTACAAGACGCAGGAAAACCTGCGCGCAGTGCTCGATAAAGATAGCGGCAAGATCAATGCCTACGCGGTGAAGTCGATCGTCGAGACTCCGGAGCAGGTGGAAGATCCGAATCTGCAGGTGACGGTGGAGCAGGCGCGGAAGCTGGATCCGAGCGCGGAAGCGGGCGGAGAGCTGCTGATCCCGAAAGTGACAGAAGGAATTCTGGGGCGGATTGCGGCGCAACTTGCCAAGCAGGTCATATTTCAGAAAGTGCGCGAGGCGGAACGCGACACGGTTTACAACGAATACATCGGGCATGTGAACGAGATCATAAATGCGACTGTGAAGCGGCTCGAAGGTCCGGATGTGATTCTCGATATCGGCAAGGCCGAAGCGCGCATGGGACGCAAGGAACAGTCGCGCCTGGAATCGTTCGCGGTGGGCGAGCGGATTCGGGTGGTGATCGTGCGGGTGGAAAAAGCGGTGAAAGGCCCGGGCGTGATTGCTTCGCGCTCTGCTCCGGAATTAGTCCAGCATCTGTTCCAGACGGAAGTACCGGAAATTTATGATGGCACGGTCGTGATCCGGGCGATTGCGCGGGAAGCGGGCGAGCGCACGAAGATCGCGGTGCTGTCGAAGGATAAGGACGTGGATGCGGTCGGAGCCTGCGTGGGCATGAAGGGTATGCGGGTGCAGTCGATCATTCGCGAGTTGCGCGGAGAAAAGATCGACATTATCGAATATCACGAGGATCCGGTTACATTCGCAGAGAAAGCGCTGCAGCCCGCGAAAGTGAGCCGGGTGACGATTGTGGACGCGGCGGACAAGCATCTGGAAGTGGTCGTTGACGACACGCAACTCTCGCTGGCCATCGGGAAAAAAGGGCAGAACGTGCGGCTGGCGGCGAAGCTGCTGGGCTGGAAGATCGACATCAAGAGCGAAGAAGAAAAGCGGCAGGAAGTGGAACAGCAGATGTCGGCGCTGGTCACGCAGACCGTAACTCCGCTGGAGATTGTCACCGGACTGGGCGAAGGGCTGGTCGAGAAACTGAAGGCGGCAGGTGTGAACACGGTGGAGTCGCTGGCCGATATGACGCCGGAGCAACTGGAAGCGATTGAAGGCATTGGCCCGAAAACGGTGGAAAAAATCAGCATTGCGGTCAATAATTATTTTGCCAGTCTGGATGGCGGCGAGGCAGTAGCCGACGCGGAAGCAGAAGGTGCCGGAGAAGCCGCCACCGAAGCGGCTTTCAGCGAGGAATCGCTGGCAGAAGGCACGGTAGAAGCGGATGCGTTGTCCGCGGAAGCGGAGCCTGCGGAAGAAACGGCGCCGACAGCAGAAGACGCCGAAGCTCCGACCGAAGAACCCGCGACTGAAGAAGCTGCGACTGAAGAAGCCCCGGAAGACAAGCAGAGCTGAACCTGGGAGCGTGGCGAGTTCGGAGTTGCATCCGAACCGAAAGCGCGGGCTTCGTCACCCGGAAGTGAGATTGCACAGGGATTTGTGAGGTCAGATATGCGAGCTTAGATATGCGAGCTTAGCGGCGCAAGAAGAGGAAACGACGGCGGATGAGTAAGATTCGAATCAACGATCTGGCCCGTGAGTTGGAAGTCAAGAGCAAAGAAATTCTTGACGTGCTGACCACGGTGGGCGTCACGGAGAAGAAAACGCACTCCAGTTCTCTGGAAGAGCACGAAGCGGAGCTGGTGCGGAAACATCTCCGCGGCCGCTCCGAGGGGACGCCCGGTTCGGCGAAGACTTCGCGTGCCGCTCACGGCGACGAAGGGATCAAGACAAAAATCGACCTCTCGCACATTTCGCGACCTGGAGACGTCCTGCGCGCCATCACGCAGCTCAGAGAAGTAGCCGAGCATCCTGCGGCGCGTCCGGTAGTCAAGCCGCCGGCGATAGAAGCGAAGGCAGAAGCTCCGACCGCTCCGGTGGCGCCGAAGGCAGTGCCGCCCAAGCCTGCGAGCGAAGCTCCTGCTTCTGCGCCGCCGACACCGAGACTGGTGACGCCGGCTTCGGTAGCCGCTGCGCAGCGGCCGCCGGCAGTGGTCGTGATTCTGCCGAAAGTTCCCGCGACACCATCCTCCGCGACCACACCGGCTGCGGTCCCGTCCGCTACAAGTACGAGTGCGGCGCCGCCTGCGATCGCCGTTCCGCCTCGAGTTACGACTCCTGCAGCGCCAGCTGGAAGTGCTCCGCCAGCAGCGCAGCCTCCGTCGCATAATAATGTTGCGCAGATGCAAAGCGCGGCGCCCGCGAAGCCAGCGGCTCCGAGTGCGCCGCCGCCGCGAATGATCATGCCGCAGACCGGCCCGCGCCCGGTATATAAGGCGCCTCTGTCTGCGCCGGGAGCGCCCGCGCCGGGTGCAGCCTCGCGGCCGGCGCCTGGACGGCCGGTGCCGGGACAGCCAATTTTTCAGCGCACGGCACGACCACCGCAAGCGCCGGGAGCAGCGCGTCCGCCGCTGCGTCCGGGTGAACGGCGACCGATGCATCCGACGCGAGTGGCGCCAGCGGGATCGCGTCCACTGGGTGTAGGTCCGGGAGGAACGCTGCCGCCGCCGGGACCAGCGCGTCCGGGAAGCCGTCCGGGCGGTCCGGCGCGGCGACCGGGACAGAGGTATGTGCCGCGAGGAGTGAAGGAAGGCCCGATGAAGGGCTACACTCCGCCGCCGCGGATGACCATCAGCAACGAGCCGGCGCCGATCACGCGGAACATCACGATTACAGAAGGAATCTCGGTGAAGGACCTGGCCGAGAAGCTGGGCATCCGCGCCAAGGATGTGATTGCGCGGTTGGTGGTGCGGGGCGTGTTCGCGACCATCAATCAAACGCTCGACGCCGAGCTGGCCAGCGAGATGGCGCGCTTCTTCGGAGCGGATACGGAAGTGATCACCTTCGAGGAACAAGCCGCGAAAGATACGACCGAAGCCATCGAGAGCAGCGAGGAAGGCGCGGAAGCGGTACCGCGTCCGCCGGTGGTTACGATCATGGGCCACGTGGACCACGGCAAGACTACGCTGCTCGATTCGATCCGCTCGACCAATGTCGCCGGAGGCGAAGCGGGCGGCATTACGCAGCATATCGGCGCATACAAGGTTCGCATCACGGACACGGCGTCTCCGGCCTATGGGCGCGAGATCGTGTTCCTCGACACGCCTGGTCACGAAGCCTTCACGCGCATGCGGGCGCGCGGCGCGAAAGCGACTGACATCGTGGTGCTGGTCACCGCGGCGGACGACGGCGTTATGCCGCAGACGGTGGAGGCGATCGACCACGCTCACGCTGCCGAAGTTCCCATCATTGTGGCGGTCAACAAGATCGATAAGCCGGGCGCGCTGCCGGAGCGGGTCAAGAAGCAACTGGCTGATCGCGGACTGGTCCCAGAAGAGTGGGGCGGCAAGACGGTGTTCGTAGACGTTTCCGCCAAGCAGAAAACGAACCTGAATCTGCTGATGGAAATGATCTGCCTGACAGCGGACCTGCAGGAATTGAAAGCGACTCCGGGACGCGCGGCGAGCGGCGTAGTGCTCGAAGCGAAGCTGGATCGGGGACGCGGTCCGGTGGGGACGATCCTGGTGCAAAACGGCACGCTCCACGCGGGCGACAACTTCGTGGTGGGGAACGTGTACGGAAAAGTCCGGGCGATGTTCGATGATCGCAGCAAGCCGCTGAAGGAAGCGCCGCCCTCGACGCCGGTGGAAATTATCGGATTGGAAGGGCTGCCGCAAGCGGGCGATCAGTTCGTGGTGGTCACCGACCGCGAGAAGGCGCGCGACATCTCGGAATACCGCGAGCAGAAAGCGCGCGAAGCCACGCTCGCCAAGAGTTCACGCGTCTCGCTCGAAGGCCTGGCCGAGCAGTTGAAGACGGCGGGCATGAAGGAACTGAACATTATTCTGAAGGCCGACGTGCAGGGATCGGTTGAAGTGCTGGGCGATTTGCTGGGCAGATTGTCGAACGACAAAGTGCGCTTGAAATTGCTGCGCTCGGGCATTGGCGCGATTACGGAGACGGATGTGCTGCTGGCGTCGGCTTCGAATGCGATCATCATCGGATTCAACGTGCGTCCGGAGCGCAAGGCGCAAGAGCTGGCCGAGCAGGAAAAAGTCGACATACGGCTGCACTCGATCATTTACGAACTGCAGGACGAGATCAAGCGCGCAATGACCGGGCTGCTCGAGCCTACGATCAAAGAAATTTACCAGGGACGCGCCGATGTGCTGGAGACATTCCGCATTCCGAAGGTGGGAACGATTGCCGGTTGCCGCGTGACCGATGGACTGATCAAGCGCGACTCCGAAGTGCGGCTGCTGCGCGACAACGTGGTCATGTTCAAAGGGAAAGTCGGGTCGCTGCGGCGCTTCAAAAACGATGCGTCCGAAGTGCACAGCGGTATGGAGTGCGGTATCTCCATCTCGAACTACGGCGACATCAAGGCTGGCGACGTGATCGAGGCGTTCGTGACCGAGAGAATCGCGGCGGAAGCGATAAAGTAGGTTAGTTCGTGGAGCGCCGGGCGTCCTCGCCCGGTCTAACAGGCATTCCTCCGGCCGGGCGAGACGCCCGGCGCTCCATTGGACGATTCGTCACCAGATGAATGTGATGTGGCTCCTAGCTAACGTTTAGAGTACGGTGATAAATCTGTCTTTGTGTACTCTTATGAATACCGCCGCCGTTTGCCTCATTTCCAGCCAGACTTCAAGATCATATTCACCACCTTCTGCTCCTACCTTCGCTGGACTCTACCTCCTGCCGCCAGAACAATAGTTGTCGAAACCTGCTTGGCTGGAAATGGTTTGAAGTTTGACCTCTGCGGTCTAGTCGTCATGCCGGATCATGTGCACCTTGCCCTGGTGCCGATTTGCCGCGCGCAGGGACCCATCCCGATCGCCGAGGTCATGCAGGCTATCAAAGGCGCGTCGGCGCATCGCATCAACAAACTTCTGAACCGTCGCGGGAAAGTCTGGCAAGAGGAGTCGTTCGATCGGGCCTTGAGAAAGGACGAGCAATCTCAGGAAAAGCTCTATTACATGCTTGAGAATCCTGTGCGGGCTGGTCTGGCTAGCAATCCGTTGGACTATCCGTGGATATGGCGAAGGACATCACCGATGGTTGTTAGTCGGGCCCCCTAGCAGGTTGCGGAAAAACTCGATTTGAAGATTTGAAGCGGACGGAGTACCCCGAAACTCTCTTGTTTCCACAGCACAACCTGATAAGAAGAAAGCATGCGTGGAAAAGACGAGCAGCAGTTGGATGTGT
>Ga0208821_1001727_pt1 | contig 11039 bp, 12 predicted proteins | sample June2015DPH_20_5_FD_184720 | JGI IMG/M metagenome (GOLD analysis project Ga0208821, IMG submission 184720) | Peatland microbial communities from SPRUCE experiment site at the Marcell Experimental Forest, Minnesota, USA - June2015DPH_20_40... | ecosystem: Environmental > Terrestrial > Soil >... | reverse complement strand
CCCGCGTCACTTTTGAAGTTGGGATGACGAGCATGGGAGGTTTTGGTGTTTACTTGGATCACGCCAAGCCGCGGCTGGGTGAACGCGAAGCCGTCAAGGACATTGCCCGCAATCTCGAGCGCTGGGTCGATGGGATTGTGGCGCGTACCTTCTCGCACGAGTCGGTGTTGGAGTTGGCGAACAACGCTTCGATTCCGGTCGTGAACGCGCTCACCGACCTCTTTCATCCCTGCCAGGCTCTGGCCGATCTCTACACGCTGCGGGAGAAATTTGGTACGCTTGCAGGGTTGAAACTGGCCTTCGTGGGTGACGGATACAATGTGTGCCATTCCCTGATGATTACCGGCGCGAAGCTTGGCGTCTCGCTGCGCGTGGCGACGCCTCCGGGCTATGAGCCCAAACCTGAAATCCTCGCCGAGGCGAAGGCACTGGCGGCGGCGATGGGGGCGACAGTGGACCTTTTCAACAACCCGCTCGAGGCCGTGGCGGGCGCTCAGGCGGTATACACGGATGTCTGGGCCAGTATGGGGCAGGAGCACGCCGTGCACCTGCGCTCGCAGGTCTTTGCCTCTTATCGCGTCACGGAAGACTTGATGGCGGTGGCTGACCCTGCGGCGGTGTTTATGCATTGCCTGCCAGCGCATCGAGGTCATGAGGTTACCAACGAGGTCATTGATTCCCCACGCTCGGTGGTTTTCGATCAGGCGGAAAACCGGCTGCACGTCCAAAAGGCCCTGTTGATTCTACTTTTGCAGAACACCCGCGCCTAACGAGGGGGAGACCTCAGGATGACATCAGCAAGGCCTCGGCCTGTCATTCTGAGCGAGGATAGCCGAAGACCGCTATCCGTGATGTCGGAAACGGAACGTAGGCTCGAGACCCCCTCACCCGGCCCGCGACGGCGCTTTCACCAGCCGTCGCGGGCCGGGTGAGGGGTTAGTTGCGGGGCAAGGACGGCCCAGGCAGGCTCGGCCCAAGCTGCTCGGTGGAGGGAAATGAAACGTTGAACATCCGAAAAGCGGAGTTGCGGGACGTGCCTGCACTCTTCAAACTGATTAGCCGTTACGCGGTCGAAGAGATCCTGCTTCCGCGGTCTCTAACGAATCTCTACGAAGACGTTTGGGAATTTACTGTCGCGGAAGAAGATGGAAAGCTTCTCGGGTGTGGGGCACTCAAGTTCTACAACCAGGAGCTCGCTGAGATCCGTTCCCTGTGCGTTGATGAACAGCTCAAGTCAAAGGGTGTCGGGAGGATGCTCACGGAGGCGCTGTTGGATGAAGCCGAAGGCTACGGGCTGAAAACGGTATTCGCCCTGACCGTGGTCCCGGCCTTCTTTGAAAAGCTGGGCTTCCAAATGGTGCCGCGCGAGAGATTTCCGGTCAAGGTCTATGAGGACTGCCTGGGCTGTCCCAAATACTCATGTTGTGATGAGGTTGCGGTAAGCTACGAATTGGCCTGGCGGCGCACGGAAGAGGTTGAGGTCCCCGTAGAAGCTATCGACGCATTGAGCTGACGCGGTGAGGTGTGTATGCGTTTGAAGAACCTTGCAATCGCAATATCGCTCGTCATGATTTGCGCGCTGGACGTACGGGCCGGAAGCCCGCCGACCATGCGCCTGGATTATTTCCATACTGGCAACGCCACCCAGGAGTTGTTCAGCGTCGACCGCGTGGTTATCGAACCTCTACCCTGGCCGGGGAATCCCTCGAAACCCATCGACACCACGAACCGCGGCGTGTACTACTTCGAAGTGAAAGACCTCAGCAGCCAGCGCGTGTTGTACTCACGTGGTTTCTCATCCATCTACGGCGAATGGGTAACTACGGAAGAAGCGAAAAAGGCGAACCGCACTTTCCACGAGTCCCTTCGCTTCCCCGCTCCGGACGGTCCGGTTCAACTCGTCGTCAAGAAGCGCGACGCGCAGAATACTTTCCGTGAGGTCTGGTCAACCAACATCGATCCCCATGATAAGTACATCGACACGTCAAAGCCTGCCTCTCCTGGGCGCGTGCTGGCCATAGAAAAAAACGGCGATCCCGCGCTGAAGCTGGATTTGCTGTTTCTGGGTGAGGGCTATACGGCGGCCGAGCTGGATAAATGTGAGAAAGATGTGCGCCGGCTCGCCGAAGGTGTTTTCACCTATTCGCCCTTCAAAGAGCGCCGCAAGGATTTCAACGTCTGGGCGATCTGCTCCCCTTCTCCTGACTCGGGTGTATCGCATCCGTCTGCGGGCGTCCACCGCAACACCCTTTTCGGTTCGCAGTTTGATGTTTTCGGCACCGAGCGTTACGCCCTGGCGTTCGATAATCGTGCCATTCGCAGCGTGGCTTCGTTTGCCCCCTATGACGTGATGGGGATTGTGATGAACTCCAAGGAGTATGGGAACGGAGGCATCTTTGGGCTCTACGCCACGGTCAGCATTGATTTTCCGACCGCCATTCGCGTGTTCGTTCATGAATTCGGACACCACTTCGCGGACCTTGGGGATGAGTACTACTTCAACGCGAACGTCGCTTATGCGCCTGCCAGCGCCCGGCTCGAGCCGTGGGAGCCCAATATTACTGCCCTCCTGGACCCGCAGCATCTGAAGTGGAAGGCTCTCGTGGCTCCCGACACGCCGATTCCCACTCCCTGGCCGAAGGATTGTTACGAGAACAGTATTCGAGATCCGCAAAGCCGCATCCAGCAGATGCGCTCAGAAGGCCGTCCCGCTGCCGAGATCGACGAATTCCGGCGCCAAGGGCGCGAAACACAAGAGCACTGCCTGTCCGATGGGCCCTACGCGAATAAGGTGGGCGCGTTCGAAGGCGCGATGTATGAAACCAAAGGCTACTATAGGCCTCAGCAGCGCTGCATCATGCTTTCAGGAACGGAGTTCTGCGCCGTTTGCCAACACGCCATCGAGGAGATCATCGACCTCTACTCCCGCCCCTGAGGTCAAATGCAGTTGGCTGGTTCCTCAAGCGGGGGGCAGCCTGTCCCGACGTAGAGAGAAGACTCGCCGCAGCTTCTTGCCGGCCCGCCCAGCGTGGGCGGTTCCGCGACCGCGGAAGCGGCCGGAAACACTAAGCCCGAATTCGGAAGTTAGCGTGGGTGCGATCCGCATCTCGTAGGGGCACAGCGTCCGCCGCTGCGGATGCCCCTGCGCCCGGCCACGCACCCTTTTGTTCCTCCGGTATCTCCGTCCAACGGGCATCGAATCAAGTGATTCGGCTCGAATGGCGGCTGCCAACTTTCGAATTCGGGCTGAAGCCCTGAAGTGGCGGACGGGGGTAAGGAGTGGGAAGCAGGAAATGGGCAGCAGGGACACAACGTTCTGGAAACTAGCCGCAGCCGCTGTTAACCCGCCCTTCTTCGTAGGGTTGACTGTCAACTGTCGACTGTCGACTGTTAACTGTTCTGTTGACCGTGAACTGCCTTTCAAGGTATATGATGAGCAAGGGCGCGCGGGCCGGGGCCAAGTCTGGGTCTGAGCCGCAGTCGCCCTGAGGCGATTGGACACGTCAGTGCGAGTACTGGCAATCGACTTTGGCATGAGGCGGATGGGTATGGCGGTTTCGGATGCTTTGGGCATCACCGCCCAGGGGCTTCCGACTCTTCAGCGCACACGCCTGGAGGATGACCTGCAGAAGATCCGGGAACTGACGGAAGAGTATTCAACCGAGCGCGTAATCGTGGGAAATCCCCTCGGGCATGGCGGAGGCGAGACAACGATGTCTCGACACGCCGCGCAGTTCGCCGAAAAGCTGCGCCGGCGAGTGAATTGCCCCGTCGATCTCTGGGACGAACGATTGACAAGTGTGGAAGCTAACCGCGCTCTTCGCGAAACGGGTTTGAGCCTTGCCAAACGCCAACGAGCGGTGGATCGCGTGGCGGCGACTCTTCTCTTGCAAAGCTACCTGGACTTCCTTTGCAACGAGCGAAGCCGTAACGCCGGGGCGGCGCCATGAGATGGCGGCTTCTCCTCCTGGCCTTTGGGGCAGCGGCGGTGGGGCTGCTCTGGTTAGCTTTCGATTTGCTTTCGCCTTATCGTGGTTACTCCGGGAACATGTTGCTCGTCATTGAACCCGGCTCGCGGGCCTCCCAAGTCGCGGATTTGCTGGTTGCTCGCGGAGTGCTGAGGGATCGCCTGCCGTTTCTGGTCCGTTACTGGGCGGGTCGCCCCCGTCACGCATTGCGAGCCGGTGAATACCTCTTTGACCACCCCCTTCGTCCCATCGATGTTTTGCGAAGACTGGTCCAGGGTGATGTTTTCCTTCATCCCGTAGTCATCCCCGAGGGCTCGGACCGCTTTGACATCGCGCGGATTCTCAACCTGCGGCTGGGCATCGATCCCGTGCAGTTCTTCAGAGTGACTCAGCAGGCTGTGGCGATACGCGATCTCGATCCCAGGGCACCCTCGCTGGAGGGCTATCTCTTCCCTGACACGTACCGGTTCCCTCGCGGTGTCAGTGCCGCAACCGTTGTCATCACGATGCTGGAGCGTTTCCGCCACATCGTGGGCACGAGGTTTGCGAATCAACGGCCTTCGTCGTCGGCCGGCTGGCATGAGGTTATGACCCTAGCCTCGCTCGTCGAAAAAGAGACACCTGAGGCGTCGGAACGCCCCCTCATCGCAGGGGTCTTCGAGAGGAGGCTTGAAAGGGGCATGCCCTTGCAGTCCGATCCCACGGTGGTCTATGCGGCGCGACTGGACTTTCGCCCGGTTGGCCCTATTACCCAAAGCGACCTCGGATTCGATTCACCCTACAACACTTACCGCCACTCCGGACTTCCACCCGGGCCCATTGCGAACCCGGGGGAAGCCTCCATCCGGGCGGTATTTCACCCGGCAGACGGGGACGCGCTCTATTTCGTCGCCAACAATCACGGCGGGCACGTCTTCGCCCGGACTTTTGCCGAACATCAACGCAACGTGTCACGATATCGCAGGGAAATGGCGGCGCTGCTTCGCAACCAGCCGAAGACGGTGAGCGGAGATTCGAAGTCACCCGCCCGCGAAGCAAGCAAGCGCGCCGCCCAGGCGCAGAAACGTGCCAGGAACACCCAGCAAGAAGCAAATCATCCTTGAATACTGTCGGGCGAAGGGGCTCGAACGAATCGGCGCCGAGGAAATCCGCGCCCTCGAGAATGAGTTGCGCGGCCGGCTGGGATCAAACCTCAGGACTTCGCCCTCTTACATTGCCAGCGTTCTACGCGAGGCGGGGAAAAACGTAGAGTACCACGACCGCTTCACCGCTCCATCTATGGAGGAGCCTTATGCAAGCCGTCTTCGCAACCTACTTCAATTCCACGACTTCGAAAGCGCGGAGGCTTCGCTCAGAAAACTTGACGAGGTCTATCGGGAATACCGCGAGGCCTCGAACCGGATCGGGACAGGCCTGGTCCGCTCTCTGCTTCAGAAGGGAAAGTTGCGCGCCGGGAGTTTGGCAGCGAACCCGCGAGTGAGTCCGGATAAGCGAGCGGAAAAACAGGAGATCGCAACATGGTTCCGTATTTGGCTGGAAACGCCGGATCTGTTTTTCGACTGGTTGGAGCTGAGAAAGGCCTCAGAAGAGTTTCGGCGATTGTTTAGGGAAATGAATGCGAAGGGTTAGCAGGTTGCCAAAGAAGCGAACGAGATACTTCGTCGCCTGGGGCGCAGGATGAAAGTGTGCTGGCCCCTGGCAGTGCTCGCTGAAGTTGTCTGAGAAGAAAACAAGGCCCGCTTGGGGAAGCGGGCCTGGGAAAGGAAGAAACCTGGAGATGTTCGGTTGTTACCTCTTCTTCTTTGGAGCCTTCTTCTTTGCTGGCATGTTTTTCCCCTCCTGTTTGGGTGTCGGTTAGATTTGCCGTGGACGGCCAAGAATTGTGGCCAACCAGGCCGACACCCCAATATGTAGTAGCATGCGGTCCGTTTGTCAAGAGAAATCTGCACTTTTTTTTGCTCCGGCAAAACCCCAACCGGAACTTTATACGCAATGTCCGTCATTCGTAGAGGATAACCCCATTGTCTGTCATTCTGAGCGAAGCGAAGAATCCCGGCATTTTTTTCGCACTGATTAAGCTTTCAAATGCGGGGATTCTTCGCTTCGCTCAGAATGACAGGCGGTGGCCTTTTCTTCTACAAATGACGAACAACCCGTATTAGGCCGGAGGGGGCGGGCGGACTCGTGCTTAGCTTTTCGTAAAGCCGGGCCGACTTGGAAAACCGGGGCGAAAGGTGTAGTGGTAACGTCCTAACGCACAGTGCTACCAGCTCGAGAAGTATTCCGGGGCGTTTCCGCGCTTCCACTTGATATTGCAACCTAAGCTTGGCCTCTGATTGCTGGGCACCGGGCGTCCTGCTATGACCGCGTCGAGGGCCGCGCGGAGGTCAGCACCGGTGACTGAGCGTCCGTTGCCAGGCCGGCTGTCATCAAACTGCCCCCGATAGACGAGGCGGCGATCCCGATCGAAGAGGTAGAAGTCGGGCGTGCAGGCGGCTCGATACGCTTTGGCCACTTCCTGGCTCTCATCGCACAGATACGGGAAGGTATAGCCGACCTGCTTGATCTCTTCGGCCATTTTCTCCGGCCCGTCATCCGGGTAGCTCTCGATGTCGTTGGAGTTGATCCCGACGACACCTACCCCTTGCGCCTGGTACTCCTTGGCGAGTTCGGCGAAGCGGGACCGGATGTGCTTTACATAAGGGCAGTGGTTGCACATGAACACTACCAGAAAGGCTGGCGCATCGTTGAAGTCGTCCAGCGAAACCCATTTGCCATGGGGGTCAGGGAGGCGAAAGGGCGGGGCCTTCGTGCCGAGTGTAAGCATTGTAGAGGGCATCTCAGCCATGCATATCCTTCTTTCCCGAGCCAAGTATTCGTAAATACCAGTCTAACACTTAAAGGACTCGAGGAGCGGACAAGACTCCGCCGAACTGGGCGGCGCTGTTGGCGCTCAAATTGGATTCCTCTTATGCCGGGACTTCCACGTAGGTGGAGTAGGAGTGGGGTTTGGGCACGTGAAGACCTTCGAGGCGCATTCCTTCCAGGTGGAACTCGATCGCCTCTTGCATGTTCTTCTCGACTTCCACGCGCGTCCGGCCGGCGGAGATGCAACCTGCCAGGTCGGGAGAGAAAGCCGAAAATCCGGTGCTCGTTTCTTCGATGACCACGAGGTATCTTTTCATCGCCTCAAACCTGCCTGCTTCAGAATACTGTTCAATGTCCCCGGTGCAAGTTCAAGGTTGCGATCTATGCCCTAAACATGCTTACAGCACGGAGATCATGCCGTGGCTACGAGCTACAGCGGGGCCCGGACTTTGCGCCACCCGCTCACAAAGGTCCGTCACACGTCCAGGCCGATTGACCGCATCAGATTGAGGGCGTTGCTGGTCTCGACGACTCCCGGTTGCAGCCGGTAATCAAATAGCAGTTTTCCATCCTCGAGGCGATCCTCAAAATGGGCGTTGGCGGCGCGCGGGCCGAGCCCCTCCGCGATCTGCGCCAGCGCCAGGTCGTGTGTCGTCACCAGTCCAATCGCCCCGCGTTCAACCAGGTTGCGCACCATCGCCTCCGCGCCAAGACGCCGGTCGTGGGAGTTCGTTCCTTGCAGGAACTCGTCGAGCAGAAAAAGCACCGCCAACGGCCCCCGGGTGAGGTCGGTGATTTGTTTCAGACGCCTGATTTCAGCATAAAACCGCGAGACACCGCCCTGGAGCGAATCGAGCACGCAGATGGATGCGCCCACCGCGAGTGGTGAGAGGCGCAGCCGCCGGGCGCGCACGGGAGCGCCACATTGAGCAAGAACCGCATTAATTCCGACCGACCGCACCAAGGTGCTTTTCCCCGCCATGTTCGGCCCGCTGATGATGAGTACCCGCAAGTCACCTCCCAAGCACAAGTCGTTCCGCACGGCGTGGCGGTCTGACAGCAGGGGATGGGCAAGGCCTTGGGCTTCAAAACATGGTGAAGTCTCGGCGAATTCCGGGAAGACATCCGCGGGATGCTCGTAAGCATAGCCGGCCAGCGACGAGAGGGCCTCGAACTCGCCCACGGTGGCGAGCCAACGGCGGACAGCCGGGCCGGTCAGCCTTCGCCATGCTTCAACCGCGCAGGCGCACTGCAACGTCCAAAGCACGAAGAGGTCGATCGATATGACAATCATGTTCCGTCGGGAATCCAGGAACTCCATCAGCCGGTTCAATCGCCTGATCCAGCGTGAAGGCGGCCACCCCTGCGACTGGAGAGCCGCCCGGAGCTCAACGAGCCTGGGCGCCACGATCTGTTGACCCTCCAGCCGAGCCAGTACGCCGGCCAGCAGCCCCAGGTCGCGCGCAGCGCTTTCGACGGCGCTGACGGCTTTTCCCATACGCCGGCGATAACTGAGGTTCAAGCTCACGTTGATCGCGCTGACCACCAAAGCCGGATACCCCAGCCCCCATACCATCCAGGCAGCCAAACTCACCAGCCACAAACCCGCGAGCATCGCGCTCCCAACTCGCAAGAGCCTCGAGGCCAGCAGCGGTTCACCTTCGCCCCAGGCAGCCAGGAGTTCCGCCGGCGCAAGCGAGCGAGCTTCCTCAGCCAGGACCGCGAGGTCCTCTCGAAGGTCTAGTCGGTGTCGCAACTCCGCGACGGCGGCTTGACGACTGCGGACCAGCCCGGGCGAGCTGGGCGCAAGCAGCCAATTGGCGAGTGTCTCTTGACCTGCGCGGGTGCGCGCCGTGCAGAGCAGTTGGAATAAGGATCCCTCACCAAACAAGTCGAGATCACGAGAATAAGGGTGCGATGCGTTCTGGAACCTCTCGCCCGTTTCCCCGGTTCCCATCCAGCGATTGTCAATTCGGGCCAGCGCTCGCTCGTAGTAAGCCACGGTGCGGGAACATCGCTCGCGCTTTTTGAGGACACGCTCATGAATGACGGCTAGAACGACAATGGCGAACAGTGGAGCTGGGACCCAGAGAACTGAGACCACCTTGGCCACTAAAGCCAGACCGATCACCAGCAGGGTTACACCGCCCAACGAGAGCTTGGCCATCCCGAGGCGGCGATGCTGACTTTCATAATGGGCTTGCTTGGTTCGCAAGGCTTCGAGCCGCCGAACATACTCCGCTCGTGGATCGTCGCTCGGTTCCGGGACAGAATTCTTCATATGGCGATTCACATGAATTTGATTCGCTTGTTTGCTGCTGAGTCGGCGATCAGTTGGCGCAAGCGTCGAAATTGAGTTTCTTGCCGCTTGGCGCTCGCCACCCAGCCGATGGTTATCCGCTGATAGGAGGGAGTGAAGCGCTGGAAATTTTCCCAGGCGGTTGCCTGCTTCCTGAACTGCTCCTCCAGAGGGCCAGGAAGCTTGGTAGGGAGTGCGGGCGTCCGGTTGCCAGGGTCGAATACCTTCAATCCGGCCGCAGTCATCTTCCCTTCCCGGATCATTCGCTTCGCCCGCTCGATGTTGATCGAAGACCACTTGCTCTTTGGCTTGCGCGGCGTGAACAGTTGGGCGAAGCGGGCTTCGTCAAGCTTTCTGACTTTATTGTCTATCCACCCGAAACAAATCGCCTCCTCCACTGCGTCCGCATAGGCGATTCGCAGTCGCCCCGCGTCCTTCTTGTAATACACCAGCCATACTTCCGTCGCCCGCGCGGAATTCGCTTCCAGCCAACAGCGCCACTTGTTTCGATCCTCGACGTACAAGGTTTTCATTTGGGCACCAAATACTACAGCTTTCTTTGGGGATGCAGCAATGGCTTGATCAGGAAGAATTCACGCCGCAGAGCAAAAAGGCCGCGATCACTCGCGGCCTCACGGTTGCGTTCGTAAGAAGATCGGCTTCCACGGTCCAGCGTCACTCGGCTGATTTGATCGGACGTAAGAGTATCTCTTGTCCCCGCGGAGGGCTAACACGTAGCCACTTGGCTCAAAGAGACTCCATTGCTCATACTCGGAATCTAAACGGTGCGAAACGAGGACGCCTCCCAGGTCAAACTCAAAAACGCAGTCGTTTCCTCGCGATCGGAACGAAAAGCGAATTAGTTTCTGGCCGTTGAGTGAGCCCACAATGCGTTGCAATTCCAACCTCGATCGACTACTGCCGACTCGTTTGCCTTGTTGAAAAATCTCCCAATCGCATACATCGATACAGAGATGCCAATCTCCGTGAACGACTGCCAATCGCCTCGCTAACGCTTCGCGAACCCGGCGGGGAGCCTCCGGACTTGCTGCTCTTGGCTCCGTAACCTCTAAGTGTGGCTCGCCAAATTCAAGGTGAATGCCAGAGCCGAACCAGTTCGTGACGCCCCAGCACGGCTTTCCGTAAAGCTCTCCAAATACCCGTTCGAAGATGGGATCGATGGCCATATACCGCGGAAGTGGGTAGCCGCTAAACGACCGACGTCGTGCGTCGGACGGCAGAACTTTGAGGTCACGAATCGCCGCCGGACGAATTAAAATCGAATAGGCCATCAGGGCTTAGAGCCGTTCGCTCGCTTGTAGGACTCCCAAGTGACACTTGCTCCCCGCTGATCCAAAGAGCGTTGGATTAAGAGGTGGTCGTACAGGTCCGCCAGTATTTTTTGATTACGCAAGATGCGCACTGCGACCCATCGCCGGCGCGCAGGGTCGAGACGCATGAAGTCCCTGTAAACTTCAATCTCAGGAATTGGGTTCTGTGCTGCCTTCGAAGCCTTCATGGCCTACCTCTCGCCGATATTATACTCCCCTAAAGCAAAAAGGTACGGCAGTGACGTTGCGCGAGCGAGGACTAAAAAAGCAAAAAGGCCGCGATTGCTCGCGGCCTTAGGGTTCTAAACTGTGAACTGTTGACTCTCGACTGTTAACTTCTCTTTGACGACTGAGTTGAGCAGCCACGCCCCTCTGAAATCTCAAATCTCAAATTTGAAATCTCAAAGTGCTGAGCAATGTGCCCTGAGCCTTCCGCCCTGAAGATGGGCGGACTCGGAGCGGGTTCTCTCTTAGAAAGGAGGTGATCCAGCCACAGGTTCTCCTACAGCTACCTTGTTACGACTTCACCCCAATCATGGGTCATACCTTGGGCGTTATCTCCCTTGCGGTTGG
>Ga0208821_1001715_pt1 | contig 11134 bp, 9 predicted proteins | sample June2015DPH_20_5_FD_184720 | JGI IMG/M metagenome (GOLD analysis project Ga0208821, IMG submission 184720) | Peatland microbial communities from SPRUCE experiment site at the Marcell Experimental Forest, Minnesota, USA - June2015DPH_20_40... | ecosystem: Environmental > Terrestrial > Soil >... | reverse complement strand
CGGCCTGGCTTGTCAGTCGAAGTTTCGTTCGGTGGTGAATAGGGCTTAACCGGCGTCGTTCAATTACGAGGAGTAAAAGCATGAAAATCCATCAGCTTAGTCTGTGCGGTATAACCGAAGCCTTTCCCGGCCCGGTCAGCGTGGATTTCGAGGCGCTGGGCCCCGGCCTCATCGCGCTTGTGGGCCAGAACGGAGCCGGCAAGTCCACGCTGATCGGGTCGGTCTTCGCGGCACTCTTTCGCCAACTGCCCGGCCAGAAGAGGTCGCTTTATGACTTCGCCACCCATCCCCAGCCCGAAATCGACCTCACGTTCAGTGTCAATGGTGCCCGCTACCGGTCGCTTCTCAAGATCGATCCCAAGTCCCGCCAGATGGAGAGCTATCTCTTCAATGGAGAGGGGAAACCGCTTACCAACGGCAAGAAGGAGCCCTTTGAGGAGCTTGTCCGCAAATGCGCTGGTACGCCCGACTTCTTCCTCAGCAGTATCTTCTCCAGCCAGAAGCGCACCGGCAACTTTCTCTCGCTGGATCGGAGCGAGCGGAAAGAGCTGTTCATCCGCGAGTTGCTGGGGCTGGACCGGCTGAGACTGATTGCGGCTTCAGCTAAAGGGAAAGGCGACGAAGTGGCCAGGACCACGCTTGGTCTGGAAGGGCAGGCGAGAAGCCTAAAGGAACTGGTGGAGGGTAGGATTGAAGATCCTGCGGAAGTTGAGGCGCAGCTTGCAGGTGTGTCATCCCGTCTTGAGACCCTGGAGGCCGAGAAGCGTGTGGCACAACAGCGGCTGTTGGAGCTTCAGGCAGCGGAAGCCAGTCGGAAGCCGCTCCTGGCCGAGGTTGAGACTCTGAAACAGCGCCTGCGTAAGACTGACGCCGAGATCACAGAAACCAAACGCCAGATAGGGAGGGATGAGAGTCTTCTGACGGGGAAGAAAGACCTCGCCGCTTTGACGGAACGAGGTGCGACACTTGCCGCTCGCATCGAAGAACTCCATCGGCAGATCCGGGAGATACAGGGTTTGGAGACATCCAACCGTGACATCGAGCGCACGGTCCAAGCTTTGGATGCCGAGCTTAGAGCGAACCTGGCCGAGCTTGAGCGTATGCGGGTGGAGCGTGAAGAGCTCGCGGTAGTACCCTGCCTGGGCGAGGGGGTGTACGCCTCGTGCCCGAAGATTCGACGCGCGGTCGAAGCTGGCGGGAAGATCCCGACATTACAGGGAGAGGTTTCCACGCTCTCAATCGAAGTTGAAATCCAGCGCAGCTCACTGGTTCAGATCGCCATGCCATCGTTCGAGCTGACTCGCACACTCGAAGGTTGTGAGCGGCAGCGCAAGGTAGTCGATCAGGAGCGGCAGCGTTACGAGGAATTGCAAGCAGTGGAGGCGCGGAGGGACGAACGGCTCAAGGCTTTGGAACGCTTGGCCCAGGCCCGTACGGAAGTCGGCGAGGAACTATCGAGGAAGGAATCTGCGCTCTCCGGATTCGCTGATCTCGACGCTAAGATGCATGGTTCACGGAGGGAGATTGAAAACGCGGACCGTCTGATTGTCTCCTGCCGCCGTGAACGGGATAGCCTTATTGCCCGCCAAGCACAAATCAAACAGCGTCAGGAGCAATTAGAGGCGGCGCGGACCCGACTGGCCCAGGTCGAGGTCGAACTCGGCACGGCGAGAAATGAATGCGAGGAATTCAACTATCTCGCCAAGGTCTTCGGGCCAGACGAGATCCAACTCTGCGAAATCCAGGCCGCCGGACCACAGGTCTCGATCATGGTCAACTCTTTGCTTGAGGGGTGCTTCGACAACAAGTTCGAAATCCGCTTCAGGACGCAGCGGCCCAAGGCGGACGGCAAGGGCATGGTTGACGATTTTGATGTCGAGGTTCGCAACAAGAACCTGGACCGTACGTGCCTCGTGGATGAGCTTTCGGGCGGGCAGTTCGTTCTGGTCAACGAAGCCGTCAACCTGGGCATTGCCATTTACAACATGCGGCAGGGTGAGGGCATTCGTTACGAAACGCTGTTCCGGGACGAAACGGTGGGAGCTCTGGATGCTGCCAATGGCAAAGAGTATGTGCGAATGTTACGCCGGGCCATGGACCTGGGCGGATTCCACCAAGTCATCTTTATCTGCCATACGCCACTCGTTTGGGAGCTGGCGGACAGGATCCTGTCAGTCGGTGATGGACGTGTCGTTGCGGGGAATTCAGGAGATGTTGTTGCTGAACCCCGATCAGGCTCCCTTCCTCTAACTCCCACAGATTGAACCACATAACTGGACTGCGTGTGCCACGCGTGTGCCGTGTATCACCGGAGGTGCAGTCATGGCCCGCAAGGCCGGTCAGATCATCGGACGCGCCCCGCGCATTTGGCTGGAACGAGTTTATACTGGGGATCGTCGCCCACATCATCGCTCAGTCACTCGGTTACCGTTCCCGACTCTGCTAAAATACACCGTTAGATACATTGACATCCACATGGCCACCTGGAAAGTCATTGCGCTGATCAACGGCGAGATCGAAGCCGTTTCAGGCTCGCCTGCTCAAGACCGGCCGGGAGCCCACGAATGGATGGTCTGGCAAGGGGCTGCTGCTGACAAAGCTGAAGCCCTCCAAAGTGCAGAGAAAGCCGATCCCAGGGTTGACCTGGAGTGGATGCGCATTCGCTACGAGAGGGATCTGAACATACGATAGGTTCTCGCTTAGCCCCTTGCAGTCCCTCGCTTCATGCTGGGCATCGTGGACGCAGATTAGCCGCAGAGCGTCACTGGATCCACTTCGTCAGTGGTTGACGCGTCTGTTCATCTTCCGCTAGACCACCGATTCGCGCCTTCGAGTACTCCTGGAACCTTTGCATCGCTTCACGCTTGTGCTCCTCCCAATCAGGGATGTAGTCCCATCTTTCCTTCAAAGGTTCCCACATCCAAAAACTCCGGAGCTCGGTGAGCTCGGTGTCGGAGAGCATGTCGGAGGCGATCAGGAGCAGCGTGCCGCAACCGGGACAACACTTCTTCTTTCTGTAGGCGAAGTCCCACTTGCAATGGGGACATTTGTAGCGCTGTGGTCTGACTCTCAACAGCTTCCTTCTTCCCAGGGCCCGTAGCTGGGCAACCGTTTTTCCGTGCGTTCTCGAGGCGGTGCCCATGCGGCTCCAGGAGCACGACGACACAGGATTACCCGCCTACCAGACTGCCCGCAGGCGGGCTCGGACTGGCCGATGTTAGATCGACTTCACCTAGCTACTTCTTCTTAGGAGGCACGACGGCGTCCTTGAACGCTTTCGCAAGACGAAACTTCACCACCGTCTTGGCCGGAATCTTGATGGCCTCGCCGGTCTGAGGATTGCGACCCATACGAGCCTTGCGATTTGCCTTCACCGCCTTGCCCAGCCCGGGGACCACAAACTGCCCGCTGCTCTTGGCTTCCTTCGTGGCCACCGTGACGAGTTCTACGAGAACAGCGGCGGCAGTCTTTTTTGGGATCCCCACCTTCTCGGCCAAATACGCGACGATCTGAGATTTTGTCATCATTTCTTCTGCTCTTCCTCTCTCCGTTGGATTGTAAGGACTGCGATGTTGAAATCGTCGTTCAGCCCCCACTCTACGTAACGCACGGATGGCTGTCAAGGCAGTTGCGGAGATGGCAGTTGCGGAGAGGAGCCTCCACCCCGTCGCAAGGAGATTTCTCTTCTGCGTTCATTGCCCGTCTAGTACGATTGTGGTTATGTGCGGTCGCTACCGGCTGTCGAGCACTGAAGAGGTCGCAGGGGTTATTTGAGGCAGGCCGCTTCTTCGAATCCTATCTCGGGTCTTTCCACTGCGGTACCGGGTCGCGCGCCGCCAATCGAAGAAGGAGCTTACCGCCGTTCTCTACGTCGAACAGCTCCTGAATGAACTCGTATGTTTTCTGGACGACATCGATCATGAGCATCTTGATTTCCTCGTCATCGAAGCGCGAGAGCTTAGGCCAGGGAATTTCCCCGAAAGGTGTGGATACGACTACATCTGAGTAATCCCCGGCCTTGGAATCGGGCGCTATACCTGCGTGCAAGTCCTCGAGAACGGAATTGCGAAAGCACCGCTGCACGAGGTACTTTGCTAGGCGTTTCTGCAGAACTGGGTCCGTGATGAGAACCCGTATGGCGTCGCCTCTTTTATCCATGTTAACCTCCATGATGCCGACTTACTCTGACACCCGAAAAGGCCGGATGCAAGGAAACCTCTCCGCAGGCTCAACGTCCCCATCGACGTTGGTCCGTGGACTTACCCAAGTATCCGCCAGAGTTATAGACAGGCTATCTCCATGTCCCAGCAGCTTGTCGAATACGCCCACCGGCTCGATTCTGTAGCCTGCGAAACCCAGGATAAACCAGGCCCGACACGCTTTTGGGATCGCAGGGCTTCAGGTCACCGCGCACTACTGCCATGCGGCGGGTGGTTCTCCGCGAAAGCGCCTTTTTCGTCTGAATCGGCAGGAGTTTTTCACGCCAATCCAGCCCGCCCCCACCCATAGCTTCCTCAGCAGTAGCAGGCTGCTCCAGTTACTTCCCCCTCTCATGGCAGGGAGTTTGGCCGTAATAAAACATCTCCCCAACGTTGTCGGGCATAACCCCTTCCCGTCAGTTCTCAGTCTTGCGGCAGTTCGTAAACTACGACCGGGCAGTCTTCTCACCGAACAACCGCGTACTTGATGTTGCTCATAGCCGGTTTGTTGCGCAGAGTCCACAAGCCATGATGGCATCTTATGGCCGAGGACATCCGCATTCGGGTTGGGCGGAGATTGAAAAAGCTTCGAAAGCAACGAGGCTGGACACAAGTCCAGATGGCAGAGCAATTCGGGCTCGATAGAAGCTATTTGGCAGATGTGGAGCACGGGAAAAGAAACATCTCCATCGTCAACTTGGAAGTCATCGCAAGGGGTTTCGGGCTAACCCTTTCCAGATTTTTGACCAAGGTTTAGAGTTCAGCCCGATTCGTTGGGAGCATGATGCCGGCGTTCCCCAAACCGGACCGAATGGCATCGTGTCTTTCTCTTGAGAATGGGGCAGAAGCGCGTGAGAGCTGACACACTTCGATTCTTCGCAGGACGAACTTTGTGGATTCTCAAAACCCTCATTTGCATAGTGGTCGCGACGTGTGCCTTCGGGACAGCGACCTTGGCACTGAATGCCCAGCAGAAGCAACAGTCTGCGTCGGACCTGCTACACCACGCCCTTTATCTAGCTGACCTATACAACTGGGCAGCTGCGGGACCGGAGTTTACTCAAGCCGAGAAGATGTTTGTCGCGGCAGGTGACCAGAGGAATGCCTTATATGCCAAATTGGGCCGGCTGCGTTCAACTGCGGAGCAGGGTAAAGTGCCGGCGATCTCCGCCCAGCTTGAAACAGAACTGGCCACTAACCCGCTTCTTCTCCAGGATAAACAGCTCCGGATGTTTTGTTTTATCGTCAAGGGTGATATTGACGACGAGGTTAATTCCAGTGCGATGGGCCGTGACTGGGAGCAAGTCCAGGCGCTCGCCGCCGAGCTAGGCAATACGAAATGGCAATATCGTGCGCTCGCTCAGCTCGGTTTGGTGGCCTTCTACGAGGGGGACCTGGCGACGGCTCGCAAGAACGTGGGCGGTGCGCTAGCTGCCGCCACTGCTGCAGGTGACGCCGGCGCCCAAATCCGGTTTTTGACGGTTTTGGGAACCGGGTTGGTTTACACAAAGATGTACGAGCAGGCGCTTCCTTATTTGGACAAAGCTCTGCAGATCGCCAGCTCAACGCCCGATGCTGGTTATCAGTTTTCAACCTATGAGGCGCGCTTAGACGCGCTGATCGGCCTAAAGCAGTTCGACGCGGCTCAAGCCCTAGCCAACGATATGTTGAAGCACGCGCGAGAAAAGCACCGGATGGAACACCAGGCGCTGGTTTTGATTGAGTCCGCACCCCTTGCTTTAGCCCGGAACGACTGGAAAGCCGCAGTGTCCGGCCTTGAGCAGTCTCTTGCCATTTCCCAAGCGGGTGGATTCATCGGGCAACAGGAGAGGGCGCAGTCATTACTGGGAGACATGTACCTCGAACGGGGTGATCTACCGCAGGCGAAACATTACGCCGCGCTTGCGGCCGCATCGACGCAGGCGAACGGCGATATCTGGTCAGTTCCGGAACGACTGCAAGCCCTTGCTGAGATTGAGATCAAGCAGGGGGCGTACTCCGAAGCCGACCGTACATATGACCGCGCTGCCACCTTCGTCGATTCCACGATAGGTAACCTCTCCGCCGTCTTGGACAAAACCGCTCTAATCAAGTCGTCCAGCGAGCTGTACTCGCAGCATTTCTGCTTGATTGCGCAGCATTTCAACAATCCGGCCAAGGCTTTCTCGATCATCGAGCAGGTTCGCGGTCGCGTCACGACGGACATGCTTATGGCAGGCTCGGTGACGCCGCAGGAGGCAAGGAAGCAGGAGCGCACGATTTCCCAACTGCAACTCAAGCTGATGGCCGCGCGGTCGACCGTTGAAGAACGCAACATCCGTGACCAGGTCTTTATGGCGGAGCAAGCTCGGTGGGTCACACCTGACGTCAGCATCCTGAAAGCTCGGGCGCACACGTTGGTCGGGCTGGACCGAGTCGAACGGAGCCTCAGTCCGGCATCGCTTATCCTTGAGTACGTTGTGGCGGACCCGCAGTCGTATTGCTTAGTGATTTCGCACGGCGGTTCCCGGCTAGTCCCCCTAGTTGGCAGGGAGCAAGTCAATTCACTCGTCGTGGCTTACTTGAATGCGGTCAAAGCGAAAAAGGCGGCGCGCGACGAGGGGCGCCAACTTTATGACGTTTTGCTCCGCCCTATCGGCGAGGCTGCGAAAGCAGAGACTCTCGTAATCATTCCTGACGGACCTCTGCATCTGGTTCCTCTCGAGGGATTGGTTGACGGGTCAGGGCGATACGTTGTCGAAACTCACACCGTCATTAATGAGCCGTCGGCAAACGCGTTCTATCTACTCGCACAGGAGAGGAGTCGCCCCCGCACTTTCTCACATATGCTCTTGGGAGTGGGCGGTATCCCGTACGACACGACCGCATTGAAAGAGGTCTCACTGACCCGGGGTTACGATCCGGATAAGCTGGCGAACCTGCCGGCGTCGCAGGATGAGGTGCTTGCTGCTGACGCCGCGCTCCATGACCCGACCGATACTCTCTTGCTCGGGTCGAAGGCTACTGAATCGGCCGTGAAGCACGCGGACCTGGCGCAATATCGCATCATTCACCTTGCCGTTCACGCCTTTGCGAGCAATCAGGATCCGAATCGCTCGGCCTTGGTTCTCCTGAGCGATCCCGCGTCGGGCGAAGACGGCTTCTTGCAAGCCTCAGAAATTGTTCAGCTCCGTCTCAGCGCCGATTTGGTCATCCTTTCCGCGTGCGACACGGGTGTCGGGCTCATCGAGGGAGAGGAGGGCATTGCGGCGCTCTCCAGGGCTTTCCTCCTGGCTGGTGCGAAAGCAGTGGTTTCCACGCTATGGTCAATCAACGATAATTATTCGCTGGTCGTCATGCGCAACTTCTATAAACACCTCGCCGCACATGAGCCGGCCGCTGAAGCGCTCACGCACGCGAAGCGGGACACACTTCGGGAATTCGGCCCCGCTGCAGCTCCGTACTATTGGGCTGGCTTCATATTCCAGGGCGCGGTTGATCGTGCCGTATCCACTCACGAAAATGAGCAAAACTACCACCATGTCGCCCAATCCGCAGGAACGCGCCAAGATCCTGGCGTCCATTAAAAAGGCGGTCCTGAAGCATCACATCAACGTCGGCAGTGTGAGCTACGACGCGTGGACCGCGCTTGTCGATCAGCGAACCCCAGCGCTGCTGGAAACAGATACCAGCACGTTCGAAAGTGGCGTCAGAGAACTTCTATCGGAGCTTAAGAGCAGCCATATCGCGTTCTTTCATGAAGCAGGAAAACAGCTCCTCCCTCAGCATACCCTTAACGCCACTCTTCGCAGTTTCACTTTTGCTGGCAAGGAACGCTGGTTTTTCCTGGACGTCTTCGAAGGCGGTCCGGCCCACGCTGCGGGTGTCAAACCCGGCGATATGCTACTGGCCGTGAACGGGACCGAGTACCTTCCGCCGGCGATGCCGCCTTTTGACGTGGGGCAGACGTGCGATTTGAGGATTGCCGACGCCGGCGGTGAGAACATTCGCCACGTGTCGGCGAAAGTCCCAACGAGAAAAGGTACGAGGTCGCGTCCACCGATCGTTGAACCGAAGCCCCTTTCCCACGCAATGGTTGCGCCAGGCGTTGGTTTATTGAGGGTGACGTATTTCCCGGGTGAGTTAGGTATTGGGTTCGCCAACGCCTTGGATCCAGTGATGAGATCTCTGATAGTAAGCAGGGCGAATCGACTCATTATTGATCTGCGAGGGAATATAGGTGGTGGTTTGGGTTTGGCAAGGCTTGCGAGCTATCTGTGCCCCGGCCAAATCCCGATCGGATATAGCTTGACGCCCGGACGTCTGCGCAAAGGGTACAAGAAGGAAGACCTTCCTTCCGTCCCGATGCCGCAGACCCGAATGGCACTTGTCTGGACTCTGGGACGCTTCACATTCCGCGACAAATCCCTCTTCCTACTCACGCAGGGTTTAGGGCCCCAGCCATTTCACAACAGGATCGTCCTGCTCGTGAATGAATGGACCAATAGCGCGGCCGAAATGGTAGCCGGCTTCGCCGCCGAGAACGGCTTGGCGATACTTGTGGGTAAGAAAACGGCCGGCAATGTCCTCGGTGCGGCGAATTTCAAGGTTGGTAGTGGGTACTGGGTCCGTCTACCGGTATTTGGTTGGTACACGTCAAAAGGGGAGTGCCTCGAAGGAAAGGGAGTTTCACCGGACGTCATGGTCGAGGTAGATCCATACCAATTGAATGTTGGCGTCGATCAGCAATTGAACAAAGCCATCGAAATCCTGACCGAGTTGGAGAACAGTTCGAGGTTGCCTGCGAGCACGATCGGGTAAGCCGCAGTACGACGTCAGTCATTCTGCAGCGAGACACAGTTTAGGGTCGCGGTGTCTCACTTTAGAACGAGGGGAATGTACGTCCAACTTCGACCCTGTCGGCGGAAGGCAAGCAAGTATAACCCTGGGCTGAATTGTCTTAAGTCAACTCGCACCCGAAGTGTGGCTTTGTAGTTTTCGAGCGTTGCCTCTTGTTGTGCACTCCAGATGGGTTGGCCAGGTTCCCGAAGCACCTGCACGTCATACATTCCGGGCTCACTCCCAGCGGGCAGATAGAGCGTCAGGTTGAGGTATCCTTTCGCCAGTTGCAGAGGAGGGTTCGGTGCATTGCCCTCGGGCCCGCGAAGGGTAGCCCAGTTAGAAAGGTCTATCGTCACCGGCTGCAAGTGGCCTGGCCCGATCGGATTTTTGACCAAAAACCAAGCCACGATGACGGCCGCAAGAAGAACGCCGGCCGCCATGGCGGCGACTCGCTGTAACCTCCGCCTTTGATGGTCCTTGCGAAGTTCGGAGAACTCACGTGTGCAGGGCGAGCAGGAACTGAGATGATAGATCCAGGGCTCCGCCTCCTCGAGTGTAAGTTTGCCGGAGGCTATCGCTTTGAGGATGTCGGAGCCAGGACAACCCCGCCGCTCAGGGTTTGGATGGCCCTCAAGAAACGTGCGTCTTAGCGCCTCTCGAAGTCGCGTTTCTTCATGCTTGGATAACACGGCGATTGTTTTATCCTTTGCGCAAGGTCCTCGGATCGCTCACTCTGGGTCGGAGTGTTCTCCCGAGGGCTTTTGGAGCAACTTTCGAAGCTTTCGAATTCCATATTCAAACCGCTGTCTAGCCTTTTCCTTTGTCAACCCGAAAAGAGCGCCGATTTCCTTCCACGAAAAATCATGGGAATAGCACCACGCCATGGCCTGAAACCAATCATCAGTCTGGTCCAGTGCCTCTTGAAGAGCAATCCTGGACTCAATTTTTTCGGCCCAGGACCTGTCTTTAGCCCCCTCCACGTTAGACAGATCGTCGGTATCGGGGACGAACTCAATAACTTGTCGTTTTTTGCGTTCCCCTGCGAGAAGTCGTTTCAGACGGTATGAGAATATAGCAAACAAATACGAATCCAGATCAGAAATCTTCGCGCTCCCAAGTTTGTCCATCGTCCGCAGCGTGGAGGAAAGGGCTTCCTCCCAACACAAGGTCGCAATACTCTTGGGATCATAGGGAAGACCTGCCTGGTCGGAGACTTGCTTTCTAACGGCAGCCAGAGCAGCGGGCCACAGACGACGTGAGGCCTCCAGGAGTCGAACCTCATTCTCCGTTGGTGCCCTACCCGTGATTCTCGCCGCGAACAAAGGCCAGTTCTCGTCCATGACCTCGTCCTTGAGAAGCTTCGGAGGTAACCTGCCTAGACCTAACTGGTTCTGACTACCAACTCTGGTTCGTTCTTAGATGAAGAGTGTCACAACTGCAGCCAAGGTGTCAATGCTGTCTCCGACAATATGTCAATGTTAGTGCTTGCAGAAATGTTGAACCACTTTTCACCGCTTTTGGTCTCTCAATGTTCCTTCAATAGGTGAAGGCTACTCTTGCCTGTGTTCTTGAGAGCAAGGACCTTGATCGTGGCCTATTTGACCGAGTTTCCAGACCTATTGGAGGATCACCTTTCTTGGAAATTGAAGAAACATCAGGAAAACCAGCAAGAAGCGAGCGCCCACCGGTTACACCCTCAGAACAGATCGGTGATGAGATAAAACTTGGAGGAAGAAATGAAGCGCGCAAGGATCCTGTGGTGTGGACTCCAAAGCTAGACGCAATAATCCGTGAGGGGTACGCACGAGGCTGGTCCGGGGCAAGGGAGGCCATTAATAAAATCCAGAGCCTGCATCCCAAGTGGCGCAGCCACAATATCTGGGAACGAGCCAAAGAGCTCGGCTTTGATCAAAGGTACGTCGAAGAACGCCCGCCATGGTCGGGTGCAGACGATGCGTTGTTGCTCGATTTCGCGCAAGAGCAATCGGTGAAGACGATTGCTCGTTTGCTCCACCGAAGCGAGAGAACAGTGCGCTGGAGGTTCGCAAAATTGGGCGAGAGTTGCAGGGTTCAAGACAACTATTCGCAGGAGGACCTGGCCCGGGACTCGCGCG
>Ga0208821_1001709_pt1 | contig 11170 bp, 8 predicted proteins | sample June2015DPH_20_5_FD_184720 | JGI IMG/M metagenome (GOLD analysis project Ga0208821, IMG submission 184720) | Peatland microbial communities from SPRUCE experiment site at the Marcell Experimental Forest, Minnesota, USA - June2015DPH_20_40... | ecosystem: Environmental > Terrestrial > Soil >... | reverse complement strand
AGGGGATTGGGAAGGGGGTAGGTCTACACTACAACGACCTGAAACAAGTGCGCATTCATCGCCAAGAACTTATCCGGCAGGAAAGCCAAAAGTCAGATGAAAATCGCTCCCAACTGCGAAAGTCGGGTTAGGCTGCGTATATATGATGGGGGGTGTTCAGCTTTCTCGACTGGAGAGAACTGCCTTTTCGACTTCCGCCAGCTTGGTAAGCAACCGTTCCTGGCGGTCGACCGGTGGGGTGCCTTTCATGGCCCAGCAGGCACGAAGCTTCTCCTCCGCTGAACGGGCGGCAGCGATAGGAGCAGGCTCTGAGGAAAGGTCGGCATCGTGCTCGATCTTCACCTTCAGTTCGGCGGGATTGGCAGCCAGCAACTTCTCCCTGAGATTGTCTTGCTGCTCGCGGCTGAGCAAGTGGTCAGGTCCGTTGGGGACCGTCACCACGACTTTCAGCCGAGAGTCTTTCAAGGTAAGCAGGTCCAAGTTGTTGGGCAGCCGCAGCTCGCCATCTTCGTAAACGGCGTGGAGCTCAATCATCTGCCGGGTGGGCGGCCGCCTGAACTCAACGTCCAGGTCCGACAAGTCCGGGCAAAGCTCGGGAGCGTGTAGTGTCACCAGATGGTAGCCTTTGTCTTCGACCTCGCTGTAATCGCAGCGCGACAGCGACCCGGCGTACCAGATACGGGGAGCGAGCTGCTGCCGCAGGTGGATGTGACTGAGCCCCACGCACTGGGCCTTCAGGCCACGCAGCGGATCAAGGGGATACTCCGCGCATCGCCCGACCAGTGGCTGACCACTACTCACCCTGGCGCCGGCCACCCCCAAATGCCCAAAGAAGAGCTTGTAGCATCCAGGCTGCTGCTCAAAGCGCTGGTTGAACTCATCGAGTTGCCGGGCGAAGGAATCATGCAGATTCTGCTCGTCACCAATCATTTCAGCTTTCCGGGGATACGGGAAGACCGCGACAGCAGCCTCGCCCAGCTCAATGAACTCCGGCTCAGTGCAAAGGTATATCGGGTGCTTCCCCTTAGCTCGGCGAAACACAAATCTCCCTCAAGTTCAGCGCCGTGATTTCCTGCAACCAGTATTACGGGCGCGTGGTTGGCCATTTCAACCAGCCTGTCGACCCAGAGGTTCCGTTCCTTAATCGTGGCCTTATAGGTCGTGAGGTCGCCGTTGATCACAAAGAAATCAACGCGCGCCCGGATGGCATCTGCGACAAACCACTCCAGACACTGCGCGGTGTCAGCGAAGTAGCGGTCTTCATCGAGGTGAAAATCACCGGCGTGAGCGAATCGTAAGGGCATGCGCGGCCTCCCTTCATGTCAAAACATCAATGCATCCTTCTGTTAGTGGGGGATGGTGAGGCGGAAGAGAATCGTCAATCTAATGGAAAGCCTTTGGGTCACCATGAAGGCTGCGAGAGATCAGTCTGACCAACAAGAAACTTCCTCGAAGGGGACTTCTGGACCGCGTCGCAGAGCTGCAGTCAAGAGCCGTGCGCGTCCAACTGGCAATATTACTTCCGAATACGTCATCACTCATTCACAACACGGCTAATCCCCGCACGCTGGATTACTCTTCTCCCGTTCTCGCTGGTTCCGGTGTCAGTGGTTGGGGGATGAGTCGGTCCTCCGGCTAGAGAGGCTGCACCGCCCGGTCTTTACCAGGCTCGCCAAGCGCTGCGCCGAATGCGCCGCCGGCCTACCCTGGTGATGGCCTTCTGGGAACAGGCAGAACTCTTCCCATTGTGGCTATATTATGCAGCGCTCAATAGGTACATAAGGAAACTTCGATTAACGACGCCCGCCGCCGCGAGATCCTCCGCCGCCAGATGACTGCTGTCTCTGCTGCATCTGCTGCATCTGCTGCGTCTGCTGCGTGTGTGTTTGCTGCAATTTCTGCGTCTGTTGCTGGTGTCGCTGTTCCACCTGCTGCGTTCTTCCGGGATCAGCATGCTGTTTCGTCAACTGCTGATGCTCCTGGTCCTGCTTCTGCTGGAGTTTCTGCCGATCCTGGGTCTGCTTTGCCACTAGCTTATCCTGTTGCTTCTGGTATTTCTGGTCCACCTTCGCGTTCCCCGTCTTAGGAGCAGTGGCGCGTTCGACGGGCGCCAACTCCTTAGGATGGACGGCAACGTTGGGGCGAGCAGTCGCAGCAACTGCCGGTGTGCCGTGGTTCGCAGAAAACTTCTGCTGGGGGTCATTGCGGGCAGCGTACGTATGTTGAGTCTGTGCGGCTACCGGCCTGGCATGTGTCTCATGAGCAGAAGCCTCTTCTTGAGCGGTGGCGTGCGCGTTGATTCCGCCGTTACCGCCGCTGTAGCTGACGTGGTTCCTCGCGCCCTCGTTCACCCTTGTGTTGTAAACGTTGTGGATGTTGTGGGTGTCCACGTTATTATACGATGTGTTGTAGAAAAAATGCCCGTGGTCCCAGCGTCCGCCTTCATAACCATTACCGAAGTAACCGAAGCCATAGTTGATCCCACCATAGAAACCTACGGACAGGCCCCAGTAGCCTTCATTGAAAAAATATCCGTCGTCGCCCCAACCCCAATAGCCCGGAGTCCAGAGGTACCCGACTTCCGGAGCCTCCATCCATGTGCCCGGTACCCAATAGTACTCGCTGCCGTCCCAATCCCAGTATCCCGGCGTCCAGATATAGCCGTCCCCCGGGCAGATCGGTTGCGCATAATCGGGCAGCGGCGGCGGAGCTATGCCGACCCTCACTCCCACGGCGACTTGCGCGGAAGAAGGTACCGGTATCGCCAGGAACACTGCGAGTACGAAAAATAGCGGCAGAATCACACGAATCATCTTTGTCGTTCGCATTTTGGTTCACCTCCTGAGGTTTTTATTCCCGCGCCATTCAGGCGCGCGGATGCAGGGACTGCACGCCGGACGTGCAAATCCCCGGTGTTCAGATCGTCGAGCATCCAGTCAGCCAGGAACTCCATTTTGATTCCAAGGCAACTCAAGATCACGGAGAATCAGGATCCACGACTAGAGTAATTGAGTCGAGAATAAGGTGTCTGTACAAAAGGGAACACAGCTACTCGTGTGCGTATTAGGCTGGAATTAGCGATTTGGGCCTGTGGCTCGCACATCGTATGCTTCTCCTCACCTGGACAAAATAAATTGACCCTCCGTTCCGACCATTTGGTTGTCTTTAACACCCCGGCAAAAACCTGCATGGAGCGATGTCATTTGAGGCGGAAGGAGGGCTGGCCGACGTGGAAATTTACCGTGTCGCCAGTCTGAAGGGGTCTTTCGACCGATCACGCCTTCGATGTGGATAAAATACGATGTGCGGCTGCGCGACTTCCACAAAGGTCGTATGACGCGCTAAGGCGAGGTGCCGTCCGAGCTCTGCACATTCCGGGCATATCGTCGGCAACTCGGAAACTATCCAGAAACGGCGTTCGAGGTAGTAGATCCTGCCTTGCCGCCTCGTGTTTATCAACGAAGCCGCAAGGGCAATCCCCGGTTCTGGGCGAATGACAGCGCACTTTAGCCAGTAAGGGGTTGCTGCCGCCCAAGGCCCGTCCCACCCTTAGCTCTGGAACAATCCCATCCGATCTGACGTCGTGGCGGCACTCGATGGCCTGCGCGAGGCTTTACGCCTGGGTATGCTTTCAAGTATCCCACCGAACATGAGGAGTTGTGTCACCACTGCCGGGATCGGCGCTGGCGGTGGAATAATGACTTCTGGTACATCCCTCTCCGGAGGTTCTGCCTCGATTTCCGATGGTGATGTGTCCACGGCCCGAACTCCGAACACTTCCGCCTGCTTCTCCACGAGCTTCTTCCACACCGCATCGGCTGATTCGCCGATCCCTTTCTCCGTCACCAGCTCTCTGGCCTTCGCCATCAGGATGTCATCACCTTCGTCGATCGCTTGCAGGCCGTCAGTTGCAAACTTGCCTTCCATCGCCAGCGAAACCAGCAGCTTCTTCCCCATCAGCCTCAAACATGCTTCCTGCATCGTGCCGGCGTAGTAGAAGAACTTGACGTTGACGTTCGACCATTGTCCTAGCCTCCACGACCGCCGGCTGGCCTGCCGCAGGGTGTAAATCGAATAGCCGGTCTCATAGAAGAAGATGTCCGGGAAAGACCACAGGTCGAGTCCCGTCTGAACCAAACGTGGGTGCGCGATCACGACCTGAACACCCGCCCGCAGTTGCCTCTCGTACCAGGACTCCCGCTGCTCCGGGGCTACCTCGGTGGTCAGCACCGCAACCCTGATCCCTTCTTTGGCCAGGATCCTCTCCAGGCGCCGCGTCACATCCCGCTTCTGCGTATAGACCGCGTAGACCTGCACCTTCCTGCCGCGCTCAAGCGAGGCTTTGATTTCCTCAACCAGCCGCCGCTCCTTGGCATAGACAAAGTCCTCATCCAGGTCAAAAGCGTCGGATCTTCTTCCCATCTGCCTGCCAAAGCGCGCTGTAGAGTAGCCGGCGGGCATGATTGGTTCCATCACCTTCGCCCAGCGTTTCGCTGAGCTTCACCTTTTTGAAGTCCATCGCCAGCAGGCGCTCGCCTTCCTTACCGAGGTAGACCGGAGCCCCACTGTCAGGATTGACGACGCTGCCCTGATAACGCCCGCAACGGGCGACCTGGAAGGCGTGCCTCCAGAAGTACCCGAGCTTGGCGCGATCGCGGCCGACCACGAACAGTGCCGGAGAAGGACAAAGCGAGTCCCAACGCTTACGAGCCGAGGATGAAGTCCTGCGCAGGCGCAACTCACTCAAGCTGGTCCGCAATCCCTCACGGACGATGCGTTTGTTTCGCAGCTTGACTTCGTTCACCCCGTGGTGACTGTTGGAGTTGGTGGGCGTCCGCAGCCCGTCGATGATGAAAACGCGCACACGCGGCAGGGTGAGGATTGCTTCTCGACACCATTTCTCGACTAATTGAGGTGGGACCATTGCGAGCGCCGTAAAAGGTCGGTTCTCAGCGTGGGTTTGAACGGCAGCCAGCGAGATCAGCGTCTTGCCCGTACCACACTCTGCTATCACTGCACCTGCGCGGGCCTGCTGCCAGCGTCGGACTAGGCCCATGATGGCGAGCGTCTGAGCGGGATAGGGCTTCCGCAGGAGCTTGCTGATTAAGGGTGAGGGTGGGTCGTCGATAGCGTGCAGGGGTGGGTCGTCGATAGCGTGCAGGGGTGGGTCGTCGATAGCGTGCAGGGGCGGGTAGGATTCGAGGATTCTGTTACCTAACTCCGCGGTATGGGCCCGCAAATATGTTGGGATATCAGTTATGTTGTCATGCTTCATGAAACACCCCTCCTTCGGATCCCTGCGTGTGCTGATGGCCACATAACTTGCATACTTGGCTGATTTCAAATTCACTCCAAGGAGTCAGCCAAATGTTTGACCAACTGGTGAAGCGCAGTAATGCGGTATGGGTCTACAGTACGGGCCGCTTTGCCGAAGACCGGCGTACTTTTCTTTGTCACTTGAACGAACGCGGCCATGGTTTGCACACCCTCCGACAGATCAACAAATTCTTGCTTGTTATTGCAGAGCGGGGGAACGTACGGCAACGAATGCCGATCACGGAACTGCAGATTGTGCGGGCAGCCAAAGACTGGGCCGCGAAGTCTTGCGCGCCGAACTCCAAGGCCGAGACGCGTGAAACCGCAACGAAAAGGTTCATCTTTGTGGCCAAGAAGTGGTTTCGTTTCTTAGGCGAGTGGCGCGATCCGGACCGCAATCCTCAGTTCAAGCCAGAACTCGACAGTTTTCTTAAAGAGCTACGCGACGAAAGGGGATATACAGACCAAACCCTTTCCACTCGCGAGTCGGCACTGAACCTCTTCTTCGAGTGGCTTGGGAAACAGGGCGTCTCCCTGAAGGAAGTGTCTCCCGAGATCCTTGCGGCATATTTTGTTCAGAACAAGGTACGTGGCTGGAAGAAATCAACAGTTAAAGCATATGGTCAATCGCTGCGGGCTTTTTTTCGCTATGCAAGTCGGCGTAATTGGTTCATGCCTGGATTGGCGGAGACGATCCAGAGTCCACGCATTTATTCAATGGCCGGACTTCCGGAAGGCCCAAGTTGGGAACAGATCCAGCGTTTGATTGCCGATCTCGACACCGAGCGTGCAAGCCATGACCGCGACCGTGCAATCATTCTGCTTCTGGCGGTATACGGTCTGCGCATAGGGGAGGTTTGCGGGCTAACTCTAGATGACCTGGACTGGGCCAATGAAAAGATCCGCGTCCGACGGCTGAAGAACAAGCGAATCCAGGAATTTCCACTAACCGCAGAGGTGGGAAATACCATTCTGAAATACCTCCAGAACGTACGGCCTCGAGGTTCTTCGCGTTTCCTATTTCTCACGCTGCGCAAACCATATCGGCCGATAATGACGAGGGGCGCTTCCTCTTCGATTGCACGTCGCGTTCGAGCACTTGGCTGTCGCCTGCCACACTATGGCCCGCACAGTTTGCCTCACGCCTGCGCCACACATCTCCTAGACGAAGGGTTCTCGCTCAAAGAGATCGGTGATCACCTCGGCCACCGCTCAGCGAGGTCGGCGCAAATCTATGCCAAGGTCGAACGCAGGAAATTGGTGCAGGTTGCCGGCGTGAAACTATCCAGTTTGACGGACTACCTGCGAACGCAGACGCACCCGCTCACGTCAGACTGGGCAAAGGAACGCTTGAGTTTACTGCGAGAGGTTTCCAACTTCGGGTTAGGAGGCCTCCAATGAAACTTGCTCCCGCTATCGAGGAATTCATCCAATACAAGCAGGCGTTGGGCAACTCCTATACCACGCCAGCCCGCACCCTGAAGGCCTTCCTCAAAAAGACAGGGAATCTCGAACTTGATGCCCTCACAACCCAGCACAGCGACGCGTTCCTGCCGGTCCAGGGCGGGATGGTTACGAGCGTTTGGTTCCATCGCTATTGGACCCTCGGCTGTTTTTTCCGTTTCGCAACTAGCCGCGGTTACATGCAGCATCGAATACTCCCGACCTCGATGCCTGATCGACCGCCAGGCTTCGTTCCCTACATCTATTCGGCCGAGGATGTTCGCCGGTTACTGGCCGTGCCTGATTCGCACTGCCCGCGGGCATGCCCACTGTCGCCAGACACCATGCCTACGTTAATCCTGGTGCTCTACGGAACCGGATTGCGATTGAGTGAGGCGACTCGCCTGAAGCATGAGGATGCGGACTTCAGGAACGCCGCACTGACCATTCGGGAAACCAAGTTCAGCAAGACCCGGCTGGTTCCGATTGGAAAAGATGTTGTGAGCATTTTGAGACTTTACCGATGGCGACATCGTCCGGGCGTCGGGTACCAACGCCCCCCGACACTTCTCGCCACAAAGATAGGGATGATGATCCGCAACGATCATGCTGACCATCAATTCCAATGGCTGAGAAAGGAAGCCGGGGTACTGCGATTCGACACTGCCCGCTATCAGCCGAGGCTCCATGATTTTCGGCACACGTTTGCCGTGACGCGTCTCTTGACCTGGTATCGCGAGGGAAAAGACGTACAGAGAATGCTCCCTTTGCTATCCACATACCTCGGGCACTGCCGAGTAGATGAAACTTCCGTGTACCTCCAGATGACACGGGAGCTGCTCCAAGAAGCCAACCGCTGCTTTGAGCGCTATGCCTTCGCGGAGGTGCACAATGGCTGATCACGCCTCGGTTGGTTTTTGGGTTCGTCGTTTTTTATCGGAGCATCTGGTGCATGAGCGCGGGCTACCGCGAAACACGCAGCAGAGCTATCGCGACACCTTCTGTTTGTTCCTGCCGTTCGTCGCTGCGCAGCGCAAAACAGCAGTCGATAAGCTCGTAATTGACGACCTTTCGCCCAGCATTGTTTCAGATTTCCTGGCGCATTTGGAACAGGCTCGAAGTTGCTCGGTTGCTACGAGGAATCAGAGGCTTGCCGCGCTTCACGCCTTCGCTCGGTATACGGGGAACTGCAGCCCTGAGCATGTGGATTGGTGCGCCCAGATCCGTCGCGTTCCATTCAAACGAGGGTGGAAACAGTCAATCCCTTATATGGAGAAAGATGAAATCGATGGACTTCTTCAGGCCCCAGATCGCACGAGTGAACATGGCCGACGAGATTACGCGCTACTCTTGTTCCTCTACAACTCGGGGGCACGCGCTACCGAGGCCGCTCAAGTCATGATTGAGGACCTAACTTGGGACTCGACAGGAACTGGTTCTGTCAAGATCCGGGGAAAAGGCCGGAAGGTTCGCTTTTGCCCGCTCTGGAAAAAGACAAGGGCTGAACTCCAACCTCTCATACGTGGACGAGATGTCGATAATCCGTTGTTCCTCAATCGATACGGCGACGCGATGACGCGCTTTGGAATCCATGCGCTTGTGACGCGTCATGCTGAAACTGCGGCGGAGAAGATTCCATCGCTAAAAACCAAGCGCATTAGTCCGAACACAGTTCGCCACACGACTGCAACCCACCTGCTTCGCGCCGGTGTTGACCTCAACACGATTAGGGCGTGGCTCGGCCATGTTTCACTCGATACCACAAATATCTATGCGGAAACAGATCTAGCTCTTAAGGCAAAAGCTTTGGCCGCCTGCGATCCAGGAGGCGGGTGTCGCAGAACCAAGAAAAAATGGCGAGATGATCCAAGCCTAATGGAGTTCTTGCGCAAGCTCTGAGCCATCCGTTTTCTGTGGCTCTCGTCGATTCTCAGGGGGCGACTTCAGTTGGCGCCCCCTCTTTTTTATGTGGCAACGAAAGCAAAGAAACCTGTTCTAAACGAGGTGCTCGTGAAGCACGACAACATAACTGACATCCCAACATATTTGCGGGCACATACCGCGGAGTTAGGCAACAGAATCCTTGAATCCTACCCGCCCCTTCACGCTATCGACGACCCACCCTCACCTCTGATCAGCAAGCTCCTGCGGAAGCCCTACCCAGCCCAGACCCTCGCCATCATGGGTCTGGTCCGGCGCTGGCAGCAGGCCCGCGCGGGTGCTGTGATTGCCGAGTGCGGTACGGGCAAGACGCTGATCTCGCTGGCTGCCGTTCAAACCCACGCTGAGGACCGGCCCTTTACGGCTCTCGCAATGGTCCCACCTCAATTGGTCGAGAAGTGGTGTCGAGAAGCAATCCTCACGCTGCCGCGTGTTCGCGTGTTCATCATTGACGGGCTGCGGACGCCAGCCAACTCCAACAGTCACCACGGCGTGAACGAAGTCAAGCTGCGCAACAAACGCATCGTGCGCGAGGGATTGCGGACCAGCTTGAGCGAGTTGCGCCTGCGCAGGGCCTCACCTTCGGCTCGTAAGCGCTGGGATTCGCTTTGTCCTTCTCCGGCACTGTTCGTTGTCGGCCGGGACCGCGCCAAGCTCGGATACTTTTGGCGGCATGCTTACCAAGTCGCCCGCTGCGGGCGTTATCAGGGCAGCGTCGTCAATCCTGACAGTGGGGCTCCGGTCTACCTCGGTAAGGAAGGCGAGCGGTTACTGGCGATAGACTTTAAGAAGCTAAAGCTCAGCGAAACGCTGGGCCAAGGTGATGGAACCAATCATGCCCGCCGGCCGCTCTACAGCGCGCTTTGGCAGGCAGATGGCAAGAAGATTCGACGCTTTGCGCCGGTTGACTTCATCGGCCGGTACATGGATGGGTTCTTCGACTACGCCATAGCTGACGAAGTTCACGAGCTGAAGGGAGGGGATACGGCCCAGGGCAATGCTCTGGGCACACTGGCTGCGTCCGCCCGCCACATTGCGGTCCTCACCGGCACACTGCTCGGGGGCTATGCGGATGAACTCTTCAACATTCTGTTTCGCCTTGAGCCTTCGAGGATGTTGGAAGAGGGCTTTGAATACGGAGAAGCCGGTGTCCGGGCCTTTACCGAAACCTATGGGTTACTGGAGAAGATCACGGTGATTGAGCCCGCCGACAACGCCTGTTCTGAGGCGCGGGTTACAACCCGGCTCCGCCGTCGGCCAGGAGCCTCACCGCTGCTCTTCGGCCGCTTCCTGATGAGCCTTGGAGCATTCGTGTCGCTGGAGGATATCTCGGCTGCTCTCCCTCCCTACCGGGAGGAAGTGGTCAGCGTGGAGATGGATCAGCCTTTGCAGAAGGCTTACGAGGACCTGGAACAGGGCATCAAGAAGGCCCTGCGCGAGCATCGAGGCAACCAGTCGGTCGCGAGCGTCGCCTTGAATGCTCTCCTCGCTTATCCCGACCGGCCTTTCGGCTTCGGGGACCTGATAGGGCGTGAGTTCAATCCCGAAACTCAGCGTCGGGAGCCGTTCCTGATCGTGGCTACGCGTGACCTGGATGAGGACTTTGTCTATGCCAAGGAGCGGCCGCTGGTGGAGGAAATCAAAGCCTCGCTTGAGCGCGGAAGGAAGGTGCAGGTCTACGCGGTCTATACCCAGAAGCGGGATGTGACGCGGTGCCTGGAGAGGATCTTGGCCAGAGAAGGGATCAGGGTTGCGGTGCTGACCACCGAGGTAGCCCCGGAGCAGCGGGAGTCCTGGTACGAGAGGCAACTGCGGGCGGGCGTTCAGGTCGTGATCGCGCACCCGCGTTTGGTTCAGACGGGACTCGACCTGTGGTCTTTCCCAGACATCTTCTTCTACGAGACCGGCTATTCCATCTACACCCTGCGGCAGGCCAGCAGACGCTCATGGAGGCTAGGAAAGTGGTCAAACGTCAACGTCAAGTTCTTCTACTATGCCGGCACCATGCAGGAAGCGTGTTTGAGACTCATGGGGAAGAAGCTGCTGGTCTCACTGGCGATGGAAGGGAAGTTCGCGAGCGACGGTCTTCAAGCGATCGACGAAGGTGATGACATTCTGATGGCGATGGCGCGCGAGTTGGTGACGGAGAAGGGCATCGGGGAGAGTGCGGATGCGGTTTGGAAGAAGCTCGTGGAGAAGCAGGCGGAAGTATTCGGAGTTCGGGCCGTGGAGACATCACCATCGGAAATGGAGGCAGAACCTCCGGAGAGGGGTGTACCAGAAGTCATCATTCCGCCACCAGCACCAATCCCCGTAGTGGTGACACAACTCCTGATGTTCGGTGGGATACTTGAAAGCATACCCAGGCGTAAAGCCTCGCGCAGGCCATCGAGTGCCGCCATGACGTCAGATCAACTGGGATTGTTCCAGAGCTAAGGGTCAGGCGAGCCGCGCCCGGCAGCAGTCTCTT
>Ga0208821_1001701_pt1 | contig 11256 bp, 8 predicted proteins | sample June2015DPH_20_5_FD_184720 | JGI IMG/M metagenome (GOLD analysis project Ga0208821, IMG submission 184720) | Peatland microbial communities from SPRUCE experiment site at the Marcell Experimental Forest, Minnesota, USA - June2015DPH_20_40... | ecosystem: Environmental > Terrestrial > Soil >... | reverse complement strand
CGAGCGGGAGAAGGCTGTTTGCGGAGTCGGTAAAGATCACGAATCACCTTCTGCAAGCCCACGTCGGCGGCGGGGAGGCAATCAGGGTGCCCCAGCGCCCGCAGGCCCACGTACTGGGCCGTCCAGGGGCCCACGCCCTTCTGTCCCATGAGCTTGGCGTGGGCCAGCGCGGGGTCGAGGTCGCGGAGGCCTTCCAAGTCCAGACTGCCGTCCAGCGTAGCGCGCGAAATGCCAATCAGGTAGCGGGCCTTGGGACCGGAAATCTGCAGGCGGCGTAACTCGCTGGGCGTGGTGATGGCCAGGGCGGCAGGCTCGGGAAGGGCATTATAGCGGCGACCCTCAAACTCCACGCGTCCGCCGTAGGTTTCAATCAACGCCTTCTTCACTTGGTGTGCGAAGCTCAGGTTCACCTGCTGCTCGAGTACGGCAAAAATCAGCGTTTCAAACACCGTGGGTGTTTGCGGAATGCGCATGCCTCGAAAGCGCTCGCAGAGGCAGCCCAGCACGGGGTCGGATTTGGCCACTTGGTAGAAGGGGGTCAAGTCAAGGTGGGCGGAGAACTGGCGCTCAACCTGAGTTGCCACGAGGCGCCGGATAGTATCATCCGAGCGTCCGGCGAGGATGCGAACTTGCAGCGCGGGTCTCTTCCGCTCGATTTCTTCGCGGATTCCGTAGAGCACCAGTTGCCCGCCCACGTCCGCCACGCGCCGGTATTCTCCTTCCTCAAAGTAATCAAGCAGAGGAGGGAAGCGCTGCCCCTTTAGAAGCCCGGGCGGGCTGAGAATGAATCGCAGCGTGCGGGCAAGGTCGAATGGCTCTCGAGGCATTAGCAGCCAATGACTTGGTACGAACGGGGGCAAAGTGGACATGGCAGCCGGCTATCCTCTTTTGTTGCGGTAACCAGGACGCATGCCATTCTGCCTCAGTCATCCTTCCGCTGCAACTGGTTGATAACGATGTGGGTGCTGGTGTCATTTGGAATGGGGATCCACTCGAGCCGCCGGTCATTCCCGCGAAAGCACCGGTCATTCCCGCGAAAGCACCGGTCATTCCCGCGAAAGCGGGAATCCAGTCCGACGACAGCGAATTTCCAAAGGTTTGCGGAGTAGATTCCCGCTTTCGCGGGAATGACCAGGTCTCGCAAATGACACCAATACCGCGATGTTGCTCTGCTTGCGTAACAGTGTCTAAGGTTGTATCTTTGTTCAGGCCTTGCGCATCCATAATGGTAGGACAGTGAGCCGGGATGACACACCGATTTTGCCGTCTGGGAAAGGGTCTGACGGCGTGCAATCGACGGAGGCGGCCCGCTGATGTCTTACATATGAGCGCAGGCCAGGTGGAGCAGGACGCACCTATGAGCGAACCGCAGGCGGCCACACTGGCTGGAGACGAGTCTGTCCTTGTGAGCGGGGCGAAGGCGGGCAACTACGCCGCCTTTGAGGAACTCGTCAACCGATACGAGAAAAAAATCTATCGGCTCGGCATGAACATCACGGGAAACCCCGAAGATGCCGAAGATGTGCTCCAGGATACTTTCCTGAAGGCTTTTGAGCATCTCCCCGAATTCCGGGAGGATTCGCGTTTCTACACCTGGATTGTGCGCATTGCAGTCAATGAAGCGCTGATGAAGCTACGCAAGCGCCGATCCAGCAAGGAAGTTCCTTTCGAAGAGACCGAGGACCAGAACGGCGAGGTTCGGGTTCGTGATTATGCGGACTGGAAGCCCAATCCTGAACAAATACTGGCAAGGGAAGAGATGGAGCAAATACTGCGCCATGCCATTCAGGCCCTTCCCCCCGGTTTCCGCACCGTCTTTTACCTGCGCGACGTGGAGGGTCTCGCCACCGATGAGACCGCGCAGTTACTTAACCTGAGTATCGGCGCGGTGAAGGCCCGGCTTTTCCGGGCACGCCTGCGGCTGCGGGAAGAGTTGAGTAAAGTTCTGAGGCGAGGATGACTTTGTTGAACTGCAAGAAGGCGGTCAATCAACTTTCCAGTTATCTCGAGGGTGAGCTTGACGAGGAACTGAAACAAACTCTCGAAGCTCACCTCGGCAAGTGCCACCACTGCCACGCGGTGTTTGACACCACGCGCAAAACGATTGAGCTTTATTGCGATGGCAAGCTCTTCCCTTTGCCGGGGGATGTTCGCAGCCGGCTGCACGCAGCTCTGAGGCGCCGCGCCCAACGAGTCTGATTCGATTTTCCACTCCCCCCCGGTTCAATGGTAGGCAGAAGGCAGTAGGCAGAAAGCAGAAGGCCGTAAGCAGACCGTATCGCAGACTTGATTCTTAGGTCTGCGGCCCTTAGGAATTGACTTATTGACCCACTAAGTCATTGACTCAGTGGCTGAACCGCGCTGTGCATCCTGCGCACATGCTACATAGCTAGCCAGAAACTGGAAAACAGGACTACCCGTTTCTGATTTCTCTCAACAAACTCCCCAGCGGACAGATTGCGTGCTCATCCAAGCGGACATCTGAGGTGCTAACAACAGGTGTTGTGAAATCAGTGTTGCGAAATCGATGTTGTGACAGGTGTTGTGAAATCAGTGTTGCGAAATCGGTTGTGCCAGGAGAGAGTTTGTGCTAGTAATAGGGCAGCTGTCGGTGGTGGATTTAACCCCTGATTTCGATATTGACGCTGTTCGAAGCGTGTGAACTCAGTGTAAAGGAGCCTCGGCAAGCTAGGGCGGGCTCGTAGCATTTCAAAAGGAGGAAACGAACAAATGGCATTCTGTGCAAAATGTGGAGCTCAGTTGACCGAAGGAACAAGTTTCTGTGCATCGTGCGGTACCCCAGTGGGTTCAGCCGCAGGTGGTCCGGCGGCGCCGGTTGCTGCGGGGACGGCAATGTCCTCCAACGTTGCTGGACTTCTAACTTACATCTTGGGTTTTATCACCGGCATCATCTTTCTGGTGATCGAGCCTTACAAGAATGATAAGTTCGTGCGCTTCCACGCCTACCAGTCCATATTCTTTAACGTGGCGATTATCGTGTTCTGGATCGCCTACACGATTTCGGCTACTATTCTGGGCTACGTGTCGCTCGGAATTCTCGCCGTGGTGATGGGCCTGGTCGGGGTTCTAATCTCGCTGGCAATCCTCGCCTACTGGATTTTCCTGATGTATAAGGCTTACAACAACGAGCTTTATAAGGTCCCGTTCATTGGGGATCTGGCCGCCAAGCAAGCGGGTTAAGTGACCCGAGAAGTGTGAACCCACGGCTGCCGTAATTTCCGGACTCGCGGGTTGCGCCTATGTCCCGCCTCGAGAGGTGTAACCCGCTGTAATCCCTCAGTGAGGGGTGGCAACGCACGTAGCGCCGGTCCCGCATGGGGGGACCGGCACCTGCCAACCCCGCAGGGCGGGGTCGGCACTACGCCACATGAGACTGATGGATTACAACCCGCTCCCGTTTTTCCTTGACAATTCCTGGCTCTAAATGCAATTTAGCAAGTTTCACTATTGCGGTTTGAGCCTGCCCTAAGTTTGAGGAAGCTCAAATCACGGTGCGGAGTTATGGGTGTTCTTGTCTGCTTTCATGATCGATGCTTTGACGGCGTAGGCTCAGCGGCCGTCTTCACGCGTTTTTATCTCCAGTGCATTGACCCGCAGGCGGAGTTCCGCTACCACGGGTTGGTGCACCGGGCAGGACAGCTATTTGATGAGGGGCTGTTCGACGATCAAGAAAACGTCATTGTGGATTTCAAATACTCCAGCTCTGAGCGGCTCACCTGGTGGTTCGACCACCACCAAAGTGCTTTCCTCACGGAAGCCGACGCTGAGCATTTTCGTCATGACCAGAGCGGGAAGAAATTCTACGGGCCCGATTATCGCTCTTGCACCAAGTTCATTGTCGAAACCTGCCAGGCGAAGTTCGGTTTCGTAGCCCCCGAGCTCGACGAGCTGGTTTATTGGGCAGACCTGATTGATGGCGCCCTGTACCCCGATACCAGGACAGCGGTGGAAATGCGTGAACCGGCCACCCAGCTCACCCTGGTTATTGAAGGGACGAGTGACCCGCAGTTCTCTGTGCGGCTGATTCCCAAGCTGATCTCCAAGCCGCTTCAGGAGATTATGGATATCCCGGAGGTGCGGCAAACTTTTGACCGGCTTTATGCCCTTCACCTCAAGACTATTGATACTATCCGGCGCCGCGCTGAGTTAAAGAATGGGGTGTTATTCTTCGACGTTGCAGACCAGAACTTCGAAGGTTTCAATAAGTTCATTCCTTATTATTTGTTTCCAGGGGCGGTTTACAGCGTGGCCTTAAGCTGCTCTCAAGCGCGAATCAAGATTGGTGTGGGCAGCAACCCCTGGAACGCAACACCCAAAACCGCCAATCTTGCCAGCATCTGCGAGCGGTATGGGGGTGGCGGCCACGCCAAGGTTGCGGCCATTTCGCTGCCCCCCACGGATTTTGCACGCGCCAGGAAAGTGGCGGGTGAGATAGTGAGCGACCTGCGGTCCGGCTTGGCCTAGTCTGGTGTCCGGTAATTGGAGCGTACTCACGTCAATCAAGCCGTGGATTCGGCGGTTTGTCCAGGAACCTGGCTCTTCACTTCCTCCCCAGATCCTGTCCGGTTGGCGAAACAGGGACAAGAAGGCATGGCGCTTGATACAGAAGCCGGTGTGTGGTAAGAAGAAGGTTACGACGAAGTCCGCTAAAGCCTTTGTTTATGTGATGATGTTACGCATCGCCGACGGTCGCTCCAGTTAGAGCTGCGGCGGGGTTTTGGCAGGTTGCTGAAGATCGGTGAAGGGCTATATGGGCAGGCGTTCGAGCCAGGAGTGAAGTAGCCTGACAGAGGGAGAGTGAGCACCGTGGATGAGGCGAAGGGGGCAGAGCAGAAAGCAATCAACGTTAGGGCCTTTGGTGCGTCGGACATCGGTCGGGTCCGCAAAAACAATGAAGACAACTTTGTGGTTTGCAACCTGACCACGGGTGAAGTGGGTCTTACGCCTCCACTTCGCAACCACGCCTTGGGGAATCGCGGTTCGCTGTTTATGGTAGCTGACGGAATGGGAGGAGAGGCCAGCGGGGAAGTTGCCAGCCAGATTTGCGCCCTCACCGTCCCCAAGCGCTTGTATGAAAACCTCAAATCCCTGGGTCAGGTCAGCGAGACGAACTTTGTGCTCCTGCTCCGGGAATCCATCGAATATGCCAACCAGATCATCCACCAGAAAGCGCAGAGCAATCCTCTTTATCGTGGAATGGGAACCACCGCCACGGTGGCGGCATTGTTCGGGCCTTATCTTTTTGTGGCGCAGGTTGGGGATTCCCGGGCCTACCTCATTCGCAATAGCGAGTTGACCCAGTTGACGCGCGATCAAACATTCTTGAACTATCTCAAGGAAATTGGTGTCGAAGTGCCCGCCGACCCGGAAACGGACAGCCGCAGGAGCATTCTGACGCAGGCGGTGGGGAGCAGCGAGAGTGTGAATGTCAAGGTGACGTATACCAAAGTCCGTCAGGGCGATGGAATCCTGCTTTGTAGCGATGGCCTGTACAACATGGTCCCCGCAACCGATATCGTGGCGAGTGTGAAGGGGACTGAATCCCTGGCCAACAAGTGCAAGTCTTTGATCGATAAAGCCAACGCCAAGGGCGGGACTGACAACATAACCGTAGTCATGGCAGAGTTTAGCGGACCGGGGCTTCCTCCCGCGGCCTCCACCGCGGCCGTGGAGTTTAAGGAATTCAATGAGGAAGATTTCGAGGGGCACTCCTGAAACTGGAAAATGGAAACTAGGAACTCGAAACTAGAAACCAAAGCTGCAGTTTCGAGTTTCTGATTTCTAGTTTCTAATTTCCATTTTGAGACCGGCTCCGCGACAAAATCGAGATCTCCGAATTCGCTTGGGCAAGGGAAGTAGAGGATTCCTCCCGGAGAACCGATGTCATGAATTGCCCCGTATGCGGTGAGCTAAACGAAGAGGGTTACCGCTTTTGCCGGGCCTGCGGCGGGCGCTTGCCCGTCGTGGAGGACGCGGCAGCCACTCTGGCCTTTCCGATTGAGGCCTCCGCTCCGGTGGCGGCTCCGCTCGGGCCGCCCTCTCAACCTTCACCTCGCGCCTACAGGCTGATTGCCACTTCGGGACTACTCTCGGGGCGGACCTTCAGCGTTGGCCCTCGAGGACTGGTCATCGGCCGCGACCCCGCGAATTGTCAGGTAGTGTTGGCGGACGACGAAATTTCGCGCCTCCATGCCTGGATTGCTCCCAACGACAAGGGTGAAGTGGTCCTGCGCGACCGTCATTCCGCGAATGGCACATTCGTAAATCAAGTGCGTGTGCAAGAGAAGGTCCTGAAACCGGGGGATGAGATCTCGGTGGGCAGCGCTCGCCGTCACCTCTTTCGCATTGAGGAAGTGGGGGCTGCCGCTCTACCTCAGGGCGTGGTGCCGGGAGAAGTTGTTCCCGCCGCTCGACCGGGGGTGCTGGCGGGAGGGACCTCGGTTATGAGCGCAGCCGATGTCGCTGTCGTCCGGCAGCAGGAAAAGGCGGCGGAAGGCACCGTCGCCATCAAATTGACCGACCTTCTGGCACGTCCCCACCTGGACCTGATCGTTGACCGGTACGCCGTAAAGAGCCTTGACATCCCGGATGCCGGGCTGCAGATCGGTCGTGATGCCTCCCGCTGCCAGTTGGTGCTGGAACATCCCTCAGTTTCGGCGCTGCACGCGGAGTTGTCGTTCGATGAGGGGAGGGTGCTGCTGACTGACCGTTCCACCAACGGGACGTTCGTGAATGGCCTGCGGATTGTGAGCGGGGAACTGCATGACGGAGATTACATCACCTTCGGCCGCTATGCCGGCAAATCCCTGATCTTCAAGTCGGGGCTTGAGCCGCAACTGAAAGTTGAAAAGGTTGGCCTGAACAAAGACTGCATCACGATTGGCCGCGACGCCTCCAATGACGTGGTCATTGACCACCCTGTGGTCTCCAAGCGGCACGCGCAAATCATCAAGCAGGATGGCAAGGTCATTCTGGTTGACCTTGGGTCCACCAACGGGACCTTCGTCAACGGAATCAAGGTGAAGCGGCACCAACTCCAGGAGTTGGACCGGATTGTCATTGGCCCCTCCGAGCTTCACTTTTCCGGAGCAAGTCTTTCCCACGCGCCGGACACTCGCGTGGTGCGACTCGATTCCGTTGGCGTAACCTTTCAGGTCACGGATCGGACCAGCGGAAAACCCAAATTGCTCTTGGACGACATCTCTCTGGTGGTTAAGCCTAAAGAGCTGATTGGACTTTTGGGACCGAGCGGGGCAGGCAAGACCACGCTCATGAACGCCCTGAACGGCTTTGTAAAACCCACCACCGGCCAGGTCTTGTACAACGGCGTGGATCTCTACCGGAATCTGGACGCTCTGAAATCCAGCATCGGCTTTGTGCCCCAGGAAGACATCATGCACCGGCAATTGAGCGTGCGGCGATGCCTGTACTACGCGGCCAAGCTGCGACTGCCGGAAGACGTCTCGGATGAAGAGGTCCATCGGCGCGTGGAAGCGATGCTGGACACTCTGAAGCTCGACCCGCAACGCTGGGACAACCCTGTTTCCACCTTGAGCGGAGGGCAGCGTAAGCGGGTGAGCCTGGGCATTGAATTGCTCCCCAAGCCCGGAGTGCTCTTCCTGGATGAGCCCACCTCGGGCCTTGACCCCCGCACTGAAACCCTGATGATGATGTTGTTCCGGCAATTGGCCAATCAGGGCTCGACCATCATTATCACCACCCACCTGTTAGGTTCCTTCGGCGTACTGGACAAGGTCGTGGTGTTGCTCCAGGGGCGACTGGTTTACTATGGGCCGGGTACAAAGTTCCTGCAGTATTTCAAAGCGGAAGCCCCGCCCGATGTTTACGATGACTTGACGGATAACAATACCGCTCCCTACTCCCTGGAACTCAAGCAGCGTTATGCTCAATCCGAGCTCTGCAAGGAGCTCATTGCGCAGCCACAAACGGCGATTCCAGCGGAGAAAGGTCCTTCCCCTACTACCCCTGCGCCTGCAGCCAGCACGAGAGGCGAGGGTTTCAGCTTGCACCAGTTTAAGGTCCTTCTGCAGCGAAACTGGGAGCTGAAATTCATGGACCGCGGCCAGACGTTGCTTCTGTTTCTTCAAGCGCCCATCGTAGCTCTGTTGGTGGCTCTCATGGCGACTGAGCCGAACCAAATCGAAACCCTTTTCATGGCCGTGTTCGCAGCCTTGTGGTTCGGCTGCTCGAATGCGGTACGTGAAATTGTCGACGAGCAGACTGTGTATCGCCGCGAACGGCAAACCGGCTTAAAAATACCGTCGTATATTCTTTCCAAGCTTGCCGTTCTTTCCTTTGTGGCGCTGGCGCAATGTGTCTCCGTGGTTGTCATCTTGCTGGCGGTCAACCGGGCATTGGCTTTGAGCCTTCCCGAGGTGGTGGGTGCAATCGGCATCATGTTCCTGGTGGCCGTAAACGGCACGCTGATAGGACTTCTCATCTCCAGTCTCGTCTCCTCTCCGGAGAAAGCTCTGAGCTTGTTCCCCTTGGTTCTCATTCCAGAGCTTCTCCTCTGCGGGTTATTCCTGCCCGTAAACCGGATTCAGACGATCCTCCCGATCACGCTCGAGGAAGTATTTGAGGGGAAGATGTTTGCGCAACCGGGAGCCCAGGCTAAGGCCCGGCAAATGCTTAATGCGCCTGCGAGTCAAGCATCACCGGAAGAGGCGGCGGCGCTAGCCAGGGCGAAACAGGGAGAGTTCGCGCACCAAGTTGCTGTGGCCGTGGCGCCTTCGGAGAAGGTGAAAAAAGCTCTCCACAAATACACCCCGGCCCCGGTGGCGGGTATGCCCACCTTCGCGCGCTGGCTTTCAGCCCTGGCCATCTCGCGTTGGGGCCTGGAGGCGCTTGCGGACTTATGCCTGCATGGGTCCCATTCCACACAGGATTACGCCTACCAGATCATCAACACGGTGTCCATTTCCCTCCATCCTGATGATGTCGAGAAGCTGGAGAAGGGGTTGGAGTCGCCACCCGAAGCTTTCGCGGCGCTTCCACTCCCCTCGAGGTTCTGGAAAGACAAAGGGCCTTACCTGGCGATCATGACCAGCTTTGCGTTGTTAATGGTCATCGCCATCCTGGTGGTGATGAAGCGTAAAGATGTCAGTTGAGAGGAGTTACCATGGACACTGGGCTTTCCACCCTTCGCAATCTACTTTACGTTGTCATTGTTCTGGTCTTGCTATCCGCCCTGTCTGGTTTCTATGTGGCGACGCAGCTTGCCCGCAACAGCGACGAGCTGGCTAGCCTACGGTTACTGCTTCAAAAGGAGATGATGGGGCCTGCCCTGGCCCACGCTGAGGAATTGGAGAAGCGGATGGACGCGCTTGACCAGGACGCTGCCGGCATTGACGATAAATTGAAGAAAGCCCAGGACGATTTTGTGGTGCGAATGCAGGTGGAACTGCCCCGGATCATGGATAACTATGCCAAGCAACGAGGTACCGTCCTTGAACAGAAAATCCAGCAGCACGGCGTACCCGTGCCCCATTAGCAGATAAGAGGGACAAGCCTTGCCCCCTTCCAGCCTGCCTGCCTTCCCCCTACGATTTTTCTTGCGGGGCGGGCCGGGTGAGGGGGTGGTGGGCCTGCGCCCGTCCGTTTGCAGTTCACATTGCGCCGCTGAAAGCATTGGGCAACGACCACGCGACGTCCAGCACCTTCTCGAGAAACGTGGGGACAGCGTTGGGTTGTTTGTGGTTTCAGGGCATTGACCCCCTCACCCCCCGGCCCCTCTCCCCCAAGGGGGAGAGGGGAGAATGTAGAAACTCGGGCGGCGGGGCTGAAGCCCCGCCCTTGCGATCGCCGGACTCAAAAGGGCAGAGCGTGGTGAGAAACTCAGGCCAGGTTCAGAATATTCTTTTAGGGAGGGAGAAAATGCGAAAAGCAATTTACCTGCTTGTCTTGGGGACCATGACAATCGGAACAATCGGATTGTTTGCCGCCCGCGCTTGGTCGCAAGCGAAGCCCGCGCGCGGATTCGACCGTCTGAAGACGCTCGTAGGCACCTGGGAATCTGCCAGCCCACAAGGCGGAATCCTGACCAACACGATTCGGCTGGTGTCGAATGGGAGCGCGCTGGAAGAGACATTTCAGAGCTCCGAAGACGACCAGATGGTAACCCTTTACACGGCGGATGGAGATCGGCTGGCGCTGACCCACTACTGCGCGGCAGGCAATCAGCCGCGCATGGAAACACTTGCCATCACCGGCGACCCGAAGGAATTCGATTTTTCCTTCACGGGTATCACCAATCTGATGAATCCCAACTCCGGGCATATGCACCACTTGCTGATCCAAATCGCCGATCAAGATTACTTCACGGAACAATGGACGTGGCGCGAGAATGGCAAGGATCGGATCCATACGATTCATTTCACGCGAAGGAAGTCGTAGCCATTTCGGGTTGCCCGTGCCCCCTCTTCTGAAGTCCAAAGGCCTGTCATTCTGAGTCCGCCGCTTTTTGGCGGACGAAGAATCTCCGCAGTTCTTTTTTGGGACCGGTAACCAGCGGCGAACTGCGGAGATTCTTCGCGGAGTTTACCCTGAGCCAACTGCGGAGATTCTTCGCAGAGTTTACCCTGAGCGAACTGCGGAGATTCTTCGCTTCGCTCAGAATGACAGGCGAAGGGCTCAGAATGACAGGCGAAGGGCTCAGAATGACAGGCGAAGGGCTCAGAATGACAGGCGAAGGGCTCAGAATGACAAGCGAACGGGCTGAGCATGACAGCATTCACGCACAGCTTAGACGCAGGCGACATGGGAGAGGCATCGCACCTCGCGGAGGCGGCGAAATTGTTGGTTGTAATCCAAGCCGTAACCAACCACGAAAACGTCGGGAATCTGGAAACCAACGTAGTCGGCCTTGACGGGAACGGTGCGGCGGGAGGTCTTATCGAGTAAGGTGATGAGCTTCAAGCTCTTGGGCTGGCGAGCGGCGAGCACGCCTTGGAGGTAGTGATACGTTCGCCCGGTGTCGAGGATGTCTTCGACAACCAGAACGTCGCGTCCCGCGATACTGACGTCAAGGTCTTTGGTGATTTTCACTTGGCCCGATGACGTGGTGCCGGCGACATAGCTCTGAATTTCCAGGAAATCCACGGTGGCCTCGATGGAGAGGTTGCGGACGAGGTCGGCCATGAATATCCAGGCGCCCTTGAGCACCCCAACCAGGTGCGGTGTGCGGCCGTGATAGTCGCTGGAAATCTCCTCGCC
>Ga0208821_1001700_pt1 | contig 11279 bp, 10 predicted proteins | sample June2015DPH_20_5_FD_184720 | JGI IMG/M metagenome (GOLD analysis project Ga0208821, IMG submission 184720) | Peatland microbial communities from SPRUCE experiment site at the Marcell Experimental Forest, Minnesota, USA - June2015DPH_20_40... | ecosystem: Environmental > Terrestrial > Soil >... | reverse complement strand
AACTGGTGTTCGATAGAGCCCGTGTTCGGTAAGCAGGGTTATGAGTCAACGATCCGAAAACCTCTCAACCCTTGGGTAAGGTTTTGCCATGAGTCAACGCGAGAGTGCCAAACTTCGCCCCTTTGCCAGAACTTGTCCGGCGCTTGTGTAGCCGCCGACGTCAATCGGCGCAAATTTCCTTTGATTTAATTGGCGCGGACTGACGTCCGCGGCTACGACGGCTCGCGAGCGTCGGCCTTCGCCAAGGCTTCATCCCGACAAGCTGTCGCCCCACCGACGCTACATTATTTCACCGCCGGTTCGAGGTACAGCAAGTCGGCGATGCGGCGTTCGAGTCGTTCCAAGTCGAGCGGCTTGATGAAAAAATCCTCGGCATGCACCGCCACGGTGCGTTTGGTCACCTGGCTGGAAAGCGCGCTCATGAAAATCACCGGGGTCTTTTTGGTGGCCGGCTGGCGGCGCAGAATCTTGCAAACAGACAGACCGTCAAGGTCGGGCAGCAGGATGTCGAGCAGGATTAAATCCGGTTTGAACTGCCGCGCCTGGCTCAACGCCTGCACCCCGTTGCTGGCCACGATGAATTCACAGCCCAAGCCGGCGAGGCGATATTGCACCAGCTCGACGAAATCGAGTTCATCATCCACAATCAAAATACGCGGCACCATTTTAGATAACTTACCCCGCCGCGGGCCAGGCTCAATGACGGTCCGGTTAAAGTAGGGTTACGAAATGGAAACGAGGCGCTGTGTATTCTTTCTTCTCCTTGCCGAAAGCGCCAGGGGGCTGGCGCCCTCCATAACGCTTCGCGTAATTCTGGAATCATCGTGTCGCGCGCAGCGTCTTGGACTGCGGTGGCCCCCCACCGCTTTTCACTTTCCGTCTTCAGGTCTAACAGCATCGAACCCGATCCAGCCGCCGGCCCTGCAAAAATCTTGTTTGCTCCTGCCAGGTGTGGGATAAATCGCCACGACATGCCAACCCATCGAGGCTCCATCCGGTTGTTCCAGCTCTTCGGAATTGAAGTTTTTTTGCATTGGTCCTGGTTTTTCGTCGCGTGGTACGAAATCCAGATTCGGGCGAACCATTATTCCTCCGTCTACTGGAACGCGCTGGAATATCTCACGCTGTTTTTGATCGTGCTCATGCACGAGTTTGGCCATTCGCTCGCGTGCCGGCAGGTCGGCGGCCGGGCGAACCAAATCGTGCTCTGGCCGCTCGGCGGCGTAGCGTATGTCTCCCCGCCGCAACGTCCGGGCGCCATGCTTTGGAGCATCGCCGCCGGACCACTGGTGAATGTGGCGCTTTTTCCCCTGTTTTCAATCGTCTGGTGGCTGGGTTATTCGGCCGGTTGGATGGAAACCGTTCCGAACGTTTATGTTTACGTGATGACGATTTGGTATATCAACACTCTGTTGCTGGTTTTCAATCTGATGCCGGTCTATCCGCTCGACGGCGGACAGATTTTGCGGTCGTTGCTTTGGTTTGCGTTTGGCCGGGCGCGCAGTTTGCTCATCGCGAGCAGCATCGGTTTTGTGGGCGTGGCCGGCCTGATCCTGTTTGCCTTCTGGGCGCAATCCGTCTGGATCGGCATTATGGCTGCTTTCATTTTGCTGAATTGCTGGGGCGGCTTGATGCAGGCACGCGCGATGGCCCGCGTCGCCAATGCGCCGCGTCATGACGGATTTGCCTGCCCGGTATGCAAAGTCGCCCCGCCCCGTGGCGCATTTTGGGGTTGCGGCAAATGCCGGAAACCCTTTGACATGTTTGAAACGCAGGGCGTCTGTCCCAACTGCGGAACTCAATTTGCCGTAACGTCCTGCCCGGAATGCGGCAGTCTGCGACCCATGAGCGAATGGATGGCTTCCACCAACGTTCCGCCGAAGTTATAAACAACCATGGTAGCGCAGGCTTTCCAGCCTGCGGGTTTGGGCGACTTTCCAGTCGCCCAAAGCGGAACTGGAAAGTTCCGCCACCAGCAGACAAGAATGTCTGCTCTACAAAATCTCCCCACCAAAAAAAATCAGGCCGCCCGGGTGGGCGGCCTGAACGGGTTCGGTTGGCCCGGAAATTACTTCAACTTCGCCAGCGCCGCCTTGAGGGCGTCAAAATTTGGCAGATCCTTCGGCGTCGGCGTTTGTTCGCTGTATTGCACCACGCCTTGCTTATCAATCACGAACGCGGCGCGCGCCGCCGTGTCGCCCACGCCGGCCAGCATCGGGAACACGACGTTGTAGGATTTAATCACCGTTTTGTTCAAATCGCTGGCGAGGGTGACGCCGATTTTTTCCTTTTGCGCCCAGGCTTCCTGCGCAAATGGGCTGTCCACGCTGATGCCGATGACGTCCGCGCCGAGGCCTTGGTAGGCGTTGAGCCCGGCGGTGAGGTCGCACATTTCCTTGGTACAAACGCTCGTGAACGCGAGCGGGAAGAACAGCAGGACGGTGTTCTTCCTGCCGAAGTTGTTGCTGAGTTTCACGTCCACCAGGCCGGATGCCTGCTTGGACTTGAGGGTGAAGTCGGGAGCTTTTGATCCAGTTGGAATTGACATAATAGTTTTTGGTTATTCAGTTAATTTGTTTTCGTTACGAACATTTACAGAATTTGCCGCGGCCATGTCAAACCAGGATTGCGCGTCGGGACGCAGGATGACCTCCAGTTATCTCAACCTGGCGGGCAAGTTGAATACGTATGAATAAAGCCGGGACAAGTCGTCGCCGGTGTGCCGGGCGCGAATGTCCCGGCCAAAGGGAAGGGTTACCTCCGAAGCGAAGTCATGCAGCACCAGACAGTAGGTGCCGTTGGCCATGATCCCCAACAGCTCGCCGGTCCGGCTGAAAACCAGGTCACCGCGCGAGGGATTGAATTTTCCGAACAGCCCCTTCAAAAGGTTGCGGTCCAGTTTGACGTATGCCGGCGTGTTCAGATCAATCTGGAAGCTGCTTTGGCCGTAATAGTCCCCTTGCGCACCGATCACCACCGCATCCTGGAATTTGTACGGGTCTGAGGCAACCGGGTAAACCTTGCAGCCGAGCTGGCGGGCTTCCGCCTGCGTGACCAGCATGAACACCACACGCGGATCCTGAATGTGAAAGGACAACGAGTGGATGGGAACCTGCGCCTGGTTGTGGGCCAGCGTTCCGGTGAGTCCCTCCCAGTCCGTGCCAGGGTCCCCCAACGTCAACGGCGTGTCCTGCAAATGGCATAATGCGAAAGTATGGGTCCCGTCGGTGACCAGCACCGTTTCGGTGGTTTTGTTCCTGCCCAAATCAATGCCGAACAGGCCGGTCCGGGACGCGACGAAACTGGTCTGGATCCGGTTGCTGACAAACTCACTGAAGATGGTGTTGGGAGCCAGGGCCCGGTTCTCCCGGATTTCCCGGGTCAGGGCGCTGGAATTGGTCGCCAGCGCCTTGAAGCCTTCGGCCAGCCGGGCATTTTCGGTGCGTTCAGCCTGCACCTGTTGCTGCATCAGGGCGACCTGCCCGGTGGCGATGCGTTTTTCAACATCCACCGCGTGGAGCTGGCTGTTCAACTGGGTAAGTTGTTTCTGCAAGGCGGCGGCCAGGTCGGTCTGCTTTTGGATTTCAGCCTCCTTCGCCGCGAGTTGTTCCCGGGTCATCGAGGTTTCGGCGGAACTGCTTTGCAATTTCTGGTTGAGCACCTGGATGTTGGCCTGGGCCGTGGCGTACTGCTGTTCGAGGTTTGATTGTTTCTGTTGCAACTGCTCCTGTTGCTGCCGGGCGGCCTCGCGGACACGGGCCAGTTCCGCCTGCAATTGTTCGCGGTTCTTTTGCTCCTCGCCAAGTGCCTGTTTCATCACCTCTGCGAGGTCATTCCCGCCGGCGTTCGCCGTCTTGGGCAGGACGTCCACCTTGACGGTCGCCGCGGAACCCTCGTTCTCGCCGGCCATCTTGCTGAGGTCCGTCGAGAACGTCAGCAGGCTCAACAGCAGGAAGTCGCAGATGACAATGAGGATGCTGCGGTTCATGACGGCGTGACAAGCGTTGGCGTGGCGGGCCCGGCGGCTTCGGCTTCGGATTCGAGCAGCAATCTCCGGCAGGCCGGGCGCAGGTTGAAGATTTTAAACACGCACACGAAGATGATGCCGAACGACGTGGACGAGTAGGCGGCCATCAGGCTGAATTTGATGACCCCCATCGAGACGAGGATCAACGAGACGATGGTGCCGACGAAGCCCAGGTACAGGCCGGCGTCGAACAGGTGGTCTTCGTTTTCGAGCAGCCTGAGCTTGAAGCGCGGCGTGACGTTCTGCCGGCGGATTTCCGCCAGCTTCACGAGGCAGGCAATATAGATCAGTGCCTGCAGCACGAAGAACAGCAGCAGGGTCAGCAGGATCATGTTGTTCATAATGTTGGGATGATTGCGGGCGAATCCGGCCAGGACCACCGTGCCCGTCGTGGGCACGTGCAGTCGAAAGGAGTACTCCTCTTTCCGTGTGTCCTGGGCGAGAAACGGCTCGCTCAGAAGCAGCACCACCAGCAGGAAACCCAACGCAAACAAACTCTCGCGGACCACGTGGAACCCGCGCACCTGCAACGGTCGTTCCAGGGACGATACGGCCGGCCGCGCAAAATGCAGCGATGCGGCCAGAAGAAATCCACTCGACAGATAGGCCAGCCATTTCAGCGCAAACGCCAGCCACGGCAACCGCAGGCTGCAATCCACTCCCAGGTGCAGGCGGGAACCGGCGCGGTAAAGCAATTGGTCGCGCGCCAGCAATTCGTTCACACCGCCCGTGCCGAACCGGAGACTGTAACCGAGATCGGTCAACCCGGTCTGGGGAATATGCGCGACATATTTCGCCACCGCCGCCGGCTTGCCGGATAGCGCCACAGCGGAGAAAAGCACGGGCAATTGGCCGCCGACGTCGCGGACCTGGTCGGCGAGGACGTGCAACGTCCCGGCGTCCTCGACACGGCCGGTGAACGCCACAAACTGGTCCCAACTGAATCGCCGGCCCAGTGCCATCAAATCCATCAGCACCTGCTCCAGTGGTTGCGAACTCCCGCCGCGGTTGGCGGCCGAGGCCAGTTTGAAAATGTTGTCGCCCAAACCCGTCGTCAACCGTCCTTCCTCAACCAACAATCCGCAAGTCGTCACCGCCACATCAAAGGCCTGGCCGGAAGCCGACTGCGACGGCGTGAACAGGGTGGTGCCGGTCAGCGTGCGGCAGCGCAGCAACTCCTGCACGGTGGGACTGGTTGAGGCGCCCAGCAGGTCCAGCGCGGCCTCCCGGTTTTTTTGCCGGACGATGAACCCGGTGAAAGGTTCCGGTGATGGGGAATCATTTCCGAAGAGACGCTTCAACGCGGAGTCATTGCCCCATACCAGCCAGTCGGGATGCTGCCGCATCGCATTGGTCACGGCGAGGCCGAGATTTTCCCGGCCGGAAATTCCCTCCGCTTGCGCCGCCTGAAAAAACAACCAGGCGGTCCCCAGGTTCTGCTGGTTCACGAGCGACAGCCCCTGTGCAGTCAGAGCCGGCGTGTCCCGCCCGGCCCGTTGGATGACGTTGACATCCACCGCCCGCAAATACGCCGGCACCAGCAAGCCGCAGAACAGCAGCAGCAAGCTGGAAACGGCGCAAGCCAATGCCCATTGCCAGCGGTTAATCATGGCTTCAATCCATCCTAATTTTCGTTAGACTGCACGTTGTAAACCCCTGTCAAGCACGAATAATGCCCGATGGAGCATCGGGCCGCGTTTCAATATCTTCGGAAGGACGGGCACTGAATAAGTTCCTGAATCCAAGCACAGATGGATGGAGTGTCGCAAAACGAGACCCTTCGGAGCCTGATTTGATTCACAATGCCTCCGGCGATTTTCCGCGCACCTGTCAGATTTTACAACACCGCCAGCACTTCCTCCGCGTGCTCTTCCGGTTTCACCTGCGGCCAGATCTTTTTGATGCGCCCGTCCGGCCCGATGAGGAAGGTCACACGATGCGTGCCCTGATATTTCCTGCCCATGAAGGTCTTCTCGCCCCAGACACCGTAGGTTTGGACAATCTGTTTGTCCTCATCCGCCAGCAAGGTGAACGGCAGCTTGTATTTCTCCGCAAACTTGTCGTGCAACTTCACCGGGTCGGTGCTGACACCGAGCACAACCGTGCCCTTCTTTCTGAACCCGGCGAAATGGTCACGGAATGCGCATGCTTCCTTCGTGCAACCTGGCGTGTCATCCTTCGGATAAAAATACAGCACGACGTTCCTGCCTTTGAAATCGGCAAGTGAAACTTTAACGCCGCCGCTGTTGGTCGCCGCCGAAAAACCCGGCGCCAGATCGCCGACCTTGAGTTTCAGTTCCAGTTCCTTTGCCATAAATTTCATTTGGAGTATTGGGGTGTTGGAGTGTTGGGGTCAGCAGCCGACCTTGTTCCCATTACTCCATCACTCCATTCCTCCATTCTTCACCGTCGGCGAACTGGCCGGATGCGCCCCGAGCTGTTTTACGCCGTCCCAAACGTAAAGCAGTCCCGACACACCGGTGCAGACCGCCGCACCGAGCGTCCAGATTTTGAGCCAGCGCGCATTCAAGTCGCGGTCCCAGTCCAGCAAAATCCAGATGACCACGATCATTTGCAGCACCGTCGCGATTTTACCCATGATGCGCGGACGCACGATTACTTTGCCCACGGTAAGCCGGATGACGGCGATGCCGATGAGCAGCAGCAGGTCGCGTCCGATGATGGTGCCGGTGAGCCAGAGCGGAATTTGCCCGAGGTACGACGCGTGGTTGAAGCTCAACGTGACGATGCCCGACACGAGCAACATTTTGTCCGCGAGCGGATCGAGAATCGCGCCGAGTTCGCTTTTTTGGTTGTAACGCCGCGCGATGTAACCGTCCACGCCATCCAGGATCGCCGTGACCGCAAACGAAAGGATGGCCAGCAGCCGGTGAACTTCGTTGCCGGTTTGGAGGTAATAAATCAATTCGACGACAAAAAATGGAATCAGCAGGATCCGCAGAATCGTGATTTTATTGGCGGTCGTCATGTAATAGCTGGCTAAAACGTTTAACGCAAAGCCGCCAGGATGCAAAGCCGCAAAAGATAACTGTGGCTCGCCGGAAAGCAGCCGGAGATTGGATCGGCAGCGCCGCCCTGGGAGCGTCGGCGTCTCGCCGGCTGGTTAATCAGTCCATCACCCTGCAACCCGCCGGCGGGACGCCGGCGCTCCCAGGAATATAAATAATGGTGGCCGGGCAAACCGTTACCCGCTGGAATGCCACCCATTTTCAAGGGATGACTTTTAATTTTGGAATGAGTAATTTGTCTTCCAATGAAAACGAGCGAAACCAAACCTTTGGTCGGAATTCTCATGGGCAGCGACTCCGACTGGCCGACGATGAAAGCCGCCGCCGATATATGCGCACAATTCGGCATCGTCAGCGAAGCGAAGGTCATTTCGGCCCATCGCACGCCGAAGGATTTGGAGCAATACGCTGCCAAAGCGCACGAACGCGGCCTGCGCGTCATCATCGCTGGCGCCGGCGGCGCGGCGCATCTGCCGGGCGTGATGGCGGCGTTCACCACCCTGCCCGTCATCGGCGTGCCCATCGAAAGCAGATCGCTCAAGGGCCTTGACTCGTTGCTCTCCATCGTGCAAATGCCGCCGGGCGTGCCGGTCGCAACCGTCGGGATTGGCGCGGCGAAAAACGCCGGGCTGCTGGCGGTTCAAATTTTGAGCGTGGGCAGCGAACGATTGCAAAAAGCGCTGGTGGAATTCAAACAAAAGCTCGCCGAGGAATCGCGCGCGAAAAATCAAAACTTCAAATTCTGACGCTGCGCGCGGAGTCAGCGACCTCCGGCAAAGCCGGAGGCTTGAGGGAGGTGGAGCGGCCCAAGGCCGCATGGCCCTTCGGGCGTCAACCGACACGCCGATCTCAATCCACGACTTCAGACCTCGTCTCTCTCGCCCCGCGAAGCGGGGAGAGAGCCGGAGAGAGGGGTTCGCAAAAGACCACGCGCCGCCTCTCCCCGGCCCTCTCCTCCACTTCGCAGAGGAGAGGGAGATCATCGATCGTCCAGCTGGGATCGCATCCAGACGGTATATTCCCGGAACCGTCAAACTTCGGTGGTCCTCCGGCAGAGCCAGAGGATTTCCTGGGGATTTAATTTCAGGGCGGCATGTCATTGGGGGATTTACATTCCAAACACCTTCTCCGAATCGCACGCACGATTCTGTAAAGAACCAAGACACCTAAAACGGAATATCTCTTCGATCGTCGCCAATGCGCCAGAAGTTATCTCGTTATGTAAAAATCTGAGGCACCAACGAGAGCAAAACGGGTTCTGAGTATTGACACAAGTTTGCTTTTTCAGGTGGTAAAGCCGGTTGGCCACGTGAGTCCATGTCCCCATCTTTAACCGGTCCGCCATCTATTTCAACGTCATTGTCGGCTCCTGCCGCAATTAGGTCGCATCTCGAAGCCCCGGCGCGCGGCTGCCTCAGCCGCAGCACGTTCGACAACCCAAAAACCCATGGAATTTTGTGCGCTCATTCGGCAATCCGGGCTGCTGCGGGTGGGACACCTACGCTCCGTTCCATTTGGGCAACACGCCCTCAAGATGCACCCCCGTAGTCGTGGGGCCGGACTTCGGTCCGTAGGGATATCGCGCTGAGGCTGTTTCAAAACTTGTAGCAGCGGAGGTAAGTCCGCTCCAATCTCATGCAAAATCTGAGAAAGGTGAGCCGACTCACGTCGGCTGCTACGATAAGAGGACAATCAGTTGTTAAAAACAAACGTGACGATTGATTGTGAAGGCATGGTGGCTTTTACGGCTTTTTTATCGGTCCAAACCTGGAAGATAGTGTCTTTGTTTCCAACATTGAGAATGACCACAGCCACTTTGCCGTCGGGATTCAGGAAGGCAGTGGTGAGCAAATTATCATCGTTTGAGGAGGCGATAATCCTTTTTGCGCCGGGTTTGATAAACCGGGAGAAATGGCCAAAGACATAATACGTATTCAGGTACACCAGTTCATCTTTCCTGCTGTCGTACATGATCGGTGAAGTGCCATGACAACCGACGTGACAAGGGCCTCCGGTTTCATCCAGCAACAGATTCCAGAACACCCAGCCTTCGGTCCAGTTGTTGAGATCCAGGATCATTGATTTGGCCAGACGTTCGGAAGTATCCCACTCGTTCAGCCTCTCCGGGTCATCGAGATTGCCCCGGCCCAGCCCGGCCTCGGTATAAATCAGGTGTTTATCAGGAAAGGCATCATGGACCAGCCTCACATTGTCGTAATGGTTGCCCACATACCAATGAAAGCCGGTGCCCCAGACATATTTTGAAGCTTCGGGATCGTCGTAAACCACCTGGGCGCGCTGGTACATGATTCCCCGGTTATGGTCCCAAATCATCAATTTTACATCCGATAAATCGTTTTTCTTAAGTGTCGGACCCAGATAATTTTTGACGAAGTCGCGTTCTTCTTCCGCGGTAAAAATGCACGATTCCCAAATCTGAACAGCCATCGGCTCATTTTGGACGGTGATCCCCCAGATGGGGATGCCCTCATCTTTGAAGGCCTTGAGGTATTTCACAAAAAAATCCGCCCAAGTCTGGTCGTATTCCGGTTTCAGCTTTCCACCATACAGCATGTCGTTGTTGGATTTCATCCAGGCCGGAGGGCTCCACGGTGAACCAAAAAGTTTGATGCCGTTATTGGCAACTTTCTGGGCCGCTTTAATAAAGGGAATCCGATCTTTTTTCTCATGGTCAATGGTGAAATATTTCAGTTCCTTGTCCCCCTCAACCGGGTCATACGTATAAGACTCTTCGGAATAATCACAGCTTTCGATCGTTGTTCGGCAAAGGGTGTATCCGTTGCCCTTCACCGGATCGAAGCTGGCGATCAGGTATTCCTTCTTTTTCTCGGGAGACAATCTTGAAAAAGTCACCGATGCGGCATCGGTAAAAGCGCCGCCGAAACCTTCGATGGTCTGAAAAGTTTTTGTCGGGTCCACCATGACGGTCGGATAGTTTTCATCCGGCTGGTCCAAAGGTGCAAAAGCCAGTCTTCCTTTATACTCCAGCCTGGATTGGGAAGACCTGGCGGTCAAATAATAGGAGGCTTCCTTTAATTCAGCACCCTGCGGTTGAATCACAGGGGTGAATGTGCCCGAAAGGATCAATAAAATCAGAATCTTGTTCATGGACATAAAGGCTATAAGCCGGGCCTGAAACAGCAAGCACCTTTTGCAGATGTCGTGCCTTGATCGCGGGAATCCAAAGCCACCTCATGCAGTTAAAAAATATGCTTCCTCGACGTTTTCAGCGGAATGAGTGTTACGCCCGCCCTCACCTTTTATCCTCTCCCCCAGGAGAGGAGATAGCTTTCGATTGTTTCTGGTTTTGCGGATAAGCGTCCGGCCAATTCAGCCATATAAATTTTCAAAGGAGCGGCGAACGATTCTCCCTCTCCTGGGGGAGAGGGCCGGGGCGAGGGCGGATGTCATCTTTGCATCCATGATGTTGTGGCTGCACCCGAAAAGTCCGGTTTCACGCCGTGTCACCCACTAAAAATATCGAAGAACCAAAATTGTGACGTTTATCGTCCGGGATATCGGGTGCGGACTGCGTACAGCGAGCTGCGGGCGGTGATGAAGAGTGTCTGGCGATCCTTTCCTCCAAATGCAAGGCTCGTCGGACGCTCCGGCACTTCGATCAAGTCAATCTGCCGGCCGGATGGTTCGTAAACGAAGATATTGCCGGCCGCGACGTAAACATTGCCCCGCTCATCCACCGCCACGCCACCTTCGCCCTCTTCGCAGAATTTCACCGGGTCAGACAAGGATCCATCGGGATTCACGGTGAACGACCAGGTTGTCTGGTCGAATTCGTTGGCAACGTAGAACCGATGGGCGGTGGAAGTGGGGGCCAGTCCATAAGTCCGGAGCAGATCGGCCGTTCCCTCGAAGCCGAATCGATTCCTGCCCGCCGCGTTTGTTCGTCCAAAATTTTGCGGCGCGGGTATGAACGTTGTGCCGTCAGGCGACAGGAACTGAAGAGGCGTCGGCGTCGCATTGGCTTGCGCATAGTCATGGCCATCGCGCCAGCGGTTTACCGGGAGAATTGCCGTCAGCCCCGGCCGTGGCGCCGTTGAGGTCGGATCAAGTGCCGTTAGCTCGTCTTCATTGCCGTCCGGACGGAACGAATACACGGCCCGGCTTGCTGTCACGACCATCAGGTTGCCGGCGCGATCGAATGCGATCTGAACGGGTTTCGGAGAACGATCGGTCACAATCTT
>Ga0208821_1001698_pt1 | contig 11296 bp, 10 predicted proteins | sample June2015DPH_20_5_FD_184720 | JGI IMG/M metagenome (GOLD analysis project Ga0208821, IMG submission 184720) | Peatland microbial communities from SPRUCE experiment site at the Marcell Experimental Forest, Minnesota, USA - June2015DPH_20_40... | ecosystem: Environmental > Terrestrial > Soil >... | reverse complement strand
GGGCGCCCTCGCCCGCGAAACCGTCTAAAGCGGCTTCGCTACCATTTTCCCCGTCTCGTCCTTCTCCAAATAGGCCCATGGCGCTTTCGCATCATGCGTGAAGACGGTCAGCCATTTCTCCGGAATCGCCTTTGCGTAGTACTGCTTCTTGCTCTCGATGGTCTGCAGCGGATAGAGGTCGAAACCCATGCCCCAGGTGACGTCGATGTGCGCGGCGGTGGGGATCAGGTCGGAGATGTAGCAGGCAGTGCGGCCTCCACTCTCGACGATCACAGCTTGCATGTGCGCGGTGTGGCCGGGGAAAGTTTTTACCGAGATCCCGGGGACGATTTCCTCGTCGCCCTTGAGCAGCGTCATCTGGCCGCTTTGGACTAGCGGGTCGTAGTTAGCGGGGATGTAACTGATGGAGTCACGCTCGCTGGGACGGCGCGCGTATTGCCATTCACCTTCCGGTGCGTAATATTTCGCGCGCGGAAATGTTGGGACAATCTTTCCATCGTTATCGCGCACCGTATTCCAGCCGCAGTGGTCGAAATGAAGATGAGTATTGATGACGATATCGATGTCCTCGGGCGCGACTCCGCCAGCCGCGAGATTTGCAAACAACCGCGCCGGCTGCCCGTAGAACTTGACCATGCGTTCCGACAGCTTGTTGCCCATGCCAGTTTCAACAACGATGTTTTGCTTGCCGGTGCGAATGAGGAGCGAATTGAGCCCCGCCTGGACGTAATTTCTTTCATCGGCCTCCACCTTGCGCGACCACATGATCTTGGGAATCACGCCAAAAAATGCGCCGCCGTCGAGCGGGTACGTACCGTCGGAGAAAATGCTGAGTTCGAAATCGCCAAGAGTGAGGCTGGGCATGCGACTAGTGTGCCACAGACCGAGGCGGCGTCTCCTCTGCGAAACTGCGATACTCTCATCCGTATGGCACGCCCGGCCAGCGTTACGGTGATCGCAGCTCTGTTTTTCCTGGTCGCGGCATATCTGGTCACGATCGGGATCGTGGAGTTCGTGGCGCCGGGCACGCTTTCAATGACGCTGGGAACGGGGATTACGTACGGGAGAGAACTAACCGGAGCGCAGGCGGCTTTATCAGTCGGCGCAGGATGGGCGCTGGTCGCCTGGGGACTTTACCGGCTGCACAATTGGGCGCGCTGGTGCGCGGTAGTCCTCATGGTGATCGGAGTTGCAGGATCGGTGCCCGCAGTTTCCGCGGCGGCGAGGGATCTGACTTGGTGCTTCTTCTGGTACGGCGCGCAAATCATGGTGCGAGTCGTGATCGCGTGGTACCTGGTTGCGTCACCCGAGCTGATCGAAGTTTTCAGACGAAAGTAGGGCGAGCGGGCAGAGGTCAGCGACGACGCGTGTTGCAGAAGTCCTTCGGCGCCAAAGAACGGCGCTTCAGGATGACAAGCTCAATTTGTTCAACGTTTCGCCTTCGCAGGTTCCTTTTCTCCGACGCGCTGGCTGACTTCGAATTTCATCTTGCCGGCCTTTTTATCAGCGTCCACCACGATGTGATCGCCGTGCAAAATTTCTCCATCCAGAATCTTCAGCGCCAGCGGATCCTGCACCAGCTTCTGAATGGCACGCTTCAGCGGACGCGCGCCGAAGTTGGCGTCGTAACCCTGAGTGAAGAGCAATTCTTTCGCAGCGTCAGTGAGTTCGATCGAGATCTTGCGATCGGCGAGCAAACGCCGCACATCTTCCAAACGGAGCTCGATAATCTTGACCAACTGCTCTTTGCCGAGCGGACCGAAGACGATGATGTCATCGACGCGGTTGAGGAACTCCGGCCTGAAGTGCCCGTGCAGCGCGTTCATCACCAGTTCCGTCGCCTTCTCAAACTCTTCAGGCGTCCGCAGGTTTTCGGCTTGCAAGTAAGTTGAGCCGAGATTCGACGTCATGATGATGATCGTGTTCTTGAAGTCCACGACGCGGCCCTTGCCGTCGGTGAGCCGACCATCGTCCATGATCTGCAGCAGGATGTTGAACACATCGGGATGAGCCTTCTCAATCTCGTCGAAGAGCACGACTGCATAAGGCCGCCGGCGAACTTGCTCGGTGAGCTGCCCGCCTTCTTCGTAGCCGACGTATCCAGGAGGCGCGCCGATGAGGCGCGCGACCGAATGCTTCTCCATATATTCCGACATGTCGATGCGAAGCAACGCGCGTTCGTCGTCGAACAAAAATTCGGCGAGGGCGCGAGCCAGTTCTGTCTTGCCGACACCGGTTGGACCAAGAAAAATGAATGACCCAATCGGGCGCTTGGGATCGCTGAGCCCGGCGCGAGAGCGGCGGATGGCGTTGGCGACACGCTCGAGAGCTTGGTCCTGGCCGACGACGCGCTGGCGCAGGCGCTCTTCCATGGTGACCAGTTTTTTCACTTCGCCTTCCAGCATTTTCGAGACGGGAATGCCAGTCCATTTGGAGACGATGCGTGCGATATCTTCTTCGTCCACTTCTTCTTTGAGCATGCGTGGGGCGCCGGTGCTTTTGCCGTCAATCTTGGCGGACAGCTGGCTTAATTCTTCTTCGGCTTGCCGTAACAATCCGTAACGGATTTCTGCGACGCGCTGCAGGTTGCCTTTGCGCTCTTCGGTCTGCTCTTCGATTTTGAGCTTCTCGATTCTTTCTTTCAGCTCGCGGGAACGGGCGATCAGATCTTTTTCTTTTTTCCAATTGGCTTTGAGAGCATTGGATTTCTCGCGGATTCCGGCGAGTTCTTTTTCGATGACGGCCAGACGCTCCCGAGAGTTGGCGTCTTCTTCTTTCTTCAGCGCCTGTTTTTCGATTTCGAGTTGCGTGGCGCGGCGTTCGAGTTGATCGATATCCGTGGGAAGCGAATCGATCTGGATGCGAATCGAGGCGGCAGCTTCGTCGACGAGGTCGATCGCCTTGTCGGGCAGGAAGCGGTCGGAGATATAGCGATGCGAGAGCGTGGCTGCGGCGACGATCGCGGAATCTTTGATGCGGACGCCGTGGTGCACTTCGTACTTCTCTTTCAGACCGCGAAGGATGGCGATGGTGTCCTCGACATTGGGCTCGCCCACGAAAACAATCTGGAAGCGGCGTTCGAGGGCGGCATCTTTTTCGATGTACTTGCGGTACTCGTTCAGCGTGGTGGCGCCAATGGCGCGCAGTTCGCCGCGAGCGAGCGCGGGCTTGAGCATGTTGGAGGCGTCAATGGCGCCTTCCGCGGCTCCGGCGCCGACAAGAGTGTGAAGCTCGTCGATGAACAGAATTACCTGCCCCGAAGAGTCTTCAATTTCCTTTAGGACGGCTTTGAGGCGATCTTCAAACTCGCCGCGATATTTTGCTCCGGCTAACATCGCGCCGAGATCGAGCGCGACCACGCGCTTGTTCTTGAGAACTTCAGGGACGTCTCCGGAAATGATGCGCTGAGCGAGGCCTTCGACGATGGCGGTCTTGCCGACGCCGGGCTCGCCGATGAGCACGGGATTATTTTTCGTACGTCGAGAAAGAACCTGCACTACGCGGCGGATTTCTTCGTCACGGCCGATGACCGGATCGAGTTTGCCGCGGCGGGCTTGCTCGGTGAGGTCGCGAGCATAACGTTCGAGAGCCTGGTACTTGGCTTCGGGATTCTGGTCGGTAACTTTTTGCGAGCCGCGGACGGAGGTCAGGGCTTTCAGAATCGCGTCGTACGTTGCGCCGTGACGGGCGAGGATCTGCTGGGCCGAGTCCTGCTTGAGATGCGTGATGGCCACTAGCAAGTGCTCGGTGGAGACGTATTCGTCCTTGAAATTGGAGGCTTCTTTGAAGGCTTGCTCCAACAGTTTATTGGCGGCGTTCGACAGCGTTGCCTGCGTCGCTTCTCCGGAAACTTTGGGAAGCTTTTCGATATCGCGATAGAGATCGCTGAGAACGGCTTGCGGGCCGATGCCGATTTTTTCGAGCACGGGCGGAACGATCCCCTCTTTGTCTTCCAGCAAAGCCGCTAGCAGGTGTACCGGCATCAGCTCGGGGTTGCCGTGCTCAGAAGCAAGGTTGTTCGCGCGCTGGACGGCTTCCTGCGCTTTTACGGTGAATTTTTCCCAACGTATGGGCATGATGAACTCCAGTTTCTAGTTTCCAGTTATAAGTGTGCCGGCGAGGTCGCCGCCACGACAGCCGACGGGACGCCGGGGCTACAACAAAACGGGAGGCAGCCAGTTCTGCCGCCTCCCGTCGATTGTAGACTGTCGAGCTGCGCTCGACTGGGCAGCCGAGGGCGGCTGTCCTCACATGAGCAGTGCCCGCTTACGCGGCCTTGCTGGGACCCTTGGCTTCCAGAGTCTTATCACCGGCCTTGTCGCTGCCGACGTTGACCTTGATTTGCTTGGGCTTGGCCTCGGCCTTTTTGGGCAGGGCGATCTTCAACACGCCTTTGTCATAGTTTGCCGAAACTTTCTCGGAATCCACGGTGGCGGGCAGAGTGAAGGTGCGGGTGAAGCTGCCATACTGGCGCTCTACACGGCGATAGTTCTCTTCCTTCTCCTCCTTCTCGATCTTGCGCTCGCCGTGCACGGTGAGGGTGTTGTTCTCGATGCGGACATCAATATCTTTCTCTTCGATGCCCGGGACTTCGATCTTCAAAGTAACTTTGTGCTCGTCCTCATAGACGTCGACGGCGGGGGCAAAGCTCGATGCGGTCAGGGACTCATCCCGGCCGGTGTCGTCAAAGGACTCGCGGAACAACCGGTTCATCCGGTCCTGCAGGGTGGAAAACTCACGGAAAGGCTCCCAACGGGTTAGTACAGTCATGGTGAAAATCCTCCTTCATGAATCTGGCTTGAAATTTGGCAAGAAGCCCATCTACTCACCTTGATGGGCCTCAATCACTAGATTCGATGCCTTAGTTACTGTAAAGGGAGCATAAAATATGAGTGTATCATTGTCAAGTACTGTTTATATTGTATTTTCATTGACTTACATGAGATATGATGCACTTTAGATAGGCAGTTTCGGGGATGTTGAGCAGGATTGGGTGGTCATTAGACTGTCCTCGAACCTCGATCAGACGGAGTACGCGGTGAGCATCACAGGCAGCGCCGGCAAGCATTTCCAGGAAGTTGGCCTGGCTAACGTGGTAGGAGCAAGAGCAGGTGACGAGAATTCCACCTGGGCGGAGCATCTTGAGGGCGCGGAGGTTGAGTTCCTTGTAGCCGCGGAGGGCGGCATCGAGGTCGCGCTTGGATTTGGCGAAGGCGGGAGGGTCGAGAACGATGGTGTCATAGCGCTGGCCGGAGGCGGCGTAGTCCTTGAGCAGATCGAAGGCGTTGGCTTCGATCCATTCGATTTCGCGCCGATTGAGCGCGGCGTTCTGGTCGGCAACTTCGAGCGCAGGCCGGGAGCTGTCGATGCCGGCGACGTGTGAGCAGTGGGTGGCCAGATGAAGGGCAAATCCGCCCTGGTAGCAGAAAACGTCGAGGGCCTTGCCGTGGGCGTATTGGGCGGCGGCGGCGTAGTTCTTGCGCTGGTCGAGGAAGGCTCCGGTCTTCTGCCCTTCGAGCGCGTCGAAATTGAACTGCACGCCGTTCATGGTGAAAGTTGTGGAACTCTTTTCGCCGCTAAGCAGGCTGGATGGGCGCGGCGGTAGTTCCTCAAGCTGGCGAACGCGAGGGTCTACACGCTCGACGATCGCAGCGGGGTGCAGCCTCTCAGTCAACTCTGCAATCAAAGTGGCGCGTACGATTTCGGTATCCATGGCTTGGGTGAGAATCTGCACGGAGAGAATGTCGCTGTAGCGGTCGACAATGAGACCGGGGAGGAAATCGGCCTCGCTGAAGATGACGCGATAGGCATTCGTGTCGCGGATAATCGGCTCACGATACGCGATTGAGTCGGCGATGCGCTGACCAAGTAGCTCCGGGAAATCGGCCACGGACTCGCGCGAAATGAGTCGGATGGCGATTTGCGACGAGCTCGAGTAGAGCGCGCTGCCGAGAAACTGACCACGATGATCGATAACCCCAACCATCGACCCGGGTGGAACTCCGCCGGCAGAGACTATGTCGGAGCGATAGACCCAGACGTGGCCCTCCTTCAGACGGGTTGCGCCGCGGGGAGAAACCTTTACTGCTGGAACGGGAAAGATTGCGGACGTCTTGGACATGAAGCAATCTTAAACGCACCAGTTCTCGTATGCTGCCCAGGAAGTCGAGCTCCGCACGCCCGCACAGCCGAGGGCGGCTCCCCACACGGACTTTGCTAGCTGGCGACCTGTCCCGTCGGGACGGTGGAAGGTATGTCGGACTTCGCAGAGGTGCGGGAACTCATTTCGAAGCGGGCGGCTTCGAGATCGGTATGAAGGGAATCGAGGGCCGTCATGGGCATCTCGGTGCCCCAGTTTTCCATTTCAGTTTCCGACCAGCTTCCGTTGAGGCGGATGGCGCCGGTGATGTCTTCCGGGAAGGCATGACGGTAATCGCCTTCACGGATGAGGATGTCGCCTATGAGACGCCCGGTACCCATATCGAACACGCGGCGGGTGGCTTGGCCGGCGACATTACTAAGGCACAGGAAAACTTCGCCGGCATCGGCAAACTCGGCGCGGTAATACCAGGCCTGGGACGCGTCAATTTTGGGATGATGGCGGCGAGAGCGTTTGTGTTCCGGCTCGAGAGCCTGCATTTCGTTGGCGGGATTGAAGTACAGAATGCGCTGGCAGGAATCGCAGACCACAGTCTGCTGTCCGGTGCGGACATCGTTGTAGGTCTGCGGACGCAGCATGACCTGGCAGGCCATGCATTTGTGATCACGCACTTCGGAGATGCCGCTGCCACGAAATTTTGACACGCGTTCGTAGTGCCGCAGAAGATCTTCATTCACGCCCGCCCTCATTTGGTCGCGTTTGGCGCGCCATTCGGTTAGCTGCTTTTCGTCCTCGGCAGTGCGCTGGCGGGCTTCTTCTTTTTCTTTTTCGATCTCGGCGGCTTCTGATTTCAAGTCGGCTTGTGCGGCTTTGACTTCTTTGTCACGCGTGTCCGCATTGACCATCAACTCGAGAATCTTGTCCTCGTTCTCGGCGATTTCTTTCTCCGCAAACTGGATCTCCTGCAACAAGGCTTTATATTGTTCGTTGGTTTTTACGGCGAGAGACTGATCGCGATACTTGGAAATCTTGCCCCGGGCGTCGGTGATGGCGGTCTCGTACTTGCGGCGGGCGGCTTCGTCAGCTTTGACAGCGGCTTGAGCCTTTTCCAGTTGGAGTTTGGTGTCCGCGAGCTTGTGTTCGATGGCAGCGACGCGTTTGGGAAGTTCGGCGATTTCGTCCTGCAGGCGGCGGATTGATTTGTCCGCATCTTGCAGGTGCAACAGGTTTTCTATTTCTGGAAGCATCCTGAGACGACTCAGGTTTGATTCTAACACGCGGAAATGCAGGTTTCGCATGGAGGGGCGAGTGAAAGCGCCCACGGGAAGCCGTTTCGGGTGTAAACTCTTTCATTCCGCGTTGCCTTCACTTCCGCTTTCTGGGGTTTTATCGTGAAAAGCTTTTTTTCTGTCTCTACGCTGGTTGCTGTCACTCTTCTGTTTTGGCGGGTGACGCCGTGTTGGGCGCAATCGTCCTCGCCGGTGAAGCCGCTGACCATTGAGGCGATTTACGCGCCCGGCGGCCTGAGTGGACGGGGCCCGGAGACCTTCGAATGGAGTCCGGATGGGACCAAGCTCTCGTACCTGCAGCGCGACGATGAAGGGGAGCACGGTGAATTGTGGTATGTGGACGTGGCCACGGGCGAGAAGAAGGTGTTGGTCAGCGCGGCCAAGCTGGCCTCGCTTGCGCCCGACTACAACAAAGTGAAAGATGAACGAGAGAAGGAGCGGCTCACGCGGTATCACGTCGCGGCGTATTTGTGGGCCCCGGATTCGAAGCATCTGATTTTCGATTCGCAGGGACAGCTTTGGCTGTTCGATTTGGCGACCAGCACGGCCGTGCAGTTTACTTCGGCGGCTGATCCCAGTGGCGCCCCGAAGTTTTCTCCTGATGGCAGCCATGTTTCGTACGTGCGCAAGCACAATCTTTACGTTCGGCCCGTGAACGGGAAGGACGAAAAACAACTTACGAAAGATACGAAAGACGATCTGTTCAACGGAGATATCGATTGGGTGTATGCCGAAGAGCTAGCGGTGCGCAGCAATTATTTCTGGTCGCCCGACAGCAAAGAGATTGTCTTTTTGCACATGGATGAGACCAAGGTTTCAACTTATCCCATCACCAACTTGATCCCGACGCATCCGACGGTGGATAACGAAAAATATCCGAAAGTCGGGGGCGCGAATCCTGGGGTGAAGCTGGGGGTGGTCGATGCCGACAAAGGCAAGGTGCGCTGGATTTCATTGACTGACGACGCGGAGGCTTACATTCCGCGCTTTGGCTGGGTGCGCGATGGAGTGGTGTGGGCGGAGGTTTTGAATCGCAATCAGGACAAGATGGATTTGTACTTTGTCGATGCGAAATCGGGTAAGTCACGAATCGTTCTGACAGAGACCACGCCCGGCGCCTGGATCGACTTCGATCATGTGGAGGTTCGTTTCCTGAAGTCCAGCGACGCGTTCCTGTGGCCGAATTGGCGTGACGGGCACATGCATCTCTACCTCTACAGCTTCGATAGGCAGAACCCAACAGGGGCGGACGCAAAACTGGAACGACAGCTTACACACGGTGACTTTGAGGTGCTGGGAATCGAGGGAGTGGACGAAACGGCGGGCACGGTATTTTTCCTGGCCAACCCGGGTGATCCGCGGCAGCAGCACATCTGTTCTGTAAAGCTGGATGGAACTGCCTTGCAACAGCTCACGCACGATGAGGGAATGTATTCCGGAGAGTTCTCCGAGGATGGCAAACATTTTGAGCAGACATTCAAGGGGCCGCTGACCGCCCCGCGCATCTCTCTGTGTTCAGTGGGCGCGTCGTGTGCACCGGTGTGGGAGGCGCGCGATGAAGTGGCGGAGTACGGACTGCGAGTTCCAAAGTTTCTGGAGTTCAAGGCGGAAGATGGGAGCAGGCTTTACGGGCGTCTATTACTGCCGCCAGACCCGCCAGCTAGCGGCAAGATTCCGCTCATCGTTAACATTTACGGAGGGCCAGCGGCGCAGATGGTCCTGAAAGAACCGACGAATCCGTTTGATGAGATCCTGGCGCGGAAGGGGTTTGCGATCTTTGCAGTGGACAATCGCGGCACACCGGGACGCGACCGCAAATTCCAGACGGCGATTCGCCACGAGTTTGGCGCGATCGAGTTGAAAGATCAGCTCACTGCGCTGGATCAGCTTTTCGCGCAGTACCCTCAACTCGATCAAGATCGCATGGCAATCTGGGGATGGTCGAATGGCGGCTCGATGACGCTTTATGCAATGACCCACTCAGAACGTTTCCGCGCCGGAGTTGCGGTGGCTCCCGTGACCGACCAGATCAACTACGACACCATCTACACCGAGCGTTACATGGGGCAACTCAAGGACGACGCGGCGGGTTACCGCGAATCCGATGTGACGAGTGCGGCGACGAATCTCCACGGGGCGCTGTTGATTGCACACGGGACCGGCGATGACAACGTGCATTTTCAGAACAGCGTGCAGATGGTCAACGCGCTGATCAATGCGGGTAAACAATTCCGGCTGATGATCTATCCCAATAAAACCCACAGCATCGCGGGAAGCGAGTCGCGGGATCACCTGTTCCACATGATTGAAGACCACTTTGAACAGGAGCTGAAGTAGGAAGCCAGCAGAGCCCGAAAACTCGCCGGCATTTGCTATCTTTTCTTGTCAGGCTTGCGAGAGGAACTTACTCTGTTCGAGCTTGTCTTTCTGGAATCTTCTTTCGAAGAGTTACCTTTGGATGACGTCTCCTTGGCGGAGCTTTCCTTTGAAGAATCGGTCTTGGATGAATCTTCCGACTTGGACTTCTCTTCCTTCTTCGCGTCTGAACCTCCGCCATCGGACGCCGTGGCGTGAGATTTGTTGGCGTAGTCGGTGACGTACCAGCCCGATCCCTTGAACTGCACGGCGGGCGCGGAGATCATCTGCTCTACGCGGCCTCCGCATTCCGGGCACTTCTTCACCATCTTGTCGGAAAACTTCTGGATTTTCTCGAAGCGGTGACCGCACTTCTCGCATTCATATTCGTAGAGAGGCATGGGCTCTGAAACAATTGTGAGGAAAGCTTTCCTTCGAGATGATTCTAGGGGCGCAGGTTCGATTGCGTCAATTCAGGACAAACTGGAAGCGGCTTACTCAAAAGCTTGTGCCAACCCGTGAACCGAAGCAACTTCGTAATGCGTTGCCTTGGCATCGTGGCAGCACAAGTACTTGCGGCGCTCTTCGGGAATCACAGAAGTTTCGTAATCCGGTCCTACGAAGTCTCGAATAGCATCAGTCGAGTCCCAAAGCATAATGGTGATGAAGTCGATTTCGTCTCTATGGTTTTTCCGGAGGAGAAAGCTGCCTTTGTAACCTTTTACCTTGGCAACACCGGGCAACCGTTCAGGCTTCAGCATTGCTTCATAAGCGTCGGCGTGCTCAGGCTTGGTCGATCCGTGCCAAATTCGTGCGATCACGTTAACCTCCTTACCATTTTCTTGGTTCACTTTGACAGCGTCGCGCGGGGAATCGGAAGGGACTCGACTAAGATGTTGCGCCTACCCGATATCCTCCGCTAATTGCTCCGCGAGACGCTTGGGAGCAGTATTGCGCCATGCGCTGCGGATTGCTTTCACAAGAGTCTTTTTGCTTGCGGCCTTGAGATTCACACTGGTTGCGCCGCGGCGTCCCCAGGCGCCTTTTACGGGCACGAAGACATCCGGCTCGGCTTTCGAAAAGTAATGCTGCTGCTCGGGGGTCAGTTTAACCATCCCCCAGCCCTTCTCGGGATAGCCGAGGGTAGCGAAGATCTTCCCGAGTACGCGAAAATCCGGATGGTCCATATGAGCGCTTTCGATGGCTGCGGGCAGGGCCAGGGCCAGGCGGCGAAAATCGTTGGCGGTCACTCACAATCTCCGTAAACAAAATATTGCCTATAAATAGCATAACCGCTGCAGGACCCAAGAAGTTACGGCTCTGCGGTGGTAGACTCCGGCCATGAAGGATGCAGGCCGGAAACTGGACGAGCCCAAGGGCGCCAAGTCCAAAATCGTTCAACCAAAGAACAAGCTGTCTGCGCTGGCGCCGCGTCCGGCACTCTATCTTGTCGGTACGCCCATCGGCAATCTGGAAGACATCACGCTGCGCGCGTTGCGCGTGCTCAAGGAAGTGGATGTGATCGCCTGCGAAGACACGCGGCAGACGCAGA
>Ga0208821_1001692_pt1 | contig 11345 bp, 10 predicted proteins | sample June2015DPH_20_5_FD_184720 | JGI IMG/M metagenome (GOLD analysis project Ga0208821, IMG submission 184720) | Peatland microbial communities from SPRUCE experiment site at the Marcell Experimental Forest, Minnesota, USA - June2015DPH_20_40... | ecosystem: Environmental > Terrestrial > Soil >... | reverse complement strand
GCGATTTTTGGTCTTGACTTCCTCTTTCCTGTATGTAGTATAATGTAAGTGAATGCAGGATAAAAGGACCCGAGAAAAGCTCAGCCGCCTCCGGCGTGACATCCTCCAACTTCGGGGGCGTCTGGAACAGCTCTTGGCCATGGCCTTGGCCCGCTCGCCGTTGGTCAAAGGGAATGTGTATGAGATCGCCCGGCGCTGTGGCACGCCTCGCTGCCGTTGCACGCGCGGCCAACTGCATCGCAGCATGGTGCTGAGCTGGAGCGAAGACGGTCGGCACCACCTGCGTTCCCTGCCGCCCGCCCAAGTCGCGGCCATCCGTCAGAAGAGTGAGGAGTACTTGCGCTTTCGCCGGGCCCGGGCGGAGGTCTCGGTGATCCTCAAGAAGCTTCTGGCGGTACTGGACCAGATCCAGGAGTTGCGTTGCGAGGCCCCTCGGCGATGAGCTTGTCAGCCCTGGAGATGCCCGGCGCCATGTTATGGGAGCGCGACGATGCGCGGGTGCTGGAGGCCTTTCGCCGCGGCGAGTTCGATTATGTCGAGGCCATGGGGGAAGTCAGCGAAGCGGATTTCTTCCGCGCCGTCAGCGAGCGGAAGATCTTGGACAAGCTGGCCGCGAGCTATCCCTCCCCGCGCCAGAAACACGATGTGCCCTTGTGGGTCTATATCGCCTGCGACTTGTCGATGCGTTTTCACGGTGAGCACCACTTCTATGCCTTTCCCCTCCTGGTCCGTTTGGGCAGCCTGAGCGAGGCGTTCGGTCCCGCCATGGGTCATAAGGTGGTCCACCCGCAATCCGTCAGCTGACGGACTCGCTGCGCTGCGAAGGCTTTAACCAGAAGAACGACTACGATCGCCAGACCCCTTGCGATCAAGACTATCTCCGCAAGCTGGCCCGAGACACCGAGGCAGAGAGGCTCGAGACCTGGTTCAATCGCGACGTGGTGGGGATCTTTAAACAGCACCACGCCTTCGACGGGGAGGGGATTTTCCTGGGCGATGCGACCTACCTGTTCGTACCCGACAATCCCCGCTACGAGAGCTCCTCGCGGCTGCTGTTTGACGAACACGACCATCCGGTCGAGGCGAAGAACTTAACGCCCGAAGAGCAGAAGCGTTACACCTGGCGGCGCTGTTACAAGCTGGTGAGTCTGTTGCACACCAATCGTGCCGGGGAGTTCTTTCTTTATGCGGGGCTGCGGGTTACGGAGGGCCGGGCGCACGAGGCCCCAGTGCTTTACGAGTTGGTGGAGGACTTTGTCCGCGATCACGGCCGGGGCGTGCTGAAGCGTTTGATTGTGGATCGCGGTTTTATAGACGGGGAGAAGATCGGACACTGCAAGCGGGATTTGGGCATCGAGGTGTTGATTCCGGCACGCACGGACATGGACATCTACCAGGACGTGGTGGGCCTGGCCGAAGGCGGCTTGTTAACCTTTCAAGCGGTGCCGGCTCCCGCGCCGACCAAAGGCGCGGCCCCGGTGCACCGACCGGAACGCATTCGGGAACGGGAAGAGGCACGGCAGCGCACGCTGGCCCGGCGGAAGGCGGCGGCGAAAGAGTCAGGGGTCCCGCCGGTGCGCAGCGAAGTGGCCGCCGTAGCTGATCTGAAGACCTTCACCACTTGCCCGGTGCCGATCCATGCCGTGGTCAATCGCGAAAGCGGGAACGAGGGCCATGCGGAGTACTGGGTGCTGCTGGATACGGCTCCCATCCCCGATGCCCTGCGCACGCGCCAGGAGTATGCGCTGCGCACCCGCATCGAGGAACGGCATCGGCAACTGAAGTGTTTTTCCGATCTCGAAAAGTTCTCTTCCCGCGCCTTCTCTTTGGTAGTCCATCAGGTGGTTTTCGTGCTGCTGCTGTATAGCCTGCTGCAGTGGTACTGGCAACGCCAGGGCCGTAGCGATCTGCCGCGCCAAACGCGCCCCCGAGCCTTGGCGCAGTTACGACCCACGCTGATCGTGATCTTGCTCTACTACCAGAACTACGTCGCGCGGCTCAGTCCGCTGGAGTATCAGGAAGTATTGCTGACGTTAGCGGAACCAGCCCGCCGGAAAATCCTGGCCAAGACCCGACGGCTCCGTCGCGGCCTCGCGCACCAACTCGATCACGCCCGCTCCCCGTAGGGTTCCTCGGTGAGGACAACAAGCCACATAGGATCCGTCCCCACTGGCCGCTGCCGGCCGTGGCAAGAGCCGTTCCTTGGCCCACACGGCGGCGTCAGAAGGAGACCCTTTCCTCGTTGTCGCCCCTCCTTCCCTGGATCAGCGTCATAGAAAACGTTCTTTCTGCAAACGGCTGCGCACTCAACCAACCCGATAGTCCGCGCGCTCCAACCCCGGTATTTCTAAGCCGTACTGTCTGAGTCGCAAGTTTGAACGAAGCCGCTAGCGCGGCGGACGCTTCGCGTGATACTATTTGGCAGGGCAACTGCGATGTCGCCGATCTACAGTCGTGTAGCAACATTGCCCCAATACGTAACACGATTCCGATTCAATACCCAATAAGCAATTGCCCTGCCAAAAAAGGCTTCCTTCAAACGGCTTTATCGAAAGCGCGCCGGACCACCGTGTTTAGGTACACTTCCTTCGTGGATGCGCGCTTCCGATAAAGCACTAACGTTTTTCGTTCCCAATCCGGTTTAGGTGGTGGGTCGGGCTGTTAGCAACACTTATCCAGAACTCCGATCCATCGCAGCAGTTTCTGAAATGCCAATTGTGACAGTATGCCCATCCTTGCGCTGCTTCAGTGAGCGACGAGATCTCTCTAATCGCGGGTGATTGCGTTGATCGTTTCCAAAAGTTCCTCTGGGGGTCCAGCTCTGGGGTAACCGTTGTACCAAAACTCGGAGACCTCTAGGTAGGGCACATTGCATGTGCATATCAGGGAGCACGCGCGACCCAAGTCGTGCTCGACGGTCCACGGCTCCGGCAAAGTGTGAATAAGTTCCAGACGCATCGTGTACCAATACGGGACTTCCCGACCATCCTGCGGCCGCCGCAATCGAGGCGGGGCGGGAAAGCCGAAGCACCAACAATACCTCGGCACGTGATCCGGCTTTTCATGTCGGATCGCGGCCATTGAACGCTCGCGAGAGTTCATAGGCTCTTCTCTCCTGGTAACTTCCAGAAAGCAGAGAAGCGGTAATTGCCATCTCACAGGGTTGTTCCTGCTGTCATGCGGCCAGTGCGTTCAGCGCCGCGAAGATTTCTTATCTTGTCATCAGCGCCTCCGTATACTCTGTGCTCAGAAGGCCTCAAACACGGAGTTTACTGATACGCTCCGTGTGCTCCGTGTTAAAGTTTGGCGGCACAGAGGGCGCAGAGGGTCGGTTTCTCTTGCGGCCGTGGGCGGCGCTGCGTCACATCTTCTAGTCCTGCCTTGCTATCTCGGCCCGCGCGAAATCGAACCACTCACAGCCGGTCATTGCTGCCAAGTTGCCGAGAGGCTGGCGCAGGTCCCCGTAGGCAGCCATCCAGTGATGCCCCAACCCTTCTTCTGCAATCCAGGACAGAAAGCAACGGTAGTCGGAGGGAAGCCGAACGCGCAGGGGGTTACCAGGGAAAACCATGTCAGTTTCCACGGCCTCCCCGTGCAAGGTTGCGAGGCGGTAGCCGGCGAGCGAAGGAACAACGTTGAGCAGTGTCACTGGCCCCGCCCGGGCGGGAAACAGGCAACAGAGCCCACGATTCATTAACCGTACGGGGCCGAGAATCACCTGGGAAGCACTGGCGGCCAAGGAGAATCCACCCGAGCCGCAATGCGAGAAGACGATGGCATTCTCAGCCGGGATGGGGTCCAGCAGGTCAGTGTTGTGCACAGGCTGCCCCGCCAACCGCGTCAGCATCAGCATTCCCAGGGCACCGTTGACGTCCCCCTCGCAGGCCACTGGGACACCTTCCTCGCCGAGCAGCGAGGCCGCCAAGCACACCTTCCCCATGAGGTGTGGATAGCACCCCACCGCGATGACGGATAGCCCCAGTTCGCCGACCATTTCTTTCAGGACGGTGTAGGCCTGCAATGACTCAATGCCGGCTTCCTCCGCGGCCGTGACTCGGCCCACTTCCGCCTTGAGCTTGCCCCAGCTCTCGGCGACCGACGCCGCCGGAATACGTGAGGCACGCTCCAAGAAAACCTGACTGTCTATACTTACCACGCGTGGTCCGAGGAGTTTCTTCAGGGCCAGTTCGTGTCCTGTAGTTTCGGTCATCCCTTGAACCCGATGGCCAAGGTAGCCGATTCGCGCCCGCCGCAGTTGGCGTCGCAGGGCGGCTGCCAAGGCGTAGTCCCGCGTCCGTTTTAACCCCTCTCCAGCCCCCACCTCTTCGAACAAGAAACAATAGGGCTTGCCGAGCTGCTTGAGTATGAAGCCCAACTGCTGCATACCGCACAGCGACCCCGTCTCTATGCCCGGTCGGGCCCAGGCAATCACCGGCACGTCGCATTCTTCCAGCAGATCCAGAACTAGGTAATCCTCGAACCAGCTAGCGGCCAGAACACAAACAGCATCTACGCGTTGCTCATAGAAGTACCGGCCAGCTTCAACCGCCGACTCCGGGTCCGTCAGGGGCCCCGGAGCGCGGTATGTTCCCAGTCGCTTGATCTTGCTCTCGGTGAATGCCCGTTGGAGCTGATCCAATAGGGCGGGCGCCTGATTTGCGCCCACCTCCAGCGGGCTGCAAGCCGTAGTGACTCCCAAACGGACGTAATCACTCGTGCCTTCTGTTGACATGCTAGCCTCCCGGCAAACAAGGGCGCCCGCGCGCCGCCCGCCGCTTGCATATGGAATACATTGTGACGGCACGCAGCTTTTGGGACTAAAGATGCTTCCGGACCACGCGGCAGAATTCGGCGGCGCGAGCATCCACCGCCTCGAACCCGTCCCGCATGGTCACTCCAAAGCCTGAGCTCAGCCCCCCGTCCGAAACCCCGATGCTGATATTGATCGCGCGCGCTAGCAGCGCATCCGTCTGCGGCAGCATCCCCTTCCAGTACTTCGGCTCCGGCCCCTTATAATGCGGACAACTGAACGGGCAACCCTCCGCCGTCACCGTCCGCTTCTCCAATATCTGCTCCATGTTGGAGTAGACATGCCAGCCCGAATCCGCCACTACTTTCGTGCCCAGCTCCTTGGCAACGCACCGCGCAATCTCCTCGCTGGGGAAGAACACCGTCAGCAAGGTGGCGCATTCGCCTTCGGGGTCAGTAATCTCCCGAAACTCCAACCCGGGCAACTCCGCCAGAGCTTCTTTGAAGCGCCGCTTGTTGGCATGCAGGTGCCTTGTGATGGTATCCAGCCTCCGCAACTGCGCCAGCAGCACCGCCGCCTGAAGCTCCGTCATCCGGAAATCCAGACCCACGAACGGCCGCCGGCCCACTTCCACCCCCGTGCGCAGCGGCGCGTGCCCTTGATCGTGAATGCCAAAAAAACGCCGATACGCGGCCTCATCGCGCGTAACCACCATGCCGCCGTCGCCCGCCGTGATCGTCTTGAAGATGTTGAAGCTATACGTGCCCGCGTCGCCGATCGAACCCACCGCCCGGCCCTTGTAGCGCGCCCCAAACGCTTGCGCGCAGTCCTCGATCAGCAGCAGCTTGTGCTTGTCGGCGATGGCCTTCAGTTCGTCCAGCCGCGCTGGGTTGCCTAGCATATGAACGACCATGATTGCCTTGGTGCGCGGTGTGGTCTTGCGCCGCACGTCGGCGGGATCCAGATTAAGGCTGCGGTCCACTTCCGCCAGCACCGGGATCGCCCGCGCATAGATGATCGATGACATGCTGGCGATGAACGTGTACCCCGGCACAATGACTTCGTCGCCCGGCCCCACCCCCAAGCCGCTCAAGGCCACCAGCAGCGCCGTCGTGCCTGAATTCACGGCCACGGCGTACGGTAGGCCCGCTAGCTGGGCGACGGCCTGCTCCAGCTTGTACACCTTGGCCTTGAAGGCGGGATCCTCCGCACTCCCGTAACGAAACAGATACCCCCCCTCCAGAACTTCCAGCAGTTCCTGCTTCTCCTCCTCGCCAATCAGTTCCATCCCCGGACCTGGCATCGTCGTGCCTCCTCGTTAAGATATTCTGTTCTTGGCGTCTATCTGATGAACAGCGATCGCGTCCAGAACCGAAGGATAATCGGTTTCGCCGCGGAAGACTTCATGCCGGCCGGAAACAGCGGCCGAGTGGAAGTGGGCGATCACATCGATGTTACGCTCGATGTGCTTGACCATATCCCCTTCCATAATCCGCATGTGGTAGCAGTCGAAAAGCATGCGCAGACGCTGGGAGCCAAGACGGCGGCAGATCTCGGCGCCTCGGTCGCTGTTCGTAAGCCAGTGATTGGGGTGATCATACCTATCCGGAACTTCCGTTTTGACTTCCCCGTCCACCGATAGCAGACCCCTAACCGCGTCTCAACGCGCGGGCCCGTCGGGTTCTGAGCGTTCAGTAGCTCCAGCGCCAACTGAAGGGGCCACTTTCACCACTCCGGAGGATGGCGAAGCCCGATACCACCTCTCTTTCGCTCGATTCCTTCGGCACTTCTCAGTCGGCTTCAAATTCGTCACCAACGACCTCGAAGGCTACCGCAACGGTTCGCTTAACACCCACCTGGTCAACCTCAAGAAGTAGCGTCGAGAAGTTCACTAGTCGAGCGGTACTTCTTTGAGCACATCATCCCAGTGCTCGACGGTCAGTTCCCAGCGGTGCTTTTCCTCGCGTGCGTGCTCTTCCCGGTCGGAGTATAGGACGGAGGTGACAGCGTCTTCGCGGGGCCCCGCCTGCTGGAGGGCGGTCCAGTCGCGCCACACCATCACCACCTTGTAATCCCATGCGGGGCTGACGGCATGGAAGCGCCGCTCGTATAGCTTCTCGCTCAGGATCAGACCGTCCTTGGCCAATTCTTTCAGGATCGGGTGGTGATTCTTCCGGTAGAGCGCGAGCCATTCGGCCGCGCCGCCCGGGATCAGCTTGTAGTAATACTCGATGGTGATGGGTTTGTTTTGCAGGGGATTCGAGGATTGCTGCCCCCCCTCCGACGCCGCCAGAAATGAGCCGAAGTTGGAAAGCGAGAAGCTGGCAAGCGGAAAAAACTTGAGCCCGGCATATGGCAGGTTTGCAACCCTCCGGTCAATCGGGTAGGTGAAATCAGAAAGAGCTTTGTCATTCTCGCCCATTAGTGCAGAGGCAAGACCGCGCCCCACGTGAGCTTGCAGCCTGTATCCGTCGTTTCCCGAAGCGCGAATCACTTGGGAGCATTTGGCGACAGCCTCGGCGTACTGTTTCTGCTCAATCAGCTCTTGTACCTCTGCCAACCGATCCTTCTCTTCGCCAATTGCCGGGGTCGCGCAACCAATTGCGAGTCCGAACAGAACGAGCATGAGACAGACTGTGCCGATGCGGTACGAGTTCATACTGGACCTCCTGCCTTCTGCATATGCACGATTTCCCTTTTGACTTGCTGGCCGCCCCGGATTATGTATCCAAGCGGCCTTCCCTGTTGTGGCGGATAGCTGAAACCGCAATTTGCGATTTCACCTTTACGTCTCGGCAAAATCAAACGCTTGCTGCCGTATCGGTTCAACCCCAAATCACCTTGGCCTCTTTTGGGTGGCTTCGGGGCTCGTTTTGGCCATTACGTTCACTTTTCTGTTCTGTTTCTCGCCTCCAACTTGCCTCGTTGTTAACACCTGTCCCCCTGGATGATTTCTGTGCGCTAGATTTCCCTTGTCCTGGTCCGCTAGCCGTCCGGCAGCGGCACCGCCGCGATCATTCTCAGTATGCCGCCGAACAGCCTCCGACTCAGGTGCCCTTCGGCCAGCAAAAGCCAGTAACACCGCGCATGCTTCACCAGTCCCCCGCCAGCTTGTAGCCGTGCCTCACTCTCCTCTGAGAGCTGCATCTTGCGTTGGGCACCGCAACTTCGACGTGTAGTCCCGATACGCCGGAAAACCCGGGATCGAGGTGGCCATTTTAACCGCTCGCTGGATAGCGGTGGCGACGACTTGGGCTGCCAGCACCCCCACAAACATGACATCCACATCGAGGTCGGTTTTTCGAGTTGATACTGCGAACAACTGATCCCCGTCTTCCGGACTGTGATACGGACTGATGACTCTGGCCGCGCCCGTGTTAGCCATCATGGCAATTCGGGCCAGCTCGGCTTTATTGAAGGACGCATTGGTGGCGACCACCCCGATTGTCGTGTGGTGCATCTCGACGGGCTTCTTGCGAACACCTTTTCGGATCATGTTCTGCTTGAGCGCCTCTGCGAGGTTAACAAACCCCTTCCCATCCTCGCGCCGGCACCCGGCGAGGACGTTGCCACGTGGCCAATCCACAATATCACCCGTAGCGTTCACCACCATCAAGGCTCCGATGACCAACTCTCCCACCCGGAGGCTGGCTGTCCCGACGCCGGATTTCTTCGCGAGGCTATTGCCGTATGAAGCTGCCCCCACGGTGGCACCGGCACCCGCGCCCATGCACCCTTCTTCCACGGCTCACGAGGGGGCTGCCAGGCAGGCCTTGTAGGCGCTTTCCGCGTCGGGGCGAACGGTCCTGTCGCCCACACGGAGGTCATCCAGAATGGCCCCGATCACGATGGGCATGACCATCTTCGGTCTGCCCGGCCACCAATGCTCACCGAGGTTACGCTCCTCCAGATACCGCATGGCGCCCAGTGGCGCGCCGAGTCCGTAGGAACTACCACCCGCAAACACGATGGCCCAGATGGTCTGGATCATGCTGGTCGGTTGAAGCATGACCGCCTGCAAGTCGCCAGGTCCCGAACCATCGTAGTCGACGCCCCCGGTGGCGCCATCCTCAAAGAGTACGACAGTGCAGCCGGTCGGCCGCTGAGAATATGTAAAGTGCCCAACTTTCACGCCCGGAACGTTCGTGATGTACCCGTCGGTGCCGGGTCCGTCTCGGCCTTGCTCCGCAGCTTGGGACGTGGGCTGGCCACCGATCCAATCAAACCCAGTCCGAATTCCCTGCGGGTGGTCCCTGACATGGCTCGTTTTTCCCTTCAATCACTTTCCATTTTCGGCTTCAGTTCCCTTTGCATATTCCGGCTTTCCTGGGGACCTCGGAAGGCAACAGGAAACAAACCGTTTGCCTGTGGATTTCAAGCCAGGACTTCTGATTTGGCATCCTGGGCCACAGCAGTACTCACCCGGTCCGCTCGCTATCCTGGCCCGATGGGGTTAGGCAGTCCCCGTCTTGGAGGAAATGGGGGGAGCTGTGTCACGCTCGGCCTCTTCCTCTGGGGGACGCACCCCATTCGTCATGGAAATACTCCCACTTACTTCCCTGCATCGGGCGGCTAGAACTATTTCCCTTGTCATAAGGACTGCCCCCAAGGCCGCTGACTCTTCTCCAAGTTGAGAGACACTGATCTCAAGTTTCTCTACCGCTTGGGGGAGGGCCCGGTGGCGAAGATTATAGAGGAGAGGGCTTAGGAATAATTCGCTCGCCGCTTGGGGCACCCTTCCCCCCAAGATGATTTTTCGGGGATTCAGCAAATTGACAATGCCGGCAAGAGCAGTTCCCAGGTGCATTCCTGCTTCCGTTATGACCCTCTCTGCCAATCGATCGTGCCCTTGGGCTGCTACCACGATTTTTTCTACGTTAAGCCCATCGAGGTGGTCATGGAATTCGCTGCCAAGACTCGAGTCTACTCCGTGCCCCAGTTCAGCACGGACCCTTCCGACGATGGCGGACGCCGAGGAGTAAAGCTCCAGACAACCTCGGTTTCCGCAGGTGCATAGGTTCCCATTCTCCTCGACCGTCATATGTCCAAACTCCCCAGCCAAGCCGTCGGCGCCCTCGTAAAGATGCCCATCAACAAATATGGCGCAACCGATGCCCATTCCAATAGTTACAAATACGAATTGGGGCAGATCTTTTCCCAGACCGAATGTTTGTTCTGCTTTGGCCATGGAGCGCACACTGTCTTCGATCAACGTGGGAAGCCCGTAGGCCTCCTCTAGGATCCCTTTGAGGGGAACGTCATTCCAGCCGCTAACTTTGGGCCAGAAGAGTACCTTCCCAGCCTGATGGTCAATCACCCCGGAATGTGAAATTCCAATCGCGGCAATCTCAGGGTACTGTGGGAGGGCGCGCTTAAGCTCCACATGAACCAGCCTGAGTAAATGATCCTTCCCTTTGGAAGCTTCTGAGGGAAGGCAACGGTGGCTCAGGACCTTGCCAGCGAAATCAGCTACGACGAGGCGAAGGTTAGCCGTACCCATGTCGATTCCCACCAGTTGAGCAAGGCATGGGTTCAGCTCGAAAAGTACCCGGCGCCGGCCGCCGCCGGATGGGGCGTATCCTCGCTCTACCACGAATCCCCGGTTTTGGGCCTCACGAACGATAGCCCCGACGTAGCTTTGCGCAAACCTCGTTTGCTGGGCTATTTCGACGCGAGATATGGGCCCGCGTCGGCAGATCAGCTTAAGTACATCGCAAATGTCACCGGTGCGCATGCAAAGCCCCCGATGCGACTAAGCCCCGTCCGGGCTTGAATCCGCAGCAGACCTGGCTAAATTACCACGGGCGCGGAGAAAAGTCAACTTACATCACGTGCGCATTAATGATCGGATCAATTCGGGTGAAATATCCATGGTTAAGGCACTCCCGCGCGTACGGACACAATCTGAGCGAGCAAGGGCGCAGGCAATTACTTGGAACAACAAAGTCCTTGCCAACAAAGGCGGCCTTGCACTAGCGTGTTAGTCCACTTACATCACATGCGAATTAATGAGCCAATTAATTCGGCTGAAAAATGCATGGTTAAGGCACTCGCACGCGTACTAACACAATCCGCGCAGGGAAAAGCGAAGGTAATTACTTGGAACAAAAAAGTTCTTGACAACGACCGCGCCATTGCGGTAGCGTACTGGGCGATATGTGTTGGTAGGCTCCCGGTGGATTGCCGGATTCGGTGTAGTCAATGAGGAGGTATCCCACGAGGGGAGTTTCTTGGCTGCTCCCCGTTAAGGGTGGCGAAATACCGCCCTCGCTATCGGATATCATGGTTAATGAGTCAGACGAAGAGTTGGAGGGTTGGGGACTCTGGTTTGCGCGCTAGCCGGGCTGATACAGGTGGGGCCTTGGTCGGTACCGCTTGGCAAGACTGATTGTGTGATCTGCGTCGGATCTTGGGAACTTCAGGAAAAGGAGAACGCGAAGATGGGTTAAACAGAAACAGCGGATGGTAGCAGACCGACCCGAAATACCCGCTGTAAGCGCTCGGTTCCTGTTCTCGATATTGCAAACCCTTGCAGATACGTCACCTTTTCCGGTGCGGGTCATCCCCGCTGCCTGAATCTCAGATCGACCTTCGA
>Ga0208821_1001679_pt1 | contig 11403 bp, 15 predicted proteins | sample June2015DPH_20_5_FD_184720 | JGI IMG/M metagenome (GOLD analysis project Ga0208821, IMG submission 184720) | Peatland microbial communities from SPRUCE experiment site at the Marcell Experimental Forest, Minnesota, USA - June2015DPH_20_40... | ecosystem: Environmental > Terrestrial > Soil >... | reverse complement strand
TGTATCCTCAAAGATCACTCCTGCGACTTCAGGTACCTCTCGGAGAATTCTCTCGCTCGCATCTGCGATAAGTCGTTGATTGGTCATGAGAAGCAGGTTGTGGTATCCGATATGTGGCGGAGCGTATGTAGGGACGCCTGGTGACAACAGAGGGGTACCTACTTCTCGAAGCGACAGCTTTGGTCGATCTTTGCGCCGAACCGACGTGGCGAGTATGTGTGCCATCACGGCATCAAGGGACCTTCTTCCACAGTTAGTGCACGTCAAATCGTTAAAATTGATGTCCGACAAATTGATTTCGTCTGTTTTCTTAAGAACCAAATCGTGACATGCCTGACACTTTGCGTACATTGTGGGGGCAATTTCAAGGACGTGCTCAGCAGAAGTCACGCAGGAAAGGCTGCCGCAACTCGGGCAACGAAATCTCATCGCATTTGTTTTATTCTCTGCGTTATATAATGCTGTAGCTTGGACAGCTCAAGCGCCGAATCAAATTTGTTAAAGCGCGAACCGAAAACAGGATCTTTGCGAATCTATAAATCGTGGGAAGCCGGGGCGGCCGAGGGCCTAACATAGGGGGAGCTGAATGAACAGAACTCGCAGATAAAGCGCATGAGGAGAATCGCCTGTTGAAAAAAAGTGGACCGGTCGGGAATTGAACCCGAGGCCTCTACCATGCCAAGGTAGCGATCTACCCCTGATCTACCGGCCCTTCTCTGCGCTCAGTTTGCCTTAAGTAGACTGCCCGAACACTTCAACAGCGTTTTTGGCTCAATGCATATAAGCATTGCTTTGCGAGAAAGAAAGATTCGCGCGTCGCCGTCTGCTTGAGGAGCAGACAAGAATTGTTATATAATGCATTCACCTATAGGCATTGCGCTGCCAACGAATGGGCCCGTAGCTTAGCCAGGTTTGATTCCATCCTGTTTTGTTTCAGGACGGAGAATATGCACACGGCTGATAACCGTGAGGTCAGGCGTTCAAATCGCCTCGGGCCCATCATTTTTGACTGCGCGAGACGGCAATTTATACGCCAAACCTTCACATATGGCGACGACGCGTTGATCGTCGGTTTTTACTACGATCTTATAAAGCGCGGTGCTTTTTCCTGAGCTCTCTTCCACAGCCTCTGCTATTAGCTCTGTGTTAACTTGGACTGGCCGTCGGTACGCGATGTGGAACGACAATGCGACTGCTGTCTGGTCATATGAGTTACAAGCAGCTGCAAATGCTGCATCAGCGAGCGAAAAAATCAAGCCTCCGTGCGCAAAGCCATTAAAATTGAGCATTCGTTCAGCAACTGTCAGGTTCGCTTGAGCGTAGCCTCGTTCGATTTTTGTAATCTGAATTCCTAAAAAGCTCGAATAGCGGTCGCTTTTCAGCTTTCCCAAGACGCTGCCGAGCTCATTATTTTGAGTCTTTCTTCCAGGACTCATCACAATCAACTACCCTACGCATTCTTGTCGCTCTGACGTTCAGCTGCACCGGCCCTGTCTATCCGCGTGCACCAATTTACGGGGCTGGTCTATGGGCCGAAACCGCTAAGCCCTAGTGTACGTGTATTTTGGGTTTTGGAGGGTTACGTATCTACTGTACGAGCTTAATCTGGCTTAGGCGCGGTTTTCGCAAATATTTCATCTATCTTAGCTGCCACTATGAAATCGTTTTCAGACAACCCTCCTATGTTGTGGGTCGTAAGACTGATTCGCACGTAGCTATAGGACACGAAAATGTCTGGATGGTGCCCCTCAGCTTCTGCCAGTTGTGCCACTTCATTGATGAAGCGCATCGACTCGATGAAGTTTTTAAACCTGAAACTTCGCACGATCTTTGTTGTGTCTTCCAGCTTCCACTTGGGCACCATGGGTAGAAGTCCATTGATGGTCTCCAGGTCAAACGGTTGCGTGCCGACTTCGCACGGTACGCAGTGTTTCTCCGTTAGACGCGAAGCGTCGGTAGTCTCTTCGTTGCGCATCTTCAACACCTTCTGAGTCTTGCGTCGTTGTATCGCTTAAGGTTATTGGAAACTGTTAGCACGACACTTGGGTGCAGGAGTACGTGACGTCACTTGGGGGCCAGAATTTTTGTAGTAAGTTTCTGCACGAAAGCGCTAAAAAAAAGCTTTGTCGCGCGTGCATTATCGCGCTGGACCATTGGCGCGTTTGCCAGTTTCTGCCTCTTCGCTCAGACGTGGAAAAGCTTGAGCGAGGTGCTCAAGGCCCCCGGATTTCTGATTGGTGCACAGCAAGCGGGTCTTTTCGAAGTAGACTCTTGCAGGCGAGGGCCGCTGGCAGAGTAAATTTATTAAGGCTCAACGAGCACTTAAGAAATGCGTTAAGTGCAAACTCGCAGGATGTGCCTATGAGGGTGTTTTATGCTGCTAAGCCTGCCGAATTTGAAGCAGCGCTAGTCGAAAAAGGAGTGAGCTTCGAGCACCCGGACGATGATCCCGTGCAGTTTCGCGTTGCGGATAATGACGTAGACGTGGTGGAGAAAATTGCGCGGCGACTGACGATTTACGTCTATTTGAAAGACGAGTATGTTACAAATGCGGCGGCCCTTGGCGATCGTTATAAGGATTCGGCCGACCCCGAATAGTTCAATTGAACGATCCTCTCGCGATCGTGCCGATCAGGGATAACCGCTGTGAGGCCATATGCGGGGGGTGCGATTCGAACGCACGAACTCCTACGAGAATAGGCCCTGAACCTATCGCCTTTGACCTGGCTTGGCAACCCCCGCGCTTAAGGCGTCCCACTGTGTGATTTACGCCGTGATATATACGTGTTGCTGCCATCGCCGAGAACTGAAAAAAGCATTCAACTGGGTGTTTGAGGGCAGCTCAGATACCGCCTCGCTGAGATATTGCCGCAAGCGTTTCTTTGGCTCCTGACAGTAGCCAAATTGAATGATAATTGTTAGCCCACTTATCAGCGCGATCTTTCTCAAGAACGGCACCGAAGTCCACACTATATCTTTATACGTATTTAGATAAAGCAACGCATTTGTTTTGTCTGGCAGCTTTGACTAGCTGTTGTCAACGGAGGCAACTTGAGGTTTCTTAGTGTTCACTAAAGTTGGTTCACGGCTTGCCGCTGCAGTCGACCTAGACACGGACAGGAGAGACCATTAACGTGAAAGGAATACCTTTCGCTTCAAAAAAAAGCTTGCCTTGGGGCCCGCTTTCGACTTACAGTCCCCTTGTTGCGATTTTAGCCCGTCGCTCGGCGTGGGAGGTACCACACGGCCCCGGAGACTTGAAAATCATGTGCGTAGTGAACGTGAGCGTCGACATATTGCTCGAGTGCGCTCCCATTTCTCGGAAGCGACGCTGCAACGAGTTTCACATCGTTTGTAGGCTTGGTCGGTATCGTATGGAAGCGGTAGACGTCTGCGAGCAAGATCATCGTGTTTGGAAAAAGAATCAGCAGAACCCAGACGGCAGCAATAGCTTTCTTGTGATGTAAAATCAGGTTCACGCTCGTCTTCAAACTGAGCACTGCTATCTTTATGTACGATATATCAATTATTAAGACTGTGCCCCCCGATAAGCACGGGGTGCGCAAACAACTATGGAAATTGTGGTTTTGAGAGTGGGTCATCGCATCGATCGTGATCGACGTGTGACCACGCACGTGGGTCTGTGTGCCAGAGCGTTAGGAGCCCAGGGAATGCTTCTCGCAGCTTCAGACCGCTCTGTCGTTTCTACAATACGCGATGTAGTTCAACGTTGGGGCGGGAACTTCTGGATTCGCGATAACGCCAACTGGAGGCGAGAGATCGTAAAATGGAAGCGAGAAATGGGCACGGTCGTGCACTTGACCATGTATGGAGAGAACCTTCCAAACGCGATCGGGCAACTCGAAAGCGAGAAGCTTTTGGTTGTGGTAGGAGCGGAAAAGGTACCTCCAGACCTCTACCGACTTGCGGATTACAACGTAGCGGTCACGAATCAACCGCACTCAGAGATAGCAGCCTTAAGCGTCTTTCTCGATCACCTCCAGGGGGGGCAGGAGCTCAAGGCGGATTTCGAAGGGAAAATGAAGATCATCGGCAACACGAGTAACAAGGTAGGTGTGAAGCGTTCTGAGCAGATCAACTAGCAGCGCCGCTCGAAACGGCGGAGACCAGCGGATCCTTGTCGTAGGATATAACACAAGGCATATAATTTGCTCTGCGAAGCGGGCAGGATACTATGTTGAATCCGTAAGCCACTACAAAGATCGTGACTTGATCAAATGCGGTGACGTAACGCGTTTCATAAGAGACGAGTTCCCTGGAATAATCTCCGACTCCGACTATGCCGGCGTAAAAGCGCTCGTTGGGGGCTTGGACTACGACCATGCAATACTAGCCGCAGGTTTTGAGACACTTGAAATCCCGCGCACGGCTGGAAATCCTCCGTCGCTGTCAAGCTTCGTTAATGACAAAGGTCGCATGAGAGACAAGCTCGAATCCTTAGGCTATTCAGTCCCTAAGCATTATAGGTTAGAAGAAAATTTGCCATTTCCCGTCATTCTGAAACCGAAGCGAGGTGCGGGTGGATTTAAGAACATTCTGGTCAAAGATGAAGAGCATCTCCAGAGGAGCATTGAACAGTATCATGAGAACGGATGGGGAGATGACTTCCTCGTTGAGGAATACGTTCGCGGTATAGATGCTAGCTCTTCGGTGTTGTCTACCGGCACAGAGGCGGTCACCGTCGCAATAAACGAACAGCTTATCGGTCTGCGGAGTCTTGGTCCGATGCGGCGCTTCAGCTTCTGTGGTAGTTTGACTCCGCTTAAAACCAGTTATGCGAAGGAAATCGAAAGAATTTCGAACTCGCTAGCAGTCGATCTGGGCTTGGTCGGTACGAATGGCATTGATTTCATCATCGGTCCAAGCGGTCCGGTCGTAATTGAGATCAATCCGAGATTTCAAGGAACTCTCGACACGATCGAGGGATCACTTGGAGTCAACCTGGTCGAGGCCCACATTAAAAGCTGCCAGGGCGAACTGATCCCCATCACAAAGTATCGGAGATTCTCGTGCCGCATGATCTGTTTTGCGGAGCAAGATTTTCAAGTTACGAAAGCGTGCAACCGCGCGCATTACATGGATATCCCACAAAAAGGGGCTTATATCGAGCGCGCGAAGCCGATCATCTCGGCTATCGGATATGGCAAGTCGAGAGATTCTGCGTTCAACAACGCCGCGTGTTACATAGAAGCTGCAAAAAAGGCTTACCAGAGCTGAGTGGTGCCATGGTGGCCCCCTCGTGCACAAATACACATCATAAGTAGGTATAAGATACTTTAACGCACAAAAATAATGTGATGATTAACGATGTTGCCGTTCAAGGCTATTTGAAGAATCTTGTCGGAGATGACGGCTTGGAAATGATTGAGCGTGCGTCTATTAACGAGTTGACCGACGAAAAAATAGCTGAAGAAACGGGTTCGAACCTTAATACGGTAAGGCGGACTCTGTACATCCTTTATGAAAACCGACTAGCAAACTATCGACGTGAGCGGGACAAGGACAGTGGGTGGCTCACGTACTTGTGGAAAGTTGATTTGAGCGACATTTCGCGCAATATGGACGAAGAGGCACAGAAGCTTATTAGGAGACTTGACACGCGTTTAGACTTTGAAAGACAGAACGTTTGCTATACGTGCGAAAACGGGTGTGGTCGTTTTCTATTTGAGACAGCAAGCGACTATGATTTTGTCTGCCCCGTTTGCCACGCGGGACTTGATTATCAAGATAGTTCTGTTTTGGTCGATGCGGTAGGAAGAAAGCTGGAAGAGCTGAGACGTGCCTTCGAGTAGCCTCCCCTCGTACGACAGAGCGTTTCAGCTTCTCAAGGAAAGCGGCTGCAGCGACGGACTCATACAACACGTAGAGGCTGTCTCTAAATACGCGGTCGAAGTTGCCGAATCTCTAGCGGATGCGGACGTGGCGCTTGTCCAAATTGGTGCGCTTTTGCATGACATCGGCAGATGCAAGACCCACGGCATTGAGCACGGCATTGTAGGCGGAAAACTGTTGCGGAGCTTCGGAGTCGACGAACGCGTCGCAAAGATCGCTGAAAAACACGTCGGTGCTGGAATAACAGAGAGAGAAGCTGTACGCTTGCGTCTCCCCCTTGGAAACTACATCCCAGAGACCCTCGAGGAAAAAATCGTCGCCGCCGCCGACAACCTCATAGAAGGAACGCGGAGAGTCACCATTGACAAGGCAGAAGCTGATTTCCACGCTAAGCTCAACGGAAATCCAGCTGCAATTCGCATAAGAAGTCTTCACGACGAAGTTTTTGGCAGCGCCAAACGGTCTGTCCCCGCAGCGCGTGCGAAGCAGTGAAGATGAGAACGATTCATCTTATGCAGCTCGTCTGCGGTAACGCAGGTAAGGCAGCCCGATCGTTCGAGGCGATGCTGCGCAACGACCTAAGTGGATTGCGCGTCATATACTCGCTCACGCTTACCTCGTGGATCTCGGTGACTATCACCGGGAGTGAAGAACAGGTTGCCGGAGATTTATTGGTGAGGCAATACGGCGAGTTGCGCGACCCCCGACCGGGCGATATCGCACGTGCTTGGGTGGCGGGGATCAACGATGATGGCATTGCCCTTGACACGGGCTGCAAACGTGTTTTGGTGCCTTGTGTCCGGCTTGAACCGTTCGGGCGTGGCACTGTTGAACAGATCGCCTCCAGATTCGGCTTGATTCATTGTTTGCCCCTGCAGGTCCGGCTAGTAGGAGAATTGGACGCAGAGTTTACAAAAAAACAAATCGACGCTTTGTGGCGGTGGAGAAAAGGGACCGACCGGATAAATGTCAACAATGCTACCCGCGCGCAGGTCCACGCTGCTCTGAAACGGAGTGGCCACGCACGAGATGTCTACGCGATCGAAAGGCTCGGCATTTTGGAGCACTCTATCGTCTGTAAGAAAGGGACTGATGCACCAGGCTTGGTCCCGCAAATCGGCCCTTACTTGGAATCAGAGCTGGCATGTGTCAGAGGCGCCCGAAACGCTCGCTAGCCGCCTCTGTGACCTGCTCAGCTATTCGAAAGAGCGCCTATTTTAGAAGACCGAAACGCCTTTGACGCTTGCAAGTTGCAGGAGCTTGTCCACAAGCGAACCGGGAATGCGCGTGTCGCAGATAATCGTCAGCTTGGGTTCATCAATAAAGTAAGGATCATCAGTCACGGCCTGTCTGATGCGCACATCAAACGCTGCAACAGTCTCTGCAACTTCTTCGATGATGCCTATCTGCGTAGCATCTTGAGGCGTTATGACGATTACGCCAAGTCCCAGAAGAGGCGCAACGTCGCGGAGGAATATCAACGTTTTCACGTTTGAAAAAAAGCGCTTGAGCATGTCGTCGCCTCGAATAGTGGCAGTTGCCTCGTCGACCGCTCTCCGATCGACTTTGGCCGCGCGCGAGATTTCGGTGTCAGGGATCCTAATGGTGCCCGAGATAACCTCCCCCGCACTGTTCACTTGGAATCCGTGCTCAAGCAAAACCTCTGCAACCCGCTCTTGAGCGGGAAACTTGGCAAACCTTGCGAGCACTTCACTCCACATAAGAAGCAACTTTGTAAAGCTTTTTAGCTTGTACTCTAATGGATGATACATACAAGAAGCTTGTGCACACTATGCGGCTGGACACGTATCTCGTTCGGGAAAAGCTTATTGCATCGCGCTCACGCGCACAAAGGGCGATCAAAAGTGGGTTTGTTACAGTTGACGGAAGGACTGTCGTGAAGGCTTCGTTTGACATCACGCGTCGCCAGTTGGTTACCGTTGGCGCTGCCGCGGACAACCCTGCTGGGTATTGGAAACTAAGAGGAATCCAAGAGGCGTTTGAGCTGATAAAAGCTGGTGACGCCGTACTCGACATTGGCGCGAGCGCGGGAGGCTTCTTGTCGTACGCGGTGGAACTAGCGCACGAAGTCTACGCGGTCGAGTTCAGTTCGTCATGCAAGCCATTTCTTGAGGCGGTCGCAGGAAGGTATCCCGGCCAGGTGACTATCATTTACGCTGACGCATTTTCTTTTGATTTTGGCCGTCTTGGGGTACGTTTTGACGTTCTGTTAAACGATATAACAGCGGAACCAACCGATGCACTTAAGCTTCTCGCAAAGTTGTCAGCGGTTCTCAAAACGGGAGGGCTAGTCTTGCAGGTTTTTAAAGGGAAAGTAGCCGAACAAGCTGTAGGAGGTCTTACGACGCGCATCGAGGATGAAGGCTTCAAAATTGTTAAGCTGTTTAGCGCGCAAAAAGACGAGCTTTACGTCATCGCTCAAAAGAAGAGGGATGATCGAGACGCCGAGGAAGGGATTTGAACCCCTGCGAGGCAGAAGCCTCACCAGCTGTCCGATCACGAGACCTCCAGGCTGGCGCCGTAGTCCACTTGGCTACCTCGGCACATCAGATGCGCCAGCCGGGATTCGAACCCGGGTTTGAGGCTTGGCAAGCCTCAGTGATAACCACTACACTACCAGCGCAAAAATCGAGCATGCGATCATGCGCTGGTATCTATATAAAAGTTATCAGCGCGAGAGCAAGGCATTTCGCGCTGGTTTAGCGAAGGAGAGCTCACGATTACTGCGAGGTCAGCTTAGGTAACTTACGCCTTCGAGCTTGAATTTCAGCATATAAACGAGGGCTTCAATTTCGAAGATGGACGTGAGCGTGTCATCATAGGCGATTACGACAGTCGCGTTGTTGACGTTGATCTCTACGTCAGCGACCCCATGCTTATTTGAAAATGCGTTGCTTAGCGCGTCGGCATTCGTCTGCTCGCTGAGTTCTGCGATTTTGAGCCGTATTATCTTCAGGTGTTCTATGCGAGTCAAAGAACCACGTTATTTACAACTTATTCATCCTTTATAAAACGCGCACCGACACTGCTTGCGCGGCTCCTCTCATTCCGCTTTTGTTTGCTCCTGCTTTGTTCGGGGGTCATTGCGTAGCGCGTCGCGATCGCAAAGTATAAGCTGAAAATTCGTAGAGAAAGCCTATGGAATATCAAATCTTCTACAAACCCACCTACAGCCTCGCAGAAGTCAAACTGTCAGATGGCGAAAGCATTCAAGCTGACCGGCGATCTATGGCCTACATGAGTCCGAATTTTAACGTGAGCACCGGAATCAAGGGAGGGGTCCTCCGTGGGCTTAAGAGAACCGTGCTCGGCGGTGCTGACATTTTCCTGAACACGTTCGTAGCGCAGGGCGACGCGGTCGTCGGCCTCGCTCCCCCTTACGTCGGCGATATCGCGTACAGAGAGATAAGGGATGAGACGCTTCTTGTCCAAGGAGACAGTTTCTTAGCGGGCTCGCAAAGCTTAGATTTAGACACGAAGTGGGGCGGCGTCAAAGGGTTCTTGTCGGAGACGGGGCTCTTTTTCGTGAAAGTCTCTCAGTCCGGGTACGTGTTTATTTCAAGTTTTGGGGCCATTCAAGAACGAAGAATCGACGGACGGTTCCGCGTCGATACCGGGCACATTGTTGGATTCACTGAAGGCCTTGAATGGAAAATTGGGACTTTTGGAGGTGTTAAATCGACTGTTCTTGGTGGTGAGGTACTGGTTACCGAATTTAACGGAGAAGGGACCGTCTACATACAAAGCCGGAGTGAAAAGATGTTCGTTGACTGGTTGACGCCGTTGCTGCCGGAGCAAGAGAAAAAGTGAAGGCCACTTATCTCCTCTAACTGTTTTGAAATGTCTCAACCCTTTGCGCCTGCGCATCGGCGCTCACGGTCAAGACACGTCGCGCAGTAGAATGCCCGCAGCCCTCGGCTCGTCCGCATCCGATATCCGAGGCGGCGTACGGGAAGGAGGGCGATGGCCCTATCGAGGTGCGTCAGGGCGCCCCCGTCAGCCGGGCGATCGCGTCGACGATCATACGATCTGGAATGTCGCTACCGGCGAAAAACGGTGCAGATCCGTTCATCGGCGGGTGTCAGTATAGGGGGCAGAAACCGGAATTTTTTCGGGTTATGGTACCGGTCGACCTCGAGAGCGATCGGCCTTCAGAAGGCCGATATACGCGTCTGCCCAGCCTCCGGTCACTTCGATGAGCCCCCGAAAACAGAAGGAACCGGCCCCGGCTGCGGTGGCTTTTGACAAGAAATTTAGAGTGCCCCAGCCCGGATTTGAACCGGGGACAACCAGATCTTCAGTCTGGCGCTCTCCCAGGCTGAGCTACTGGAGCGTCACTTGCGGGTGAATCCCGCCTCCCCGATTTGAACGGGGGACATGTCGGTCTACAGCCGACCACTCTGCCAGACTGAGTTAAGGCGGGTGACGACAGTATTGCGATCGTTATTACTTATTATTTACTGTGTTCCGTGAGCGACGTTATAGTTTCAGAGTGGTTCTGATTCTGGTTTCGGGGCGTTTGAGAGCGTTATGATGCACGGCTTAGTTTAATAGATTTATGCATTTTTTTTATAAAAAAGCGATAGCAAAAGTTTAATATTGCAGTAGGGTGATTCACAGTCAGACGAGAAACAGACATACGTCTGACACTAGACAGCTTTTTGTAGCCTCTGAAGCAGACAGAAGTCAGCTCTTCGTCTGACACCACTACGAAAATTCAGATGGTTGCTATGGAGCGAATCACCCTGAGATTGCCGAAACAACAGCTAGAACTCATAGATAAACTGGTAGTAGCAGGCGAATTCCCCTCGAAGAGCGAAGCAATCCGTGCAGCTGTTCGAGATCTGGTTGATACCCATTATGAGAAGCTCCTCAGCAGAAAAGAACGAAGTGCGGTTTTGATTTAGTACAGGTGGCGGTATATATGCAAAGTATTGTTGAAGAGGCCTTGCGACGATGCGAAATGGAGAAGCAGCGACCTCAGATGCTTGAAGATGAAGAAGAAGAGGAATTTGGAGCCCCTCGAATACTCATTGTGGGCTGCGGCGGGGCTGGCAACAACACGGTCAACCGACTCTACAATATAGGAGTCGACGGCGCCGAGACCATTGCGCTCAACACTGACAAACAGCATTTGGACATGATCGACGCTGATATCAAGGTGTTGGTCGGCAAATCGATTACCAAAGGGTTGGGTGCAGGTGGCGATCCTGAAGTCGGACGGTGTGCGACCGAGTTAGGTCGCAGGACGCTGGAAACGCTTCTTAAAGACACCGATCTTGTATTTGTTACCGCGGGGATGGGGGGCGGAACTGGCACAGGCGCTGCTCCGATCGTCGCACAGATCGCGAAAGCTCACGGCGCAATCGTCGTGGCAATGGTGTCGACTCCATTCAACGTGGAACGCGCGCGGCTGATTAAGGCTGAAGAAGGACTTGAAGACTTGCGGAGAGATGCTGATACGGTCATTGTTCTTGATAATAATCGTCTGCTTGAATTCGTGCCGAACTTGCCGATTGACCATGCGTT
>Ga0208821_1001678_pt1 | contig 11406 bp, 12 predicted proteins | sample June2015DPH_20_5_FD_184720 | JGI IMG/M metagenome (GOLD analysis project Ga0208821, IMG submission 184720) | Peatland microbial communities from SPRUCE experiment site at the Marcell Experimental Forest, Minnesota, USA - June2015DPH_20_40... | ecosystem: Environmental > Terrestrial > Soil >... | reverse complement strand
TTTGCGCCGGTTGGCAAGTTGCAAGTTATGGATTGCGGAGGCTTCATTTCGCTCCAGCTTGTCGGCAAATCGCGTTTTTACCCAAGCTAATTCTAAAGAACCTCGATGGCCACATCCGCTTGATTTTTGATGATCAAACCATTGCGGCGGGCATTTTTTCGCCGCCAGTGTTGGCCGATGGTTTTCGTCGCGTCGTCCAGCCAATCAGGGTCAGCCAGCAGTGCGATCAATTCGATGGAACTGAAGAATTTCACGTTGTTGGGCTTCGGCTTGCCCAGCGCCCGCAGTTTTCCCGCGCTGACGAGAAGGGCGACATCGTCCGTCGTGCAGTTCAATAGCTTCGCCACTTGCCCCGCCACCTTAGCAGCGAGATGCAAAAGGCCGACGAAGTCGTTCCGGCCCCCGCTACCAATCAGATGCAGTCAAAATTCCTGTCCTTGATCGCCACTTCCCAACGCCGTCGCGTCTCATCTGTTTTCTTGGCGACAATGTGCTCCATCACCTCCTGCCACGTCCGCGTTGCCAGCTTGGGATCAGCGCCGTTGAGATACACCCGCGCCAGCGACAGGTTGAAGTGCGGCTGACACTCCGATTCGTTGTGCGCCTGGAGGATACGTTGCGCCTCGTGCTTATCGCTCGTCTTGAGACTCGTTTGAACGCCGGTGATTTTGTGTTTGAGGTAGAAGACGCCCCAGGGACGCCGGACCAGACCGAATGCTTGTTTCATTGTTTCACTCATGGTTATGAGTGTGCAGCCATCGGCACTTATCACGTTAGCGAGCAGTGGGCGAGCGTTGACCGTGCAGTGACCAGTTTCTGAACGGGCAGCCAAACCGGTGAAGATTCCGGTGAAACTCAGACCCCTAACACCAACGAAACCCCTATAAATAAATAAAGGGTTCAGATTGGAGGCGGAGGTCGGATCGAACGAAGTCTTCACCGACTGCCAGCCTCAATATCCTGATTTACAAGGGGATTATAACGCCGACTTTACAGGGGTTCAAGCGGTTTTTAACACTATCCGCCCACTACCGGACTTAACCCGCCACATACCCGTCGTATACCCGGTTATTGAAGAAATCGTTGAAGGTTTCGTTGAAGGTTTTTTAGACGGGGCAAGGGAGTTCACAGGGGCAGCATGGTGAGCATACGAGCCCTAACGTCCATCCCGCGTTGGCTGCAGCGAGAGCCTGTGTGAAAACTCAATTTTAGATCATCGAATCCGCCTCGGCACTTCATCAAAATGCGTCATAAGTCAGATGGGAGCGAAGTTTTTCCGAGTCCGGGAGTTTTCACACAGCCTCGCGACTGGTTAGCAGGATGCTGAAAAAGCTATGTATTTGAAAATTGACCCTCAAATTCATTGGGAAATTCGCATGTTTTTCAGGTAAAAAAGAGTTTTTCAGCAGCCTGTTAGGTGGCTTTTTCCTTTTCATTGCATGATTCCAAACAACTCAGGGTGGAAGGCTCACCATCCTAAAATACTCAGAGTTATTTGTGGCTGGTATATTTGTAAAAGTAATTGGAGTAGGAATCACATAATTTGATCGTATGTTTATCCAGTTTGTGGTGGTCAAGTTAGTGGACATTTGGAGGGCATAATTATAGGCATTGCCACTAACCACCGTAACCGTAACGCTATTCGACAATGGCTTACTGATGGAAAGAACGGGATGGATTGGGGGTGCATACAAACGCATCGTCAACACCAATGTTCCAGCAAAAATCGCCAAAAAAGGCAATCTCGACTTTGGCAGAACACGGGCCTCGCTTTTTTTATTCATAATGTCTGCGTGATGCTTGCTAGACACAAATGCCGCCTAACTGTGATTATACGACCGCTGGTTCGTATATCAAATTTAATTTTTTTAGCAATTAGTTTTTGCAACCCGTTGATTGTCGGACATTCGATTCTTTGATATACGAACCATCAGTCATATATCCAAATCGATGAATCCTTTATGAACTCCACCATCTCGTCTAAAACATTTAACGAACCACGACGACCGCATCCGCCTGTTCTTCGGTGGTCAAACCATTGCGGCGGGCATTCTTTCGTCGCCAGTATTGGCCGATGGTTTTCGTGGCATCGTCCAGCCACTCACGATCTGCGAGCAGGGTGATCAATTCGATGGAGCTAAAGAATTTCACGGCATTAGGCCTGGCTTGCCCAGCGCCCGCAGTTTCCCCGCGCTGACGAGAATAGCAACGTCGTCCGTAGAGCAGTTCAACAGCTTCGCCACTTCCCCCGCCAGGAGGCGAGCCGGAATATCTTTCGCCGCCCATGTCCGCAACGTGTCCGTGCCGGATAGTGAACGAGAGCTAAAATCGTTGAAGATTTCGTTGAAGGTTTTCCCCAGACTCCAATAAAACCCCTGATAATACAGCGATTTAACTGGAGGCGGAGGTCGGAATCGAACCGGTCTCTCAACTATCCAAAATCCCGCCTAAACCATTCGGCAGCGGTAACTTCTCTAAATGCTGCACTGACAAGGAGATTAACACTGATAAATGATTGAATCAAGCGAACACTGCTCAACCAACGCCTACAAACACCAACCCATGCCAACACCGTTAGTGCCCGTTTTGGTGCCCGTTGCTGACGTTACACTTCGCGGCAAGAAGTGTGTGTGAGTCAAAATTAAAGATTGTGCTATGTTTTTTGCTGGTTTTGTTGCTAGGCGTCATCGTGATCATGGCCTTGATGCGCCGCCAATACCGCCGCCACCGATGGGCGGAAAGGGAGGAGGAAATTCGCTGGATGCCGGCGCCAAATCCGATACGTTGTCGGAGTCGTCAAAAATGGTCGTGGCCGGCCTTAAATTAATTCTTTGTCATAATTCAAAATGCCATTGATTTACGACGTGGAAATGAAACAACATGGGCCTGCCCACAACATTTAAGTTATGAATCTGCTTTTACGCATCCTGTCCGTGGCGGAAATCGGCCTGCTGGCCGGCAGCGTTCTCGCCCAAACCGACACCCCATACAAGGTGTTCGACACCACCAAACTCATGGGCAACGGCGGCATTGATTATGTCTATGCCGACAACGACGGCCGGCGCGTTTATGTGCCGCGCGGCGGAAACACCTTCGTGTTCGATCTGGACAGCCACAAATACATCGGGGCCATCACCAACATCGGCGGCCACGGCGTGGCCATTGATACGAAGACGCATCACGGTTTTTGCAGCGGCAGCCAGATTGGCATGTTCGATACGGAGACGATGCAGGAGATCAAGAGCATTGAGGTCCAGGGCCGGCCGGACGGCATCCTGCTCGAGCCGTTGACGGATCGCGTCTATATTTTCAGCCATCAGGCGCCCAGCATCACGGTGATTGATCCCAAGGATGGCTCGGTCGTCGGCACTGTGGATGTCGGCGGTGCGATGGAGCAGGCCCAAAGTGACGGGCAGGGCAAATTGTATGCGGATGTCGAGAACGAGAAAAAAATCGCCGTCGTGGATGTCAAAACGCTGAAGCTCATCACCAAGTATGACCTCGGCGACAGGGCCGGCGAACCGGGCGGCCTTGGTCTGGACGTGAAGAATCACATCCTGTTCGCCATGTGCGCGAACCCCAGCGTCTGCGTGGTGGCGAATGCCGACGACGGCAAGGTGCTGGCCACGCTGCCCATCGGCAACGGCACGGACGGCGGTGGATTCAATCCCGCTACGATGGAAGCGTGGAGCTCACAGCGCGACGGCACGCTGACCATCATCAAGGAAAGCAGCCCCACAAGCTTTGCGGTAGAACAGACCGTGCAAACTAAAGCGGGCTGCAAAACCTCGTCGCTCGACACCAAAAACAACCGGATTGTTTTGATCTGCACCGAGCGTCTGCCGCAAGCGGCGGCGGCCACGGCAGCACCGGCGCCGGAGACGAACGCCCCCACCAGTGAGCGGCGGCGCTACGGCGGTGGACGCGGCGGTCCCGGCAACCTCGACGTGTTGTGGGTCGGCCGCTAATTTCACAATCCTTTGACGAATCCAGCCCGGCCAATCATGGCTGGGGTGTTTGTTAATGCGAAAGAGACTGCGGGGAAATCTAGGCCGAGTACAGTGGTGCGCTAGTTGAAATACTTGCAAACCCTCTCAAACAGGCAACGTTCGGACGAGTTTTCAGAAATTCCGCACTTCCAACAATATGAACCGAGGCTTCGTTTTCTCGGAACCAATATGGGTGGTGTATAGCCAAGAAATTCCCGAATCTTCTTTGTCATCCTGCGCGATGGGGAGGTGATACCGCGCTCCCAATTGCTGACCAATGCGGAAGAAACCCGGTTGGCTTGCCCGATCAGTTGGCTGGCTTAATGGTCAGTCCTTTACTTTGCAGTCCCAATCGGGATAACTGTCGCCCTTCTGTCGGTTGTTTTCCCATTGAAGTGGCTGTAAATTGTCCAGTTCATCTCCGCCGCCCTTGGCCACTGGCTTTATGTGGTCTATTTCCCATCCCCACTGCGCCGTTTTTCCGTGTTTGGCGTGCATCATGCTCGCTCCGCAAACATCCATGCGGAAACCAGCATACGCGGGGTCGGGGGTCCCCTTTTTCCAGACAGCCTCGATGGTTGCTTCATCAAATGGTTCGCCTCTGCTGTTTGTATTTGGATTTCTCGCCATATTTTCCTCCTACGGTTTTGGGTTAAAGCCTGCTTCCGCAGCACTTGGAAACCTTCACTACAAGACTTCCAAGGCATCGCAGAGCGAGCGAATGGGATGTCCCTTGAGGGCAACTTTCATATCCCCATTTGAACCAAAGTGGTTTTTTCAAATTACGCTCGATATGTCAACCCCTTTTGAGAACTAGACAGATGCCGCGTTCAGCGGCAACGGGTATTCGTTGCCTTTTTGTGAAAGGCGGTCAGCAGAGTAATATCATCGAATTCCGGTTCTGGATATCAGTGTCGAGGATTTCGTAATGGCGCAACGCTTTCAGCCGCTCTTTTTCATTGGGGGATGACTAATCGTCACGCCTTGTTTCCGAAGGAGGGCGGTGTCAGTTTCATTATCCAGCATTGCGCGCACTTTGCGGGCAAGGGCAGCCGGGGTATAAGGTTTGGGAAGAAATGCGACGCCCGGCTCAAGTACGCCATGTTGAGCAATGGTGTCATCCGTGTAACCCGACGTGAAGAGGATTTTGAGATCCGGGTAAGTTGTTTTCAGCCGCTCGGCCATTACTTTGCCGCCCATTTGCGGCATGATGACATCAGTGATGACCAAACGGATTGGCGGCCCTTTATGCTCTTGAGCCAGGTGCAATGCATGCTGACCGTTCATCGCCCGGAGCACAGTGTAGCCCTGATTTTCCAACACATGATTGGCCAAATGACGCACGGTTGGCTCATCTTCCACGACCAGCAAGGTTTCCGTCCCGCGCGGCAACGGCCCGGCTTTGATGAATTTCGTATCGGTGTCCAACGGTTCATCAACTTGCGGGAAATAAATCTTGAAGGTCGTGCCCTTGCCCACCTCGCTGTCAACGTCAATGTGACCACCGGATTGCTGGACGATGGTCTGGCAGGTCGCCAGGCCCAAACCGGTGCCCTTGCCCGATGGCTTCGTCGTGAAAAATGCCTCAAACAGTCGCGCTTTGACTTCCTCGGTCATGCCGGTGCCCGTGTCACTGACACTGAGCATCACGTAGTCGCCGGGAATTGCACCCGGGTGTGTGCGCGTGTGGTTTTCATCAAGCGTGACATTGTTGGTGGCGATGGTGAGCTTGCCGCCGTTGGGCATGGCATCGCGGGCATTGACGACCAGATTCATCAGCACTTGCCCCACGTAGCCGGCGTCGGCCTTGACGCGTCCGGTTTGTTTTCCGGGAACAATCGTCATTTCGATGTTCTCGTCAATGAGCCGCCGCAGCATTTTGTCCAGGTCTTTCACCACGTCATTGAGGTCGAGCACGACGGGTTGCACCGTTTGTTTGCGGCTGAAGATGAGGAGTTGCCGCGTCAACCCGGCGGCACGCTCTGTCGCGTGCCGGATCTCCTCGGTATATTGTCGCAGCGGACTGTCCGGGCCAAGTTGTTCCGTGATCAAATCGCTGTAACCCATGATGATCCCGAGGTTGTTATTAAAGTCATGCGCCACGCCGCTGGCGAGCTTGCCAATCACTTCCGTTTTTTGCGCTTCGATAAACTGCGCCTCTAGCCGCAGGCGTTCGACGACGCGTTGTTCCTCCATCCCTTTGCGATCCGTAATGTCGCGAACATTGCATTGGATCACGTTGCCGTCACCGGCTTGATACACATTGCTGACAAACTCCACGGCAATCTTGCGGCCATCCCTCGTTTCCAGTGGCAGGTCTTCATAGCGGACATACCCGTCCTTTTGTAATCGCTCCAACTTGGCTTGATTGGACTCAATGTCCTTGAACGGACTAAGCTCGCCGACGGTTTTGCCGACCATTTCATTGCGGGAAAAACCTAATAGTTTGGAAAGGAAAGGATTCACATCGTTGATGCGTCCCGTGTCAACGTCCAGAATCAGGATGCCATCCTTCGCTGCTTCAAACAGCCTACGATAACTAAGTTCGGAGGCGCGGAGCGCCCGCTCCGTTCGCGCCCCGTTGCCTGTTACGTTCTCCTTTTGATGATTGCCCTTCATATTCTCAGCTCCACCTTGAGTATAAGCTGGGAAAATGCGCGGCGCTATGGGGTGAACACCCCATATGAAATTCTCTTGAATTCAGTTTCGACGCAGCGTGTCAGCGACACAGGACGGTCAAGGACACTGAATCCAATGTCGTGCCCGCGTTCAACCGGCGGAATGCCGAGGATGCATACATGAAACGCCAGATCATGGGCCGCGAGGTTGTGGAGGCCGTTACGAAAGCGCCCGCCTTGAGCGGCCCGCTCGTTCAACCTTTCACCGGTCCCAGGCTCACGCTTCCAAACTGAGACCAAGGGTTTTCCCAGTGGCGGCAAGGAACTCCCCAGTCGCGGTCGGACTTGATGAAATGTTACGGTACTCATGCGAACAATCTCTGAACAAACAGTTGGCCGCACCGATGTGGCTTTGGGTTGGTCTTCGCGAATCATGGGACTCAAGAGTTCTCGAAGGAAACCGCTGTGCGTGTTTCAATCGTCAAAGACGTGAAAGGAAAGAAATAAAATGAAATGGACGCAGGAAATGAGGAGAAAACTATACTCCCGACTTGTGAAAGATTTTGGGCCTTACGATGTGGGGGAGGCTAAAATCAAACCGAAAGACAAGCAAGTTCAATTCCACAACGTTCTGGCAGAATTGGCCATGCAATTCTCAAAGGAGGCCGGGCACTTTATTCTTGCCAGTGCGGTGCAGGCACAGATCAATTGGGCAACAACTTCACAGAAGGAAATGATAGATCAATCACACATCCGCAATTTTGTTTTGAATAAGGCGGCTGCACTAGATGCAGGCTTTATTTCTGCATCTGAATTGCCGACCCATATGACTTGTGAATTTGGGAACCCTCTGTATGAGAAATTCGACGAATCATTTGAAGAATAAAATTCAAATTAGGACACCACCTGGGCTCGACTCCGCTTGTGTGCTCGTTCCGTCGCATTGAAACCATCCCACCCCCGCGCAAGACTTGGGAAAAAAGCATAATAATCACCGTCTTTTTAGATGCAATTTTTCCCAAGACTTGCTCGCCCCAAGCACCCACGCGACCGAACTCCGCCACCGCTGCGCTCGCCCCGGTTATCTGCGCTGGGTTTTCGGCGAAGCGGCGGTGATTGCCAAGCGCGACCACACGGTCATCGGTCCGCTGGCCCAACGATTGGAAGCCAAGATGAACGGCGACACATTCAAGGCCATCAACGTTTACATACGACGCCAGACCTCTCATGAGTCTGGCAAAATTCTGCCAGGAATCTGGAATTTCTGATGTAACCGCATGGCGCTGGAGGCGGAGGGGCTGGTTGGTGACGGTGAACATTTGCGGCAGGCAGTACGTCACCGACAGGGGGCTGGCCGAATTTATGCGCAGAGCCGAAGCCGGGGAATTTGCGAAGAAACCCAAGGTTCCGAACAACCGAGGGTAAAGCGCTTAACTAAATTGTGACTTCACTTCCGGCTTGATCAGAGTCACCAATGCCCAGATGCCGAAGGGAAGCCCAAATAGACAGCAGCACTGGCAAGGCAACATCGCGACAATGGAGGCGGCCATGGCCACACCGTAGTTTCGCAACCGCAACAGCTTTATCGCGCCGAACAGCACAAACCCGTTCAGCGCCGCGATCACAAGGTTGATCGCTCCTGCCAGTGGCCCGTGCATCCCTTCGATGAATGCCCGCATTTGGGGCGGGATGTTAGGCGGCATTTCGTGGTGGAACATCGCACCGCCAGTGGATAAGGTGAACAGACCGCTCAAACCATAATAGGCGACCCCCAAGCTGGCCGTTACGATCAGGGCGATTGCCGGGCCTTTGACAGCTTGCAGCGCCGCTTCACGTCTGCCGTCTGCAACGGCTGCGACCGGAGCCAGTGGCGGTGGTGGGGTGGAACTGGCGGCCAGCGCGTCGGCGAATTCGGGAAACGTCGAAAGTGGACGAAATTCCGTGGCAGTCTCCTCCCGCATCAGGGATTGGGCGTTGAGCCGTCCATCGGCAATCCACCGGCGCACATCGTCGGGCGTGATCGAACCGTATTGTTTATGATCGCCGCCAATGATGGTGTAGGTCGCCATAATTTTGTCCCGTGTTTGACGACTTCTAATTCATCGGACGCCTTGGCGCAAGCCTGTTTGAGCGCCCCGCCTTCCACGCCGATGCTTCCATCAGAATCCCGCGTCGCGCCGGTATAGAGTCGGCGCTGTGCGCCGAAAGAAATTGAGCCACCCGCCTGCGCCCATGCTTCAGCGCGGCAAGCAGGCCCGACGCCACAAAATCAGCGCTTCAATGAACGCAGATAAGCCACCACCGCCACCGCGTCGTCGTGATTGAAACGGAACTGCGGCATGGGCGGCATCGCCCGTTTGCCAAGCGAGTTAGTCCCCGTCTCCAGAAACTTCATCGCCTGCTCGTCAGTGGCAAAGGACGGCAACCCCGCAATCCCCGGAGCCACCGCCACAAAGGGCATCGGATGCACCGGCTTGTAGTCGAGAACGTCCCCTTGCAGCCACGCGGTGCGGTCATACTCACCTTGGTCGGTCTTCGGCGTGTGACATTCACCGCACATCGCCACGCGCTCGACCAGATACTGGCCGCGTTTGATTTGCGCGTCGGAAGCCGGTTCCGCACGGGCCGGGACGATGATTTTCAAAGCGTACAAACCAAACGCCAAAAACAGCAACGCGAGAAACAATTTGGATTTCATGCGCGTTTTTCTAGCGATTCGCCAAAGCCGGAACAAGTGGAAAAAAAGTTCGGCAGGCTGCATTGACGTGATGCTTGGGGTGAAGGCGGCTCTGGTTCGGCCCGTCACCTTTCGATTATGCCTGTTTACGCGGCCTGGCAGCCTCCAGGACGCGCCGGGGACAGCCGCATCCCTGAATTCTAATGACGCTCTAAAATCGTCCAGGAGCAATTTTGTTTTGCGGCGTAAAAAAGAGCGGAATGCCACGCAAGTCAAACTTGCACAATAAGAAACTGGAGCATGAGCGAGATCAGGACCGTGGTCCGGGCTCCCAAAGCCCAAACAAAGTGGCTCCAGCGCAGCGCCAGAGACCAAAGCCATGGCCAAAACCCGGTCTCCTGATCGTGGCGGTCGTTACACACCGATCCACAGGTCCAAACGACCGCATTCACACGATAGGGGGATTGAAACTGTTGGCCTCAGTGCCACCGGGCGCTGGTTTTTCCTTCAAAATAAATTCGCGGTAAAATTTGGCGAGCAGCGGGTCTGCCAAGATCAGCGGCTCCTTTTCCTTCAGCCAGGCACGGTCTGCTGCGACCGCTGCTTCCATTTCGGCCAATTGTTTCTGCCGGTAAGGTTTTAACGCGGTGTAAGCGGCTTCCACCCTTTGCCGGATCAGCTTCCACTTGCGGGCCGTTTTGAGGTTACGTCGTGCCGCCGCCAGCTTTCGGCGTGACCGGATGCCACGAGTGGCTTTGCCGCCGACCGTTGCGAGGCCGCGTCTCTGGTTCCACGCCCTGACCGCATCATCTTGACTTGCATGGCGCACCGGGACGCTGGCTCCACAAGAACGGCAGCGGACTCCAAAGCGCATTGGGCTGATCCCTTCAAATGAAACATGGGCCGCCGCCGAACAGAACGGGCAGCAGCGGATTGAACGGGCCAGATCGTTTACAAAACTTTTCGTGTTTGAACTCACTCCTTACTGCTGTGAGTTTCTGGACCGCCCCGTGGCTGCGTGAGGCGAAGCAACGTAAAGCGCATTGCGCCACGTTGCGAAGCCTTTTACGCGGATCACGGGGCTGGAAGACCGCTGCTGGTTCGGGCCAAAGGCCAGGACTGGCTGCGGCCCGACTGAGTCCGAATAGGTGTTTAGCCGGAACTCCCTTCCGAGCTGCCAATAGAAATCAAGCCGGCCTGCCCGCCGTAGCCTTGGGCGAAGGCGGGAGTTCCCGTTCTGAGGACGCCAGACGGAAAGAAAATACTTTCCGCTAGGAAAACTTTTTGCCTGTTGACACTCCGGGCTTAATAGGTGTTAGGCCAAAGTGTGTGCATTACATTACTTTTTGTCATCAGTTTTATCGGAGGCTTTCGCCTCGACGAGAGCTGACAAGAAAAAGGCGTTGTCCTTCTTGCCGTAAACGAAAATAAATTCAGTTGGATTCGTGTCTTCGGCCAACATTACGTGGATGCCCCCCAACACAAGAAGATTAGGACGATATTTTACACCGTTCAGAACCTGTTCGGTAGGGAAATCAGGAGGTAACGGCCCCACCTTCACACTGGTCAATTCCTGCCCTTGATCGATTTCGTCAAACAGCATGTGGATTGGTGCTTCCTGTTTCGTCCTCATGTCTTTGGACACGCCTTCCCAGCAGAATAACTCCAGAGCTGCAACTTTGTTCTTTGCCTTTACAGCCTGTTCGAGCCGCTTCACCAATTCATCAGGCGAGGTAGGTGCATCCTTGGCCACCGCGTGCACCGCCGACATTGTTATAGCCACCATCGCCAAAGCCACTATTCTGCGCAGGTAGTTCATGGGTTTATTCCTCTTTTGGCAGGTTATTGATCAGTTTTCGCATCATGCTTGGTAGTTTGGCCTAACGTCCAGAGCTCAGGCACAGCCGCCGAGCGGGACGTGGAATGGAATAATGACAAACAAATTTCATAAATCAATCGCAACTGGCAGGGGCAGCGGCTGTTGCCTGCAGCGAATTGTTGAACTGAGCCGCTGCGCGGCAGGGGAGACTGGGCGACGTTCGGTTCATCGTTGACATTTTCAAGTTTGGCGGGCGGTTTTGCCTTCACTCAAAGGCATCCTCTCCCGCCTATGAAACTTAAC
>Ga0208821_1001675_pt1 | contig 11426 bp, 5 predicted proteins | sample June2015DPH_20_5_FD_184720 | JGI IMG/M metagenome (GOLD analysis project Ga0208821, IMG submission 184720) | Peatland microbial communities from SPRUCE experiment site at the Marcell Experimental Forest, Minnesota, USA - June2015DPH_20_40... | ecosystem: Environmental > Terrestrial > Soil >... | reverse complement strand
GCATTGCGAACCGAGAGACTATCGAATGTCCTTCACATATCTTTGTTTATGGCAAGCATCAGTGTAGTCGTACTGCAGAATCATTGACGAAGTCACTGTCAACCGCATCATAGAAAAGCCTTCAGAAATCTGCTTTCCTTCTTGGAATTTTTCCAGTCAAGCGCAACCAAAACATCGTTCGACAGTTTACCTATTAAGCTCTGAGGCAGGCAGGACACATAGAGTTTAGTGGTCTCCTTTGGAGAAAGACGATGCCATCTTCTTTGCGCTTTTGAGAATGGGTCATGAGTGCACTCGCGCCATTATTCCACATCCCAATACGCTAAGCAAGAAGATCGAAAGCGCATGGCTCATCGAAGTTGAACATGGCCATAACGATCTAGGAAAACATGGACAATACACGTTTTGTTACAAGATCGTTGACGATCCAAAGACAGCGGTGGGAGAATGTAGGAAAGGGCTTAACGACTTGACCTAGCTCTTGCGTTCTGAATTATCGTTATCCACCTAATAGCTGACAATAATTCCTGATGTGCTACGTATTCCATCGGTTGAAGATTCTCGGGAAACTAGGAGCAAAGCGAGACAACGAAAAGCAATCTAAACTCAAGACCTAGGAACAGAGGCTTAACTACCCATAAATTGGGCTCAAAATCTCCTTCTCCATCTCTGAGACTGGTATAATGGCACATCTTCGATCATTGCCTGGGCTTTGCCAAACCGATCAGTTTCTCCGCTGGCAGCTCAATTACCAGCGGGCCCGCCACTCTAGCGGTTCCAGTTTGGAGTTTGGAATTCTGGCTGTGGCCGGAATGCTGGGTGACAGATTTCCCGAATCCGAGAAATTCAACTAGGTAGGCTCATGTCCTACTGGCCCTACCCTACCTAGGCGAATTTTTTGAAACAAGTGGTTAACTTTGATTCAAAATGCCAAGAAAAGCTTGGGCGAATCTGCCTAAAGCTCTTACTGCTTTTCTATTTGCAGAATTTGCACTTCGTCAGTAGCGAAACCGCGGTAAGTTCGAAATCGACTTGGAATCTGCTCAATGTCATTTGCCGCATCTTCAAAAACCTCTACAAATGTGGGTGCATCGGGCGCGGCTGAGGCCTTGTGTGTACGTTTCCAAGTAATTCGGTACTTGTAGTTAGTCATGGCTGTAACTCGCGAAGGGTCAGCTTGCGATTTCGGCTAATAAGCTTTGGAAATGCCTCAAAAGTCCCGACAGGTAACGCCCGAAAACGAGTCATTTTCATTCTACATTCTCTAAGAAGATGAAAGCCTTTCCTCCATAACAGAGTCTAAACAGGGCGTATTGGCGTCCACGATACAGGGTGCTCTTAATAGACGTGGAATAGACATAGATATGTATAAAGCTAAATATATAACTTTATACCGTGCTTGCACCTATATAGTGTGGTAAGATAATCTTTGGGAAGAATCTACGTAGTGCTCTCGGATGACGTTGAGCGCCGGCTCCGATTGGCAATCGTCGTACGGCTCGGAGGTAAGAAAGGAAACCTGAGCGGCGCGATAGAGGACGCTGTCGAGGACTGGCTAGGTAAGAACTGGTCAAAGTCTGAAGTTCGAGTGTAAGAAGGGGAGGTGAAGAAAGAAATGACGATGACGACAGGTTTTGATGAGTTCGACAGCAGAATCCGTGACTTGGTTGAACGGGAAAATGAGTGTGACGACCTGTTCAAAGATATCAAGAATGGCAACGGAGAAAATTCTCTGCGCTATCTTACTCTAAGAGATGCCTGCAAAGAGCTGAGAAAGGGAATACTCAGAAGCGCCATGTCAGCAGGGTTAACGAGGGAAAGCATCAACATGGAGATCAAGAAAGTAAGACGCGTGACGATCGGTACTCACGCGAAGCAGACGTAGGAAAAGTCAGCAGAATCAATCGATTTCTTACAACAGGAACCAGTATGCCAATCGACCTACAACTAGACAGAACCGCCCAGAACTTTCCAGCAAAAACATGAACTGAGCCTATGGGTGGAAGAATTTCGACCTGACGACCTCTTTTGGCGACCTGAGCCTATCGTTCGTCGAGAATGTCCGCTACGGTGTTAAGCTCAATCTCTAACCCCTGTTCCAGTTTGGCGCGTACCACTTTTTCATACGCTCCTTTGCCGAAGATGATCTTGGCTGACGAAGAATCGGCCTGTACGTTTTCGCGGGAACCCGCGATATGCGCTTAAAATTTCTGCCAGTATTCCCACGATTCATAACGACCCAAATGTTTGTTTGATCTTTGCTATTTCACTATTAACTGTCGCTTGTGTGATTGTGTACCGATAGGCAAGGTCTTTGAATCACCCGAAAAACTGGAGCGAGAAGGTAAATCTTAGACGAATGAACAACGGAACGCAATGGAGAAAACGATATTGGCCACTAACCAAATTTGTTTGCCCCGTTCTCCACTTGTCGTTTATCAAAACAACGGCGCTACCTGGATAGATCTGATAGCTACTTCAAAGGCTGTTAGGTTACGGTCATGATCGCTTAAGTTGAATACGAGTGTAGCCGAATTAGTGGTAGTGTGGCCTATGAGTGCACAAAGACATGCCAAAGTCTACAGACGCAAAGGCTACCGAAGACGAAAGAAAACTCGGTCTTTGGAAGAAGAGAAGGAAAAGCAGCGTGAAGAAAGAGGATGTGGCTGTTGACGTGACGAGTGATGGCTTCTGCGTTGAGGCTCCCAGAGAAGACTTCGAATACGCAAGCTGCATCAGGCCGCTAAAATGCATCATTTTTTGGAAGGAGAGTCAGGGTTGTGCTGCGTGGTCTCTAGCCTTCTGGCTATCGATGAGTGAAATCTTTGATGCGTAATCAGCAACGGCTTGCTGTATGGTATCATTAGTAACTCTAACAGTTTGGGTGGGTGCACCAACTACCGACATTGATAGGATGACTTGATAACTTCCGTCTGGTCGCTGAGTTCCTGGAATTGGGGTTGCTATAACCGTACCAACATCCGTCTGAAACTCGACGGTTGTAAACTTAGTGAACACGTATGGCGAGCTTGGCCACCATGGAGCCTGATATGGTGGAACTGTCAGAGTTGCTGGACTTGGCCCATAAACCAACCCTAAGTTTGCAAACAGACTCAGGCACAATAACATTGACAGTACAACGAGTCCAGTTGTGGGTGCTCGCCTAATGAATGTCATTCGCATCCGTCTCGAGTCTATCTTATCATGAGTTACGATGCTAATAAAAGGCGTCAAGTCGAAATGTCCAAAAAGCTTCATGTCCTCTGGCATTCTTCCGTAGATAGTGAAGTGTGCTCTTTCCACGCTGCTTGACATGTGTTGGGTCTAGGTGACTTGATCTGTGCTTGTCCGAAAAGCACGCATTGCTAGGCGCCATGATGAAATTCACCATGACCCTTGCCGCCCTACTAAGCATCGCATTTTCATTTTCAGAGGCAATTGCTAGAAAGCAGATCGCAAGGCTGCCGGGCAGTTATCTCCTCAGGGTAGCCTCGAAAGAGGCAAGTTTACGGTTGGTTTGAGAGCGCTGGGTCTACGAGATGAATCGTAAGTGGCTTCTGGATATGAGCTACTTGTTCCGTTTGAGCCTTGCTGCGGTTGTTGCGGCGCATTACATATCCGCGGAAGTTAAGGTACTGCATATAGTCATCTAGGACCTCTGATGCATCGCCATTCCCTCTCTCACGAACGTATTCGACTACGAAACTTTTCAATTCTATCTTCCTTTACTATTTTAATAGATGACAATACATACAGATAACGATTCATCCCTCAACCGTGTCAATTTAACCATCCCACGCGTGAACAAAGATCCAGTTCATCTCTTACCGCCACGCTTCCAAGCCTAATTCAACTCGACAGAACATCATATGCCCCGTTTTGAGGTTAATTACAGATTCAACTGTGAATACCGCATACTGGCTGAACCAGCTAGATGGTCGCTAGTCAGGTGACATGTTCATTCCGGAGAGGTTTCGCGGCGTATCGCGCAACGTTTCGGTTCGTGAAGTGGGGGGGGCTTCATTGCGCATACGGAGAAAGGGCTGCTTATTCTGCACAAGCGAAAAGTATTCGAACTTCCATATCTCATCTGACACAACACGGAAACATTACGGCAGGTTAAATGTCCAAAATGCGGCAGATACTACCTAGCGGACGTAGATAGTTCTCAATGCCCGCATGAACCAACTTGATTACAGACCGCAGCTATTTGGCCGCATAGCATGACGTGTAACGAACAATTGACTATCTTACGCTTACCTACAAAGCCATCCTAATGGCACGTTAATCTTATGGTTTCTCGTAGCTAGATGGATTCTACGGCAATTTTTCCCCAAGGTCTAATGGCGCGGGCCCACCGAGTTTGAACCGGCTACTTGTACCAGTAAATTGAGTCAGAATCCCCTGTCCCATCTTTGGAGTCAGGTAGCCGATGATTTGTGTGAAGCAGGTAGATTGATGGGTATTTCATCGTCAGCTTACTGCCGAGGTTTCCGTCCACCCATTCGACTGTGGCGTCCGCGTACGTATGCCCGTTTTGTGACCAGATTGTACACGTCGTTTGACCAGTTTTGAATAGTCGTATAGCGTACATGTGCTCCTGGCTTAACAATAATTGAAAATTCCTTACAACCTCCCGTCCGTTCATCTAAGAATGGCATGAGAATGCCTACAAACACGGCAGGATTCACTGAAGTAGCGGACGTTGTTCAGAAGTTCAAATCGAAATATGGAGCAGCAGAAATTAGTAAGTATTACTCCAAACTTGATGCTGCGGTGCAGGTCCTGATTTAAACGCATAGTCGTAAGTTCTGCTGAGAATATTCTATCCGCGTTCCACAGTTAATAGACTTACATTTTGATTCTACAGAACCGGCAAGGTTTGTTCAATCGCAGAAGTGTGGGCTGATTTTGAAAGAATCTATGCAAGAGCAGAAAAGCGCAATTCAGACGTCGAAGTCGACCATGAGACGAAGATCGAATAATTTCTCTTGATCTTTGAGGATTTGAACCGTTGTTTTAGTGTGTGGATCTGATGGTGTGAGCGAGGTAACGGTATCTTCTCGTCAGTTGGGTTTGCCTGTTACTTTTCGTTGGCTGACTCAGCCAACATGGTTTCGGCTGTTTTTCCTTTAGGGTCGTTCTTTGCTACTTTTCAAAGGAAAAATCAGCACTTGCTTGCGACCTATGCTACCCTAAACTACGATCTGATATGGGTAGTGGTAAAGGTCTATGGAGGTGAAAAGAAAAAGTCAGAGGTCACGACCGATGGCGAAAAAGAAAGAGGTTCCCCACGGTGCTGTCGCTGGTGCAATTGGGGAGCCGTAATCGGTGCCCTAGTCGGTGCCCGTTGGATCTAGTTTAGCTGCACATTAGCCGAACTAAGAACGGTTTAATGACGCTTGGCTTTCTTCTGTGTCCTCGGTTTTCTTATGGTGGTGTTCAGGTCTGTGGGTCGTGTTCGATTGGTTGTTCGTTGACGTGTCGGTCGTGTTCTTATGTACGGTCGTTTGCTTAGTCGGTGGTGTTGCCTCGTCCTCTGGCTAGGAATGCGATTAATCCGCCCACTATTAGTAGGGCTGCAACAATCACGGCAGCTATCGTTAGGTAGAGTACTGTCGAGTCAGTTCGCCAGGTCGCGACTACGTTCATCGGGCCGTTCATAGGGACGCTAGTTGATTGGTTGCTTGACTGGATGGAACCTTGCCAGCCGTTGAAAACGATGCTGACGCCGTAGCTTGTGCTGACTGGGGTGGAGACGTAGATTTGGGCGGTGCTACCTGAGTCATACCAACCAGATCCGGTAGCTACTCCTTGATCCGTCTGAACGTTCAGGTAGTACTGTTGCCCATAGAGCGCGGTAACGTTGTGCGGCGAATTCATAACGAGGTTCAGTGATGGGTTGGATTGTGGTCCTTGGCCGTCGAGGGACCAACCTTGAAAGACTAGCCTGCTGCCTCCGTCCCCTCCAACCGTTTGGGCTGGGCTCTGGAGTGATGCGGTGTCGCTCGCGTTGTACCAGCCCTGACCTTGAGGTGTGGGTGCGCTCTGAGGTTGTACTTGGACGCTTAGGTAGTATTGCATCTGGTAGACAGCTGTGACCGCCGTAGCTCCATTCACCGTTACCGTACCGCTACTGCCAACTCCCGAATAACCGCCCGACCAATGTGAAAACACGTACCGCGTATTCGGCGACACCTGAATGGTAGTCTGACTTACGGAGAACGAAGCTGAACTTCCCGGCGTGTACGTCCCGCCACCGGTCACGGTTCCGAGGTTAGAAGGGTTCGTTGCCACAGTCAACGTGTAGCTTGACGGAGACGAGTAAGGGTAGCCGTAACTAGAGTAAGGATACCCGTAACTGGAGTAAGGATACCCGTAACTGGAGTAAGGATACCCGTAACTGGAGTAAGGATACCCGTAACTGGAGTAGGGGTAACCATAGTTGGAGTAATAGTACGGATAATAGTAGCTGCCGTAATAGTAGCCGCCACCCCAGTGGTGATGGGTGTAGCTCGTAGGGGGTGTGTACGACGAAGGATACGACGGATACGACGGATACGATGTATGCGGAGTGCCGTACGTAGCCGCCACGGTGCTTGGTTGCGCGGATAGGAGAACTAATGCAATGCTAAGCACGAGTATAGCGATTGTAAGTTTCGGTAAATATCCTCTCGCCATTATAATCAACTACCAGCTGTAGTTAGAGACCTATTTTTCCTTTACTGCGATTCAAGAATCGAATGGATGGGATGTGTTACGTACCCAGGTGACTCCTATGGTGGTAAAAGCGTTCGTATTGGTTCAAGCGCAGCTTGGACGATCTCGTTCAGTGGGCGAGAGCCATTGAGAAAGTGAGGGGACGTGAAAAAGGATCAGACTCCCCCTCACCATCTCTAAGCGCGTCACTTGACGACTTGTTCATTCTGTCGTGAGTGGATGACCATAGACCACCCACTCTTAAGTGAGTTAGCGAGCTGAGAGGTAGGTACGAAAGAGGGCACCTTAGAGAAGCCATACCCACTTGGAGACCGGAGCGCTCCTCCCATAAAATGTCTCAGTTGCGATAGCAAATCCTTCGCTATCCATCTTCCCAAGGACCTCGACGAATACTACAAGGAATCATTTGACCAAGAAGAACGAGAAACAACGTTTCCGATACTATTCAAAGACATTCTAGATACAGGTGAGCATTACTATCGTATCCTCGTAACCTGCGCCAAATGCGGCCATTCCCTAGCAGACGAACACCTACTCTACAAATCGCTTGGCTCATGGAAACCACCAAAAGTAAACCCCTGAAGCAGCGCCACCTGCCAGCCCCATGAGTCTGAGTTTAACATGTACAGGTAAATTAGGGTCAGAATCCCCTTCCTCACTCCTGTTTACCGGACGAATTCCCGATCGCGCTTTCTGAAGTTCATCCAACTTTTTCCGATTTTTCAGAAATCCGTCGCCTGAAGTATAGGAACTAGCTAATCCGAGTCTTTCTTGCGAGGGAGAAGGCGTGAAAGCGAAAACTCGTAATACTTGTTCCGCGTAAGAGTGTAGGAGTGGTCAAACTAGTCACGATGTTTAAAAGCGAAAGCGCGAGATTCGAAAGAATTCTTTCGTCTTCCCCCCGGGCTACCAACACTACAGTTCGAATCCCATGTATTTCCCTGTATGAGGCTTCTGAAATGGCTAACTTAATTTAACGAGTTGCCGCAAGAATACTCTACGACTCCGTAGCCTTCTGGCTTAGAGATTCGACCGGAACACTCGCCCAGTTTGCAGGCCTCAGCACGAGGGTCTATTCGAACTTCCCGTAGTACTTGCGTTTGACTAGATGAGTTGGGAGAAACATTCTAGCGTTTCTTTCTTCGCGAAACTCCTCTACTTTCCTCCGCGATGCGAATGAGTGAGTCTCCTGACTTAACGGGAGGCCAAGTGTTAAAATAAAGTACGCATCCGTCGGCTGGTGACACGAGAGTTTCAAGCGGCTCACCAAAGATGGTTTTGATTTCTCCAACCATGTCGCCCTTCATTACCGTCTGATCAACATCAACTTTGCATGTGTAGAATCCGCCAAAGCTTGCTTTGATTTCATGTAACTTTCCAAATCTCCTGTGAATTGGCTTGATGCCTTCAGGCGATCCTTGTATCATCTTGAAGTGTTTCATAACATTTAGTACACCTGTAAAATGGAAATTGACTGCTGACTCTTCGAGAAGGCCCGCGCTACCTGCTTCACTGAGCACTGCAGGGATCCCTTTACGTGTACACTCTCCTACGAGTCCAACGGCCTCACCTCTCTTCTCCTCCTGTTCAAGGGATTCTGTCATGATGAAGTCGGTAGGGTAGCATTTTGCCATCGCTTCCGAGTCTCCGTCTGCCCTTTTGTTTCCAATCGTCCAATACCAACTCATCGGGAGCATCTTCTCCCAAACGTCACCTGCGTGTAGATCCATCACAAAGTCAGCCCTCATGACGAGTTGATTGAAGATGACGTGAGCGATCCGCTGGCTTATCGTTCCATCTTCTTTACCGGGATAAGCGGAGCTCAGGTTCATCCCGTCAAGTGGATTAGACCCCAGGTTTGGTCTTCCGACTCCGTGGTCTCCAATGTTCGCGTTGCCTTGGAATCCTGGCAAGTTCTGGTATGGGCACGATATAACAGTCCCCGCGAGTTTCTTTGGATCAACGAAATTGTAGATTCTTACTGCGGCGTCCATCCCTTGCCATTCATCAGCGTGATCGCCCGCAACCACGCAAAGGGTTGGTCCAGGCTTTGTTCCATTTATAATGTAAATTGGCACGCGGACGTCGGCTGCAGGTAACTCTCCTGCTTTCACGAAGCCGTGGCTCTTCGAGCCTGGCATCGCCTTAACTTCACCTATCTTGATTGAACGTTGTCTCGGCATAATCAGCTGAACCCACTTAGACGCGACCTCGGTCGAGTCTTAAGCTTTTGTCATAATAAACAAGTCAGAGGTTAACGTACATTTGTGATTTAACGTGTCAGAAACCGTCGTTATACGAAAAGCCTAGCTGTATTTACCTTCGCCTCAGTTCGAGAATGTTGCACTGTCAAGGATTGCGAACGAGGAAATGAAGAGCAGCATTCACTTCTGTGTCAGGCGGCAACTTTTCGTTCTTCACGGAATTCATCAGGGGCTATCATTGGGGCCATCATTAGCTTACTTAACTTCCTCGATCCAAACTTACCTAGCGAGCTTACCCGTCACACATTCCAACTAATGTGTGACCACTTGCCAGGATATTCTGTCGAAATATGTCAACTCCGTTCGGCTAACGAAGATGAATATCGACAGGATGATGCTTAGGACGAGCTACTGCTGGTTGTCCGTGCGAGCACCATGCAAGCAACTGTGCACCGCCAGTATTGGCAGTCGCGTTTAGGTTCGATGCCCTTCAACGCAATACGGCGGCAGCTCATCGTCGATGTTCTAGCTGCTGCTGTAGTACAACGTGTTGAACCAGTACTCACCGTAGGGTGTTACGTAAGGACTGTAAATCATTCCCTGGACGTACGGTTGTTTGAGGACGTAGTTGTCGTAATTGGGCAACCATATGAAAGGGGCGTAGTTATAGCTCATGTTGTAAAGTTGCGCTATACCCTGAATGTACGTGGTCTGGTTAGTATCGAATATCAGAGAATTGCTAAGCTGGTTCACTTCGGTAACGTTCATCAACGAGGTTGGAGCGGCGAACAGAGTAAGCAACGGCATCATCTGCTGGAATACCGGGTCAGGCCAGTCTGGACCCCAACCACCGTTGTTCAAGAGACTGGGAGTGTTCTGTGTGTTTGTGTATGTAGCCATTTCCGCGGAAGTCACGCCCTGCACCGCGACCGGCAGCCCGATTTGTGCCAGGTCGGTCTGGACTATCGTGTCTTCCGTTTCCTCCTTCGGCGTGATTGGAGCTCTAAACACTAACTGGATGGGGGCGAGGGTTGGCGCGGAGGTGTCACCGATTACCGTGCCATTAGGAAGCGTCAACGAGAAGTGCTCCTCCTGCCCTGCCTGGTTCATGTAGTTAATCGCGAGGGGGATATCGAAGCTGTACAAGGAAAGGTTGCCAGGGTCATAGTACTGTCCCCACTGTTGATTAAGCGGACCGAGATAGTTCTCTCCGTAGACCGTCCCGTTGAAGGTATAAGACTCGTCCAATATCTGAGTGTAGTTTATGGCGTGGACGATAGCCAACCTAAAGTTGTTGTTGTCAGTAGGAAACTTTCCCGGATTTATGTTCATGAAAAAGGCATTTGGACCTGGTCCAAAGTTATCAAAGATCTGACCGAACGTCGCATACTGTTTGTACCCATATGCGCTCCACGCCTGATTCAGTAGAGGGAAGTCAACGTAGGATATCTGCGCCTGGTTGGTCGCGAACGCCTCCGATCTTTGGTTGGTGGACAGACCGAAGTTAATCACTATAACAGGGATGTGTGCGGGCTGCAAAACAGGCGGAACATTGCTTGCCTGCAGGCCCCAGTAAGTCGGGTTGGCCTTCAGCAGGACAGTGCTAAACCCTGTCCCAACCGAGGCAATGTAATAGGGGCCGGTACCAGGCCCACCATTGACGTTGAAGTATGAATCGGGAGTATTCGCTTGCACTCCGCCATGGGCATCGATGTATACCGGATCAAGAACATCGCCCCACCATTGCGCAATATCGGAAAGGAAGTAAGAAGACGTGTACGGCTTCAATAGATTGATGACAAAAGTCGTCGGCCCCGTAACCACATAAGCCTGTTCCGGGTAACTCATGATCTTCTGAATCGTCGCGTTGTTTGGGTTGAAGTTGCTGAGCATGTTGTTGAGTACATTTTCAGCAAGTGCATAGTTAGTCGTGGTCGGAAGACCAGTCACGTTCTGAACCGCGTCCAACAGTCCCCATGGAACAGAAAGCCCAGTAGTAGGAAGCGTAGTCTGGTTCTCCGTCAGGTAAACGAAATTAAATGCAACAATTCCTTGGTTCATATACAGGTTTCTCACGAACGAGAACCAAACAACGGCGGCGCTCACCGAATTACCGTTCGAGAAGGTTACGCCCGGCCTCATGTTGAAGGTGTAATACTGATTGTTTTGCACCGTGTAACTCTGAGCCAGGGCCGGGGTCACGACGCCTTGAGTGGAGTTCGGACCAACAAACGAATCCAACCCTTGAAACACGTTGTTAAGCACATAGTTACTCGAAGCCTCATAGGCGGCAGCGGGGTCGAGCGCGTCTGGAGCAAACGCTTGCGAATCGTCAACCAACACGCTTGAGTTCGTGGGTCCGAAGCCGCTTACCGGCGACGATGAGGTTGAGGAGCTAGTACTGGTAGGTGTGGTTACTCTTGGCGAGAATACATAAACCCCAACCGCTGCGGCAACGATAACCACTATGACGAACACAACGGTTACAACTCGAGAAACAGC
>Ga0208821_1001674_pt1 | contig 11427 bp, 10 predicted proteins | sample June2015DPH_20_5_FD_184720 | JGI IMG/M metagenome (GOLD analysis project Ga0208821, IMG submission 184720) | Peatland microbial communities from SPRUCE experiment site at the Marcell Experimental Forest, Minnesota, USA - June2015DPH_20_40... | ecosystem: Environmental > Terrestrial > Soil >... | reverse complement strand
GTGTGGTACAGGGCTAGCAGCGGAAAGGCGGTAGACGGCGAGCGGCAGGTTGCTCCACACCTGCTGGAAGAAATCTACAATCTGGAAGATGCCCTCCTCGTGGGTGGACTGCTCAACACCCTGATCCGGCGCTCAGACCGTGTACGCCTGGCATGCCTGGCGCAATTGGTGAACGTCATCGCGCCCCTCATGACCAACGAAAACGGCTTGTTCCGCCAGACGATCTATTACCCATACTCCTGGGCGCTGCAGTACGCCCGCGGCAAGGCCCTTGACCTGGTCCCTGTCTCACCTGCTTACGAAATATCGAGCTTCCAGCGGCGGGCGTTCGGCGGCGGGGGAAAGACCCCCGTGCCCTATCTCGACGTTAGCGGCACGATAGATTCGGAGAGTAAGACAGCCACTCTGTTCATCCTGAACCGGGATTTGGAGAAGCCGCGAGACCTACAAGTGGTCTGGCACGAGGCAACGCCCACCCGGGTCAACACCTGCATGGTGCTGACGGGCTCCGACCTCAAGGCCGTCAACGGGTTTGATGCTCCGAATCGGGTTGTGCCTGGAGCGCTCGAGGCCCCGCCCGTGGGTTCTCGCATGACGTTCCAATTGCCCGCGCACTCGTATACGGTGGTGAACGTCACGCTCACGTAGGAGTCTGCGCGGCCAGCAGTGCCCGGGATTTCGATCCATCTACGTAGGGAAGACATGCGGAGACTGCACGTTTCCATTTGCCTTTTCACAATCGTCCTCGCCGCGGGCTCAACGTGCTTTGCGGCAGAGAAATCAAATCTGCGAGTCAAAGTGAGCACCTTCGGAAAAACGCCCGACGGACGAACGATCGAACTCTACACGCTGACCAACACCAAGGGAGTGCAAGTCGCCATCACGAACTACGGCGGGCGGGTGGTCTCGCTATGGGCGCCGGATTCAAATGGCAAAATGGGCGACGTCGTCCTGGGTTTTGACGATCTCAACGGTTATCTGGGCAAAAACCCCTATTTCGGCGCGCTCATCGGCCGGTACGAAAATCGCATCGGAGATGCGAAATTCACCCTCAATGGAGTGGAATACAAGCTGCCGCAGAATGATGGGAAGAACAGCCTCCACGGGGGCACGGAGGGATTCGATCGGCGTGTCTGGACGGCCCGCGAGGTTCGCGGTCTGTACCCGGGTCTGGAGCTGACGTTTCTCAGTAGGGACGGCGAAGAGGGCTACCCCGGGAATCTGGATGGCCTGATTTTCTGCTCGGCCGCCATGCGGCAGGCGACTTCTCCTTTATCGACCGCGCTGGAGTTCAGGTACTGAATCACTCGCCCTTCCCCTTCCGCCCGTGCCAGGCTGGCTTGCTTGAGCTGACGGCTCACCTGCTCCACATGCCGGCCAAAGTCCTTGTACACCACCTGCTCGCTTGCCACATACTGCTCTATCCCGGGCAAGCCGCAAAGGGCTCGCAAATTCCCTCGGAACACCAGACGGTCAAAACCACTCAACACTCCCTTGATCTGAATAGTCGAAGGATCCTTGCGGTGCGCAGCGGGATTAGTTACGCGGCGGTGGCCCGGTGGACTCGCGGATGACCACTTCGGGGTCGATCAAGAAGCCGCGGCCCTGCACCTGCCCACCTTCGGGTGGAACGAGAGCTTCGAACGACAGGTGTCCAATTTTCTCCCGAGGGATATTGACTGTGGTGAGAGCCGGAAAGGCGTACCCGGAGAGACTGATGTTATCGTAGCCGGTCACGGACACGTCATCGGGAACCCTCAAGCCACTTTCCCGAAGTGCCTTCAGCACTCCCAGGGCCATGTAATCGTTCACGCAGATGATCGCCGTGGGCCTGAAGCCAGTGGCCAGCAGCGTCCGCGTCGCCTGCTCTCCTCCTAGGGGTTCGTCCCGGTCTGCGACGGTGGTGAACTCCACGGCTCCGGCATGACGCTTCATCGTTTCCTCGAAGGAGACTTTGCGGTCAAGGAGCGGCTCCAGGCTGGTATGGTGGCCCACAAAGGCCATGTGCCGGTGCCCCAGCGAGTACAGGTATTCCACGGTCTTTTGAATTCCCTTTTGATAATTCACCCGGATGTTCGAAATGTTTTTCGCCGGCGTCCCCACGTCGTAAAAGACAATGGGGAGGTTTGATTCGACGAGCTCCTGCATGAGGGTTGGCTCCATTTCGGAGACAATGAGCGCCAGCCCCGCCACACGACGGCCCATCATCAAGTGCACACTGTTTACCAGCCGACGTGGGTTGTAGTCCGTGTTGGCTACCACCACCTCGTAACCATGGCGACGCGCTTCCGATTCCAGACTCCGGAAAATGTCCAGGAAAAACGGGTTCTCCAGATTGGAGACGATCATACCTAACGTGCGGCTTCTGCCGCCTGCTAAGGTTCGAGCGTGGATATTGGGATGATACTTGAGATCTTGAACTGCTTTCAGGACACGCGATTTGGTGGTGTTCCTAACCGGACCGGCATTGTTAAGGACACGAGAAACCGTGGCAATGGAAACCTTGGCTCGCTTGGCGACATCTTCCAGTTTCATGTGGGGTTCGGACCTCGCAACAGGGGATGATCATAGGCGAAAAGTGAAAGCGCTTCGCTAAAACTAAACGTCCCCCCAAGTCTAGCATAAAAGCCTGGTGCAAGGCTATTCCCTGTCGGTTTCAGTCCGTTTGCACAGCAGGTTGCCGGGAAGGCTGGTACCCTGCGGTCGTCCAGGAAAAGGTCTGTGAGGTTTTTGCGCTCGGAGCGTCCCATTTCTACTTTTCAAGCTCCGCGAATTTGTCGGAGGAAATTTGACTTGAAGAACCTCTCGTAATTGCCGGAAGCGCAGGGGTGAGCGAAACGGAAAAAAAACGATGCATTCGGGTTAATATCATTCCCGGTGACCTTCTGAGAGGAGTATGCACATGATGCTTCCAGGTTTGCTCTTACTAATGGCGCTGAGCGCGCCGCAGCTTCAGAATCCGGGCTTTGAGGCCTCCGAACTCCTTGCCGGCTGGGAGGTGAACACGCCCGCCCAGGAAGGCAAGGGAGTGCAAGTTCGCGCGGATTCGACGGAAACGAAAGAGGGAAGGCAATCCCTGCTTATCGAGGCCCGCGAACCGGCAAGCTATTCACTGAATCAGTGGATCGTTCTTCCGGCCGGCACCCTTTGGCGCGCCCGAATCTGGATCAAGACTGAGAATCTGGTCCCGCGTTCGCGGGATGGGCACGGGGGCGCGGGTGGGCAGATCCTGATTGATTCGCGCGAGGGGGTACTGGGCAGAAGCAGTCCGAGGTCCGGCACGTCGCCTTGGCAGGAAGAGGAGGTTGTCTTCGAGGCCCCTACTCCGGAAGACGTCGACATTGTTCTGGTCGGACTCGAAAAGAGCGCGGGCAGAGTCTGGTTCGACGGTCTTCGACTGGAACCCCTTCCCCGGCCCGTCGAGAAGGACGTTCGCATTTTTTACCAGAAGCTCAGCAAGCTGCTGATTGACCTCAAGCAGTGCGGCCAATTCATCGAGCCCTTATGCCGCCTGCTCCCTTCCATGCTCGCTCAGCAGGTCGAATCGACGAGCTTCGAAGAGGAAGCGGCCTGGTGGCCCAGCTATAAGAGGGAAATCGACAAGCCCAACCGGCCTTGGTACCCCGACGGAGCTGTGCATGTGGCGAAGTACTTACTGGATACCGAGAATCCTTACAACGGCAAACGCTCGCAGAAGATCGAACTTCCCGTGGCGCGGGCGCGGGCGGGGATTTCCCAGGATGGCTTTTATCTTAGGAAGGGGATGGGTTACCGGCTTCGACTGCACGTGAGAGGTAGAGGAAACGTTCCGGTGTGGGCATCCCTATATGGCGATGGCGCCCGGGTTGCCGGTCCTGCTTCGCTGGGTCGCGCCGGCGAGAACTGGCAGGGTGCGGAAGCCATGCTCCGGGCAACACGCGACGTCCAGAACGCTACTCTGAACATTGAGTTTGAAGGCCCGGGAACCTTGTGGCTCGACCGAATCTACTTGATCGAAGAAGATGCGGTGCTTGGAATCTGGCGTCCCGATGTCGTGGCTGCACTTAAGGCGATGACGCCGGGGGTGGTCCGGTTTGGCGGGAGCTCGATGGAAGTTTTTGAGTGGGATAAGTGTATCGGTTCCTGGGACACGCGTGCCCCCTATGCGACGATGCCGTGGCGCGGCCTCGATCCGAATTTTATTGGGGTCGAGGAATTCGTTCAGCTTTGTCAATATGTTGGCGCAGAGCCTTTGGTCTGCGTCCGCTGGACGGGCAAGACTCCTGCGGATGCGGCGGCCGAGGTCGAGTATTTCAATGGCGGGCCCGAAACCCATTGGGGGAAGGTGCGGGCGCAAAACGGCCATCCGGCGCCCTACGGGGTGAAGTACTGGCAGATCGGGAATGAAATCGGTGGGCCCCGGTACGACGCCTCCGTGCGCGCCTTTGCGCAGGCCATGCGTAAAGTCGATCCTACCCTCAAAGTACTTTCTTCTTTTCCTTCGGCGGACACGCTGCGCGAGGGTGGCGGCTATCTCGATTATCTCTGTCCCCACCACTACGAATGCGGAGACCTGGTTGGTAAAGACGAGGATTTCAAGTTTCTCCAGGATGAGATCGCGCGGTACGGAGCGGGAAAGAACGTTCGGATTGCCGTAACGGAATGGAACACGACGGCAGGACAGATGGGGCTCACTCGAGGAATGCTCCAGACTCTGGGGAACGCCTTGAGCTGTTCGCGGTACCAGAACCTGCTGCACCGCTACGCGGACCTCGCTGAGATCGCCATCCGGTCTAACCTCGTGGACAGCTTTGGCTCGGGCGTTATACTCCCTGGCCCAGGCTGGCTCTATCTTGCACCCACCTATTACTCACAGAAACTCTATACCCGGGCCGCAGGCTCCTACCCGCTTCGGGTCGAGCGCACCACCTCGCTTCCGTGGCATCTCCAGGAACCGGATCTGAGCGTCACCCTGAGTGAAGATGGGAAGACGCTACGCATCTACGGCGTCAACTCAACCGCAGAGGCAAGGCAACTGAAATTTCATCTCGTCGATTTCCCTGCCTCGATGAAAGGCGGCACGGTTTACATCCTGAGAGATCGCGAAGCAGCCGGCACTCCCGAAGTCATGAATAGCCGAGACGACCCCAGCAGGATTACTCCAGTCACAAGCCCAGTATCGGCCAGCGGCAAGGACTTTGATTATGCCTTCGCGCCCTTCACCGTGACGCTGCTCGAGCTTGACCTGGGCGGGTGATGCCTCGTTTCGTGTAGGACGCCGCATCCGGCCCGCGTTTGCCGAGAAGCCCGCTATGGGGGAGCCAAAGAGGTTACAATCTGAAATGAGATGGAGCGAAGGAAGTTCGAGGCACTCGTTGCGCAAGCCCTGCATGGCCTGCCCAAGGCGTTTCGTGAGAAGCTCACGAATGTAGTGATTATCGTGGAAGACCTGCCGCCGGAGCAAGCGCAGAGCGAAGGATTGCTGCTGGGGCTGTTTCACGGCATCCCGCGCACGGAGAAGAGCGTCTTTTTCTCCAGCCCGCCGGACCGGATTTTTCTTTACCAGCGAAACATCGAGGCGGTTTGCAGCAACGAGGCGGAGGTGCGCCGGCAGATCCGCGCCACGCTGCTACACGAAGTGGGGCACTACTTTGGGCTCAGTGAAGACGAATTGCGCGGGGTGTGAAAGACAGGTGTCGAGTGTCAGGTGTCGAGGGACAGCAGTCAGTAGGCACGAAGCGGATGGAAGGACGCCACAGAGCCACAACTTCAACTTTCGTATTCGTGTTCATTCTGCTCAAGCGAGGAGTTTTAGTCGCTTGAGATCGTCTTCTCTCCATCGCGCCTGCATTTCGATGATTGCCTTTAGAGTTTTCAATGGGAAGGTATCTGAAGATTTATGAAATGAGACCGTGACCCTGCGTCCGTCGGGATGTTGGTAGCGCTGATGGCTGCCCGCTTGCCGGCGCAAGAAAAAGCCATCGTGTATGAGCGCACTGATCATCTCGCGGGCTGTCACCGACCGGAGGAGGCGATACTCAATGGACCTCTTTTTTAGACGGTCACGGCAACTCTGGTGTCCTGAAACACCTGGACGTCACTCCTAGGCCCCTCGGGAATCGGAATGCCATCCTCAGCCAGTTCCTCGATGACCATCTGGACCACCTCTTGGATGTGCTTGAGTGCCTCTTCACGGGTATTGCCCCACGTTGCCGCACCATATTGTTCCAAGGCCGGGCAGTAGGCGTGCCAGCGATCCTCGTCCCGTTCCACCACGACTTTGAAGGTGTATGTCTTCATGGCCTTTGTACTCTTCACTCTAAAAGAGTAACAGGATAGGGCGTAGTGTCAAGCGCAAGGAGCTTCGTCAAGACAATGCACGCTGACCCTGTTGTTTTGGCAGTATCCGGCGAGGAAGAGGGTCCTTAGGAGGCGGGAAAGGCGCAATGAATCCGAATTTGTAATTATGGAGCCGGCGACCAGACTTGAACTGGTGACCCTCGGTTTACGAAACCGATGCTCTACCGACTGAGCTACGCCGGCATGACAGAGAGAAAAATGCTCACCCGCCTCAGCGAAAATTCCCGCCGAACCTGCGGGTGAGCATTCTCAGAGGAGAATAGAATGGCGGACGCGCCCCGCCATCTAAACTCGAAACGAGTCTAGAAAAAACCTCCAAGCGATGTCAAGATAAATCTCAGGAATTTTTGTGCGATATAAGTCGTTAATTCTAAATAACTTACACGTGCAATTCGCTGGCAAAGGAGAGAATTCAGGGAAGAACCTGAATTTAGGAATTTAACTCTTATTTTTTGCCTTATGCTGCTGAAACTATTGATGTTAGCTCTACTGAAGGTTTAACCGAATCAGCCGGTCCGCTTCCGGGTGTCCCCACTGCCAGGCGGGGAAGTATCTGGCTGTAATTCGTTGGGAAAGAACGATTAACACACCACCAGCGATCCCTCCTCCGGCCAGAAGCAAGGTCAGGAGGACGTTTCCCATAATGAGCTCGAACAACTGCAGGCCTATCGTTTTGTCCCCAGGGTATTTCTCGTCCCAGCTCAACTGCTGCGTCACTTTGAACTGGTCCAACAACTTCTTCGCGGCGGCCTTATTGTTGGCCTTAAGAGCCAAAAAAATAAACGACCCTTCTCTTCGTGCGTACAGAGTATTCGCTCCACGGTCCTGATTCAAGCCGAGCGAATCACTCATCGCCCCGAAGCGGGCGCGGGCAATCTGCGGGGTGGGGTAGCTCACCTCCATCATGGTAGATCGGGAGCTGCCGACAAGGTATTCACCGACCTGAATCTCTGCGCCCTGGTCGAATCCTACCAGGTCCGTGCGGAAATTGGGCAGAACGCGCCGGGCTACTTCGGGGCCGATGATGTATTTCCCACTGCCAGGAATCAGACCCCAGGAAGGGAGAGGGGAAGGCAAGTTGGCCAAGGAATAGCTCGCCGGCCGAGTTCCCCCGGCAAAAATCAACAAAGCGCGGAATTCGTTTTCGGAAAGCTGTGAGTCTTTGGGGCGAAGGAAGCGGATGAAGCTACGTCCGCGCGCCATTAAGCTGACCTCCGGGCCCGTCATGGCAAGCTGGATAGCTTTTTCGGGATGCATGGACTCGTTCTGATAGTAGGTGAACAGCCCATAGGCGGAGCTTACATCGGCAGCGGGTTCCAGGACGACCTCCGCACGCACCCTATCAAGCTGGTACGTGCGCAGTTCGAACGATTTTACCCCGTACTCGCGTTCGACCGTCGGGTCTCCGCCGTATTTTTGGATTTCATCAACCCCCAGCTCTTGACTGGCTGCGAGCCGCCAATTGGCAGCGGGGACAAGAGGGATAACGGAAACATTCTGGGCACAAGACAGCGGACGGGCTGCACTGAGGGTTATCACCGAGAGCGCGAAGGCTGAGACAAAACGCTTCATCGTCCTCAAGCATATCAGAATTGCGCCCCGGTTTTCGATGCAGTTCTGTCCGAGGCGGCACGCTGGACGACCTTGACCCCGCCAAGATTGTTCACATAATCCAGGATTCCCTCGTAGAGCGCTTCCGCGATCTTCTGCCGGTAGTCAGGGCGTCGCAGCGACTTCTCATCGCTGGGGTTTGTGAGGAAGGAGATTTCTGCCAGGACGGAGGGCATGTTGGCGCCGATCAACACCACGAAAGGCGCCTTCTTCACTCCCCGGTCGCGTTGTTTGCCGCTCAATTGAGAAGTGCCCCGGTAGATTTCCTTCTGCAACTGCCGGGCAAACTCCTCGGACTCTTCGATTTTTTCCGTCATCGCGATCTTCTTTATGAGGTCCTGGAGTTGGTGCACCGACTCCTGGGACGACGCGTTTTCTCTTGCCGCCACCTCCAGAGCATCGGGATTGGAGGTGAAATTCAAATAGTAGGTCTCGATTCCCCGGGCGCTGTGGTCGCGGCTGGCGTTGGCATGGATGGAGACGAATAAGTCGGCAGCCTTCTCGTTGGCAATTGCGGTCCTTTCCTCAAGTGGGATGAAAGTGTCGTCGCTGCGGGTCATGACAACATCGCAGCCAACCTTGTGCTCGAGCAGCTTTTTCAGTCGCAACCCCACGTCCAGTACGACGTCCTTTTCCCGCAGGCCCGTTGGTCCGATTGTGCCTGTGTCGTGGCCACCGTGTCCCGGGTCGATCACGATGCGGCCGATCTTGAGTCCCAGCACCCGCGTCAGGGTCCGGGCGCCGGATTCAGTGGGCGCAGCGGCTTTCGGCAGAACAGGCGCTCCCTTCGCCGGCGAGGTTTCAAGCGATGTCGTCCCCGTCTCGCTGGACGCTGGCGGTGTTTTGGGGGGCTTGAGGGAGGCCGTCTCGACTTCCTGCGTCTCCTCCGGCGCTCTTGCCTTTCCAGTTGTCTCGCGCTCAGGCTTGGGCTGGGTGCTGCGCGTGGCGACTTCGGGTTTCTGGGCCGGCTCGCTGCTGCTGGCGGGCTGCTTGGTTGCAGTCGAGCTTTCCTCCAGCCGCTGCGGGCGCGCCGTGGCCGGGCGGGCGGTGGACTCTTTCGCAGCCCGCTCTGTCTCTCGGATGAGCGTGCTGCCGCCGTGGATGTCAACCACCAAGCGGAAGGGATTAGGCAGGGGTAATACTGAATAATCTTCGATCTTTTCCACATCCAGCACAACCCGCGTAACGCTTGAGGTGAACTGTCCCACGCGGATCTGGCGCAGAAAACCGTCTTCTACGGGAAAAGTCCTTCCCACCAGGGCCGGGCTTAGGCGGGCGTTTTCAATGTCCAGCACGATGCGGTCTGGTTTGGAGAGCCGTTTGGTCTCAAATTTCACTTCCTCGTCCACTCCAATGACGATGCGGGAGTAGTTCGGGCCCACCCAGCGGCGTACTTCTGTCACCTCCGGCAGCCCGTTGCCGCGGCGGCTTTCGGCTGTTTCGCGGTGGGGAGCTGAATGCCTGGGGGCTCGCTCGGCGTGCAACTGATCGATCTCTTCGATCTTTGCCTGCGCTTCCTCCGCTTTGGAGGACTTGGGATATTTGTCGAGGAATTTCTGGAAGGTCTTGCGAGCTTCTTCGGGGTTCCCAAGGTCGGTGCTGTACGTCTCCCCGAGCGTAAACAAAGCATCCCGGGCGATTTGGCTGTGCGGGTACTCGGAGACGAGGAACTGGTAGGTTTTGACAGACTTAAGGTAATAGCGGTCCGCAGAAAAAACGCGCCCCATTCCTTCGTAAAGTTCCGCCACGGAAGCGAGCGCCGTGGGAGCCTTGGCATACGCCGGGTCGAGCCGCGCGACTTCCTGGAAAGTCTCGATTACCTTCTGGTAATCCGCCTTTGTACGCGTGTTCTCGGGCAGAGACTCGAGCGTCGTCTTCATGCGGACCGCGCGCTCGAATGTCGCCACGGCCTTTGCCTGGCGGGAGGCAGGGAGGGCAGGGAAAGAAACTCTGGGGAAGGCCAGAAACCCGGCTAGAAGAAATGCGAAGCAGATTCGTTTGTGCAGTCCGATCAATGTAGACCGTTCCGTGGCATTCAAATCACCGTCCACTCCCCAGCAAGACCCTGTGTACCGAGAGGTGGATGGCCATGTTGTATTAACCCGAATCATTCCACATTGGAATAGTGCACCACGCCTTGTTCATCCACATAGCGGATAATGGCCGAAGCCTGCGGTTTGTTCCCGGCAGCATTCGTGCCAGACTGCGGTGATACCGATTGGTAAATGTCGGTCACCTTCCGCACGTAGTCCTGCGTTTCGACAAAGGAAGGGATTCCGCCGAATCGCTGCACGGCGCCTTCTCCGGCGTTATAGGCCGCCAGCGATAGGGAAAGATCGCCTCTATAAAGGTCCAAGAGGTACTTCAAATAGCTGACTCCACCTTCGATGTTCTCTTTGGGATTGAAGGGGTTTTCGACCCCGAATCGCTGAGCGGTCTCCGGAATGAGTTGCATCAGCCCCATCGCGCCTTTGCGCGAGACGGCCTTCGGATCGTATTCCGATTCGACTTTGATAATGGCGTGCACGAGTTGTGGGTCAACTTGGAGGCGGCTGGCAGTCTGCTCGACCAGGTGGCTGATCTCTGGCGGGGGAAGGGAGGTGTTGCCGGCCTTAACCGGCCGGATGGCTCGCCTGGCCAACCCGCCTTTGGCGCGAGTTTCATCCGTGTTGATGAAGACCTTGCGCCCGTGTTCGTCTATGATACTGACAATCTCGCCAGCCCACGCCGGCCGAGAAAGCGACAAACCCCACACCACCATGCAGGCCAAGACCATCAGGCAGAATTGCGTCCGATTATGCATCCATCTCCGAAGCCGCTACTGCGGCTCTTCAGCATTATAACATTCCCGCCAAAGCGCGCAAAAGCCAATTCAACAAGCCAATTCAACGAAAGTACTGGATTCAGGACCTGGGATTCAGGAAACTCCGCTCGTGGGTTTTCCCTGACTCCTTCCCAGTGTATGTGACTGGATCGCGAATCCTGCATTTCTGTCCTGAATCCCGAATCCTGAATCCTCCTTAGGCTTTCCGTTTCGCTTGGTCGGCCACCGCCCGGGCGGCCTTGGCCACCGCTTCGGGATCGCCGAGGTAGTAATGCTGGAGCGGCTTGAGCTGGTCATCAAGCTCATAAACCAGCGGAATCCCGGTCGGGATGTTCAGGCTCACGATGTCCTGGTCCGAAACGTTATCGAGGTACTTCACGAGCCCCCGCAGGCTATTGCCGTGCGCGGCGACAATCACTCGCTTGCCTGACCTCACGGTTGGGGCGATGGTCTCGTGCCAGTAAGGGAGGGTGCGTGCCACAGTATCCTTAAGGCACTCGGTCAGGGGGAGTTCTTCAGGCGTCAGGCACGCGTACCGCGGGTCTTTGCCAGGATAGCGGTCATCGTCCGGCGTCAGCGCGGGCGGCCGGATATCGTAGCTGCGCCGCCAGATTTTGACTTGTTGCTCGCCATACTTTTCTGCGGTCTGGGCC
>Ga0208821_1001672_pt1 | contig 11440 bp, 10 predicted proteins | sample June2015DPH_20_5_FD_184720 | JGI IMG/M metagenome (GOLD analysis project Ga0208821, IMG submission 184720) | Peatland microbial communities from SPRUCE experiment site at the Marcell Experimental Forest, Minnesota, USA - June2015DPH_20_40... | ecosystem: Environmental > Terrestrial > Soil >... | reverse complement strand
AGATGTATCTGAATTGGAGGCTGAACCTGAATAAAGCAAGTCTTCGTTAGATTATGTGTGGTATGGGTGCGTGCCAACCGCTGGAAATCCTCAACTCGGACCTGTGCCGCGCCCGAAAGTGAGGCATAACCTCGACAACGCCGTGGTGCTTCTGCCAACGTGAGTGTTATGACAAATGAAGGCCGGGAGAGGGATGTGCGAAAGGCCAGCTTGAGCGCCGGGTTATAGTGCTGAGAGGTGCTCTTCAAGGCAAAACGAACCCTTAGGTTCCGGGTGTTCGATCTAATGGGAGGCGAATCATGATTTGCAGTGTGCTCACGCAAGACCAAATCCATCGGATTCATCAGGCAACTTTGAGCATTCTTGAACGGGTGGGAGTCCAGGTGCCCCACCCAGAAATGTTGCGCCGCTTCGCCGATTCCGGAGCGCGGGTAGATTTCGATACGCAGCGCGTTAGGATTCCTCCGGATCTCGTCATGCGCTCGATCGGGCAAGCAGGCAAGCAGTTCACGATTTACGGGCGAGACCTTACCCAGCAGGCGGCCTTTGGGCAGGGGAAGCGAAATTACAACAGCGTCGGCGCGGAGCCGTCGTGGGTGGAGAATATCGGCGAGCAAAGGCGGTACACCACTCTCGCGGATGTGGCCACCGCCGCTCGCTTTTGCGATGCATTGAAGCATATCAACCTCGTAGGCGCGATGGCAGAGCCGATTGAATTGCCGGTGTCCTATCGCTGTGTGGAAGTGATGGCGGTGATGCTCAAGAATACGACCAAGCCGATTCACTTCTTTCTTTACGATCGCGCCTCGGCCAAGTACCTGGTGGAAATGCTGGTGGCGCTTCGGGGGGATGAGGCACGCGCCCAGCAATATCCGGCCTTTTATCCGTTTCTCGAGCCTATCAGCCCCCTGCGCTTCCCCTTCCACGGCATCGACGTGTTGTTCGAGACGGCGCGACTGAACTTGCCCACGCCCATAGGACCAATGGCACAAATGGGCCTTTCCGGCCCGGCCACGATAGCGGGTACGATGGCCCAGGAGAACGCGGAAATCCTGGCGGGAGTGTGCGTCACCCAACTAATCCGTCCGGGAATGCCGGTGATGTACGGCGGCATCTGTCACGCCTTCGACATGGCTACCACGCAACTGGTCTTCTCCGGGCCGGAACAGGCGATTTTTGGAGTGGCGATGACTCAGATGGGCAAACACTATGGTTTCCCAGTATATGTGAATGTGGGGTTAACCGATTCGAAGCGGCCCGACGCCCAGGCGGGGTTGGAAATAGGCGCAACCCTGCTGGGGGCGGCGGCGGCGGGCGCTGATATCTTTGGACACATGGGGATCTGCGGTGTCGATCAAGCCGCGTCGCTGGATATCTTGGTGCTGCAACATGAGGCCATTTCCTACGTCGAGAGTGCGTTGCGCGAAATCGAGTTCAGTGATGAAACTTTCGCTGTCGCGGAAATCGAAGCTGTGGCGAACGGAGGGAAGGTGTTTCTTGATCGGGACCACACGGTCAGACACTTTCGGCGGGAACTGTGGTTCCCCACGCTCTTGGACCGACAATACTACCAGGGCTGGTTGGAAAGCGGCACCCTGAGCACGGAAGACCGCTGCCGTCAGCGCAAGGAACAAATCCTCCGCACCCACCAGCCAGAGCCGGTCTCGCTGGACCTGGAACACGCATTGGACGAAATCGTCGCTGCGGCCAAGCGCGAGCCGGCGCCTGTATGAATCGCGCCTGTCGCCACGGCGACGGGGAAGCGAGCTGCCCACCAGGCCTGGGGACTCGGTGGAGTGCGATCTGGAAGAACAGCTTGCCTTCCTATCACATTTTTCCTGTGGCCTGAGATTCTTGTCCTTGACGAGCCCTTTGCTGCATGTAATAATATACTTTAACATGCAGAATAAAAAGCGTCTCGAAAAACTTGGCCGCTTGCGTTGGGACCTGCGCCACTTGTTGCAGCGTCTGCTGCAAACGCTGCAGGTGGCCTTTGCCCGCAGCCCTTTGGTTAAAGGTAATGTCTATGAAATCGCCCGGCGCTGCGGTACTCCCAACTGTATATGTACACGCGGCCAACTGCACCGCAACATGGTCCTGAGCTGGAGTGAACAGGGCCGACCCCACCTGCGCTCTATCCCCCCGGCGCAGGTCGCAGCCCTGCGTCGCAAGAGTCGGGAATATTTGCGCTTGCGTCGGGCGCGCGCCGAGGTCTCGGTCATCGGTAAGAAGATCTTGGCGGTGCTGGACCAGATCCAGGAACTGCGTCGAGAAGAACCCTGAGATGAGCGAGGCCCTGCTCCCCACCCCCGGCGCCGTCCTGCTGGGGCGCAACGATGGGCGCGTGCTGGAGGCCTTTCGGCGCGGCGAATTTGATTACGTCGCCGACGTCAGCGGAGCGGAAGATCTTGGCCAAGCTAGCCGCGACCTATCCCTCCCCACGCCAGAAACACGACGTGCCGTTGTGGGTGTATATCGCCAGCAATCTCTCCCGGGGTTTTTATGGCGAGCACCACTTCCATGCCTTTCCGTACTGGGTGCGCTCGGGCAATCTGATCGAGGCTTTGGCTCCGCCCCAGGGGCATAAGACGACGCATCCCCAGACGGGCAACGTCTCGCTGCGTGGTGAGGGATTTAATGAGAAGAACGACTACCATCGCCAGACGCCCTGCGATCAAGACTACTGGCCCAAGATGACCCGGGATACCGAGGCGAGCTTACTGCAGACCTGATTCAATCAAGACATGGTAGGCGTCTTTAAGCAGCACCAAGCCTTGGATGGGGAGGGGATCTTCATCGGCAACGCCACCTCTTTGTTGGTGCCCGCTAATCCCCACTACCAGGGTTCCTCCCGGCTGCTGTTCGATGAGCACAACCAGCCGGTCGAGGCCGACAAGTTAACTCCCGCTCAGCGGGCGCGTTGCACTTGGCGGCGCTGCTACAAGCTGGAGAGCTTGCTGCACACCCATCGCGCCGGCGAGTTCTTCCTCTATGGGGGGCTGCGGGTCAGCGCCGGCAAGGACCCTGAGAATCCCTTACTCTACGAATTGGTGGAGGCCTTTGTCCACTACCCTGGCCGAGGCGTGATGAAGCGCTTGATTCTCGACCGCGCTTTTCTGGATGGTCCGCGCCTCGGTCGCTGCAAAAAGGAGCTGAACGTCGAGGTGTTGATTCCGGCGCGCACCAACCTGGACATCTATCACCCAAGAATCGCGATTGAGCGATATAGCGCATCCCTGACGTGGTGGAAACGCCTACGGCCGCGAGCCGTGGTCAGTGAGTGGCAACTCGCGACTCAGTTCGGGTCAGGATTCAGGGGCCCATGCGTCCTCCGGATAATTTTTTCCCACCGCCAGGGCACACTGCCGCGCGGTAGTTCCACGGCCACGCTTTTTTGCCTCCTTGCCTCAGGTCCGCAGCGTCGCGCAGCAGACTCGAGCCGATTGCAATAAGCGCCATTTCTCTAGGTCGGCCTTGATCTGCAGCATCCAGCCGCGCGCGTGGCGCACCAGTTTCCCCGCCAGCCGATACACCTTCCAGCGCAGCGTGGCCACCGTCACCGTGCGATACGATTCCGGCAGCACCCGCCCTTTCAACACTTGCCCCAAATTGTAGGCTAACACCCCAATGGCGAAATACAGGGCATTGGCCTCCAACTGCCCGCAGGGCATCTGCTCCATGCCAAAACCCACCTTCAGTTCCTTATGCCAGTTCTCGCTCTCGCCTCGCTGGTTGTGCTTCCAGACTACCTCGCTCGCCGGCTCTTCCCGGTTGCTGGCCACCGCGTGATAGCAATACCGCTCAGCCTCGAACAAATTCGGCTGCGGGTTCGGCCAGCGCAACACCAGCAGCCGGAAGGCCTGTTCGGTCCCCTTCAGGGTGTGCACGGTCTCGGCAATCTCGCGGTCGGTGGCGATGCCCTCTTGCCTCCGGTAGGATTGCCAAGCCACCTCCGGCAGGTTCTGAATTTCTCCCTTCACGGCGGCGTCCAGATCGGCGGTGATGCTGAAGCTGCGCTCCGGCTGGCTGTAGTAGTTGATCACCTTGGCTTGGTAAGCTGCACTATCGCTGCGGAAATAGATTCGCTTCCCCGTCGGTAGCGCCGCTTCGCAGCTCTGCGCAAACTCCAAGATCCCGGCACTGGGACTCTGATTGCCTTCCCGAAACTGATGGCCCACGCACATCCCGTCCACGTATCCCACCAGCGGCATGTAGCCCTGCACGTGGTTATAGGTCCACGCGGCGTCCTGCTTCTCCGCCTCGATCTGCGTCGCATCCACATCCAGAGTCACTTCCGCTTGCTCGAAACTGGACGCCACCAGTTTCCGGCTGACCTGCTGGATCGCTTCCGCCCCCGCCCGCCCTTGCCGACGCAGCCAGTCCCCCACCGTCCCGGCGTCCGGCACCGCTTCCAAGCCCAACTCCCCCAGCACCTCCTGCTCGGCCCGCAACTCCCGCAAGTCCTCCAGCCGCCTTCCTCCCGCATGCAGCATCCACACCAGCGCCTGCACAAACTCCCGCGGCTTATAGCCTCGTCCCGACTTCGGACCCTGCAGCGCTCGCTCTACCTCCTCCCACAATCCGACCGCTCGCGCCAATTCCTCCAACACCACCAGCCCGCCCAGACTGGTCAGACGCTCCGAACTCTTTCCATCTTGATAGGCAGAATCAATTGCGGTAGGCTTGTTTCCATCGTTCACCCTCCGGGTGTGGGTCTAGGATTTCTCACAAAATCTCTATAACACACATCCCGTGAGGGTGAGCGTCTTTTCTGTGGTTTTCCGCTCCTCTCAATCGCGATTCTTGGGTATCAGGATGTGGTTGGCCTCGCCGAGGCAGGTCTGTTATCGTTCCAAGACGTACCCACTCCGGAACCCCCGCCGCCCCGGGTTCCTCTGCACCGTCCGGAACGGATTCGTAAACGCGAAGCCGCTCGCCAACGCCAGCTGGCCCAACGCAAGCAAGCGGCGGCGCAGGCTACCAATGCTTACGAATTCTGTTGACAAAGGTTTTCTCGTGTGCTCTGCTCTTCGCTGTGTGGCAGTGTAACGCTTTACTAAAGCGTGCATGAAAGATATATCTGAATTGGAGGCTGAACCTGAATAAAGCAAGTCTTCGTTAGATTATGTGTGGTATGGGTGCGTGCCAACCGCTGGAAATCCTCAACTCGGACCTGTGCCGCGCCCGAAACTGAGGCATTACGTTGGGATCGTCTACAAGGAGGAAGGAATGGGCAGAATCTATCTGGCAGTGATCGGGATAGCAGTCTTAGCCGTGCAAGTCGGCTGGGCAGATGCGGGAACTCCTCTCACGGTGAGCAGCGAAGGCTGGACGGTCACCGGTGACGGACAACAGCGTGTTATCAGCATCTCGTACGAGAATCTTGGAACGGTATTGAAGGACGTCCGGCTGAATCTGCGCGGCCAGGACGGGCTGCAGCAACTGGAAGGCTGGTCAGTGGAGAAGGTCGGGGAAAAGGGACTTTCCATTCACACTGCCGAACCGCACACCGTGTGGGCGATCAAACTGGGTCCCGAGGCATTGATTATCTCCACGACCACGGCGGAAGGGGTGCTGACGGGGGAAGCGCCGGCTACGCAGGATCGAATTGTGGCGCGGTTGCTGGACCCGCAGGGGGTGCCGGTGACGTGGATGGGAACGGAGGAAGCCGGCGAGACGCGCAACTCTTCCTTTCTCCCCCGTCGCAACCCGGAAGTCATGTACTTTGCTCTCGGGCAGGTGTCGGGTTCCAATCTCCACAGCCTCTTTGATCGCAAGACCGACACGGGGATCGACTTCTCGGAGCAGACCTCAATGAAGCGCAGCGGGCAGGATGCGAACCTGCTGGAGGTCATGATTCCGGTACCGGGGAACACGCAAGTGCGTGTCATGCGGGACTACTTCACCAAGACCCTGGGGCTCCCCCTCTACGTGCCGTTTGACGACTCCTCCTTCAGCAAGCCGCCGATGGTCTGGTCGAGTTGGACGAGTTACTACATCCAAGTGAAGGAAGAGGACATTGTCCGGAACACCGATTGGATTGCGGCGAATCTGAAGCCCTATGGATTTGAGTATGTCGAGCTCGACAACGGCTACGATGGGACGGATAACACCGGTGCGGATACTGTTGGAGAAAACCATACTTGGATTAGCGATTGGGACCAAACGAAATTTCCCCATGGGCCGAAGTGGCTGGCCGATTACATCAAGTCCAAGGGTCTGCGGGCAGGAATTTGGCTCGTCCCCAACGCGTACGCCGGAGCCGTGGAGGAGCATCCGGATTGGTATCTGCGGTATAAGCGGGACGGGAGCATCGTTTTGGATTACGGAACTCCCACCCTCGATTGCACCAATCCCCAGGTATTGGACTTCCTCAAGAAGCTATTCACCACTCTGGATGACTGGGGCTTCGAGTATTTGATGTTTGACGGCGAGCATGACTTCCTGAAGTACGTCCCGGGTGTTGACCTGGATCGGCTTTACGACAAGTCCATCGATCCCCTCGTCGCTTATCGGAATCGCCTCAAGCTGATCCGCGAGATCGTCGGACCGCAGCGGTTTATCGAAGCCTGCCCGTCGGGACTGCCGCTGAATGGCATCGGGTATTTCAACTCTTACTTCACCGGGCAGGATGCGTACAACAACTGGCAGGGGATGCACAGCATATTCAGCTCTATCAATGCTAACGCCTTCCTGAATCACCTTGTCGTTTACGTGCATCCCGGGGAGGGGATGGAATTGTTGCCTCCGATGACAGTCGAGGAAGCGACGAAGCGAAGGCCCACTTTGGTCGAGGCAGTTCGTGCACGCGAGAGCCGCATGACGGGATTCGGAACGACCTTGCCAGAGGCCCGCACCGTGGTCACTTACGTTTCTCTGACTGGCGTTGTCTACCCAATGGCCAGTGTAATGTCCGAACTACCGGCAGAGAGGGTACAACTGCTCAAGCAGACATTGCCCACCGTGCCCATTCTGCCTATCGACCTCTTCAGCCGTGGAACTGACGCAAAGAGGCACACCTTCAATTATACGACTCCTGACGACTACATCCATAACTACCCGGAGGTCCTGGACGTGAAGGTGAACGCCCAGTCGGGGGTATATGACGTTGTGGCGTTGACCAACTGGCGCAGTTGGACAAGCAATCGAGAGCTTTCTTTCGCGGACCAGCTGGGAGTGGATCCCGAGGCTTCCTATGTCGTTTTCGATTTCTGGGCGCAGAAGCTGCTGGGGGTGTTCAAAGGCAAGATGGCAGTGACGATTGAGCCCCATGATACGCGGGTGCTGCTGATTCATCCCCTGGTGAATCATCCGCAGTTGGTGGGTACCTCCCGCCACATCACCGGCGCCTACTCGATCCAGGGCATGGAGTGGAATGCGGCGCAAAACCGGCTGCGGGGGACGTCGGAAACCGTATCCGGGGACGCCTACACCTTGTGGGTCTACGTTCCCAAAGGAGTAAGCGTCTCGCAAGTGCGGGCGAGAACCAAAGGGAGCTCGGAAGTGCCGGTGCAGCATGAACTGAGCGGGAATTCGTTAAGGCTCAGCTTTCAAGGACAGCCGGAAACTGTGAACTGGGAAGTGAAATTCCTCGGACACGGCGCTCATTGAATCTGTTCGGTGTGCCATGTTGAAGACTGCATTACAAAGGCACATGCAGGAGTTTCGAACGGTTTTTTTCTCTCACGGGGTTGATGAGATGAGCGAGACCACGAATTCGCAGCAACCCGCTGCACGGCGAGAAAGGCTGGTTGCTGCACTCCGGCACCGAGAGCCTGATCGCGTTCCCATCCTGTTGGGGGGGCCGGAGTGTTCTATTCACCAGCAGGCTCATCAGAACCTTCTGCACTACCTAGGCTACAAACCAGTAGGGTCACCTCTGATTATTGACAACATCCTGCAGATTGTGGAGGCGGACATGCGGCTCTATGAGCATTTTGATGTCGATGCCCTGTCTCTTGTGCCGAGGGAAGCGCCCGTCGAATGGGAATCCGGTGGCGAGACTTACGTGGACGAGTTCGGGCGTCGATTCTGGCTGGGCGGAGGATTCTATAACCAGACCGATCATCCTTTGAAGCAGGGGGGCGTCGCGGAATTGGCGCAGTACAAGTTCCCTGACTTGACGATGCACAACATTCATGGTTGCAAGAACTTCACTTATCCTCAACGGGCTCCCGCGACAAACATCCGTCGGTTTGATTGCGGGGACACTTAGAGATGTGGGGGCTGGGTGGTATGCGTCAGAATACTTTTTCCCAAGTAAACATTTATTCATTTGCTCAAGGGAGAATCCGAAAATACCTATTTTCAAGATAGCCTCCTCAGATTTACACGCCGTGAGGCACCGAAAGACAAACACGGGTGGGATAATTGGTGGCGCGGGCGTATGGCCCGTGAGATACGGGAGAAGATCAACTGGAGGATGGAATGGCAAAAGCGGGGCTTTCCAGAAGGAGCTTGCTGAAAGGCGCAGTGGTGGGAGCCATGGCGAGTGCGGCCGGATTTCCGGCGGCGGCTCCAGGGCGGGAACCCGACGATCGGAATACCGGGTCGGTGTGGGAGAGGCCGCGCAAGCAAAGCGGGAATAGTCTTAACCTGATTGTGATTGTCGCCGACACATTCCGTTCCGACAACTTAGCGTGCTATGGCCCGAAATGGCTGGAGCAGCTTGAAACTCCGAACCTGGACAGGTTTGCCAAGAACTCCACGATCTTTGCGGACGCGTATCCCGAGGTGATGCCCACCATTCCAATTCGCCGTACGCTCTACACGGGACGGCGCGCCATCCCTAGTTACTATTTCCCGCAAGACGACATTGTGAAATTGCCAGGCTGGCATCAACTCTATCATGAAGATGTCACACCCAGTAAAACCCTGCTGGAGGCGGGATACGTTAATGCCCTGATCAGCAGCGTTTATCATCAATTTAGGCCCGACAGGAATTTTCACCGCGGGTTTCACACCTGGCGATGGATTCGAGGCTTAGAATTCGACTATTACGGGACCTCACCTCACCGTCTACTTGACGGGAGCGACCTGGTATCGAACGAATACTTGCCCGGGTCCCCTTTCGTTCATGAGCACGTGAGCCAGTACAAGGCCAACCGCAATCTTTGGCAGCAGGAGGGAGAATCTGTCGCCCAGATTGCAGCCCAAGCGGCTATCCGTTGGCTGAACGAGAACCACGAGCAGCGGCCGTTTTATCTTCACGTGGAGTTCTTTGATCCACACGAGCCGTGGGATCCGCCCAGACGATTCTTGGAAAGGTACCTGCCCAACGCAACCAATCCAAGTTACGTAGAACCCCCCTATGATACTATTCCCCTTCCCGATGACATCAAGAAGCGGTTGCGAGCAAATTAGGCACGGGCCGTGAATTGTGTGGATCATTGGACGGGTTGTCTGCTGGAAACGATCGACCAATTCGGGTTGTTTGAGAACTCCGTCGTCGTCTTCATGTCCGATCACGGCGCGATGCTCGGTGAGCACGAGCAATTCTTGAAGGGACCCGACAAACTGCGAGGCCAGGTCACTCACATTCCGTTGCTGATCCGGGCGCCCGGCAATCAGCATGCTGGCAAGAAAGTCGGGGGATTTGTTCAAATTCCCGATGTGATGCCCACGCTGTTGGGCCTACTGGCATTGACGCCACCTTCGCGGGTAACTGGAAACAATTTCTGGCCCTTGGTAACCGGCATGACCAGCAGGATACACGATAGTGTGGTACAGACCTATGGCTGGGTCGGGGCGGTACGTAACCAAGAATGGAGCTATAGCAAGATTTGGACGCCCGAGGCATTCCAGACTGAGTTTCACAAATTTCCTGACGCTCCTCTCAGCATCTATCAGACGCAGCTTTACAACCTTGAGAAAGACCCTAAAGAACTGACGGACGTGGCTGACAAGTACCCGGATGTTACGCGACAGATGTCTGCCAAGCTGAAAGAGTACATCGCCTCGGGAGAAGGCCAAACCTTCGGCAGTTTCAATGCAAAACCCACCCTTAATACCGAGGAAGGACTTTACGCGAAGTAAGACTTTTGGAGCTGCGCGGGAAGACGGAGGATAGCAGGCAGCAGACAGTGAACACCTTGTCGGAGTCCCGGCGGAATCGGGATCGGCAAGGGTTAGACCCTTTCCGGATTGTGTTGTGGTTCGCCAAAATCTCATCGGCGACGAAACCTGCCGCGATTCGTCCTCGCCTCAGCTTGGAAAGAGAGCATAACCTCGGTAAAGAGTTGCTTTGAGAAGCGCGAAGTCCTCTCCGGTGGGAACCAGTGTGTACGCCCGTGCAGCCTGCTTATATTATGTTAAGGAGGGGCGAAAAGTTGGAGGAGTTCACTATGTATCCGCGGTGTTCCCCAAGTCGGATTCTCCTTCGCCATGCGCTCGATGAGTTGACGAAGCTCGGAGCCAATCCTGGGCCTGCCCTTCTCCCTGTGCCTGGAAAGGAAACACCAATAGAGCCGAAATCCGGCCCCATGCCATCGTACGACGGTCTCCGGCTTCACGATCACCAACACCGTCGCCCACCGGGACCAGACCCGGCGCAGAAAAATCCGGAGCACTCGATCCCAAGGGGCCGAATCTCGGCCGTGCATTCTTGCGCTTCAGGACACTGACCTGATACCGCAGCACCACGATTTCAAGTCCCAGACTATTTCGTGAGCGAACGAAGGCATTGACCCACCCAAATAGACTCAGAACAAATTTGAACATGAAAGCGGTTTACGCGCACCTATGGCCACCCCCCGGGCGATCTCGTAACCCATTAGTTTCCCAAAGGAATCGACTTTTGGCGACAGACAGGTCTCTGTACCGACCTTACACTGTTTTTCCGGTTCCTTGCAGGCCTGTCAGGCTGCGGCTAGCCTCAACCCGACGGTCGAATTCGTTCGACGTCCACACTCTCTGATGTCTATGAGGACGACTCTCATTGTACTCCGCCCGCTACTGCTCGAAGACGATCTGGGCCTCCTTCACCGACTAGAAGATCTCTTCGTTTCAGCACTCGTCCGGCCGCTTTCCGTTGAAACGCTCGCACTACCCGTTCTCCCAAAAACTTCCGGGTCCGTTGTACAGAGTCTTTGCAGCCAGGTTCGATGTCACATACAGCGACAGATAGCAGCCCTGGCGCCGGGTGGCGACTATCTGTTCGCCACCATTCATAACATCTCGCCCGAGACACTCTGGGAAGACGTTATGGCTGTCTTTCGCGCAGCGATCGATTCCAGCTAACCGCACAGTCCCCTGTTTACTGACTGCATTTGGCCTTTGCACAACTAAACAACCACGTGCAGCAACTTCGTCACCGCTGGGGATGGGGTTGACGCTGCCTTTCTCCGCGGCACCGTCGTCGATTTTCGCACGACCAAGTACGTCTCCAGGGTGAGACTTTCCGGCGTGCGTTGCAAAGAGCGCCTCATGCTTTCAAGCGTCG
>Ga0208821_1001668_pt1 | contig 11449 bp, 13 predicted proteins | sample June2015DPH_20_5_FD_184720 | JGI IMG/M metagenome (GOLD analysis project Ga0208821, IMG submission 184720) | Peatland microbial communities from SPRUCE experiment site at the Marcell Experimental Forest, Minnesota, USA - June2015DPH_20_40... | ecosystem: Environmental > Terrestrial > Soil >... | reverse complement strand
GCCGGCCTGAACAAACACGCGATGGTCCGAGCCGGTGCCATTCTGTGCAATCACTTCGCCGCCCAGACCTGCGCTCGCCCTGGAAACCGCGGATCGCAACCATTCGGGAACATTCGAGCTTGTCCATAGCGCACGATCACCTGAGCTCAAAAGTCTCCATCTCTGATTCGGGTTCTGAATGTCATTTGTGGCTTTATCCGTGAGTTCACTGGGTAATTGACTTTCAATCCTGTCGTGAACCCCTTTAACACCTGCGCCGGTGTCGACATGGACAGATTTATCGCCGCCGATTTCGTCGATGTTGAACAACAACTCGCAGTTCTTCAGCTCGGCTTGATGCTTTTGCAAATATGCTTTTGAGCCAAGCAGCCCGGCCTCTTCAGATCCAAAAGCAACAAAGCGCAAGGACACGTCCGAGGGCAGCTTAGCGCCATGAAAATAGCGTGCCAATTCAAGCAAAGCAGCTACGCCAGTGGCATTGTCGTTTGCTCCAGGCCCTCTCACGGAATCGTAATGGGCGGATAGAACGATTTCCCGAGCGCTCGGCTTGGCCGCCAGTGTACCAACCACATTTGACGATTTCGCAGTACTGAACTTGCCGCGAAATCTGATTTTACCGGAGTTGGCGCCGCTCGCCCTCAGCCGTTCGAAATCGCGGGCTGATAAAGACAGCACCGCTCTTGGTCTCTTGAACACTGACGCAACTTTGAAACTGTTATCGTCGGCGACCACCACGATCCTGTCGTCCAGGTCCATCTTAAGAATGGTGTGCGGGTCGGTTGCAGTCAAAACAACGACGTCACCTGAAATAGGACTCGTCGCCGAGTATGGATTGAATGCCAGTTTGACGATGGCAGAATGTTCGGCCCCGGTTTCGAACACCGCATCATCGAGAGTAAAGGAATGGAAGGCGAAGGGCTCACTCGTTACCGACAATCCCGCTTTCTTCATCTGGGAACTGACGTAGCGCGCCGCTCTCCGTTCGCGCTTGCTACCGGCGTCGTGTATTCCAAAAGAGGCGAGTTGGCGAACATGCGCCATAGCTCGACTCTTGAAACCAGAGTCGAACGCAGGCTCTGATTGCGACTTCGATTGAGCAGTCGCACAGGCAACAAGACGGGCGGCGCAAAGTGCTGCGCATATGCCAATCCGAAACTTGCGAGTCGTGGTCACAATCCACTCTCGCCGAAGACCGCGAGTTTTCATAGGAATATCTGCTGCACGCCCTTTTATCACACACCATAACCTTTCACTTGTGATCACGGGCACATGGTTCAACTTGACGTAAACAGGCAATAGCGCTCAAAATCCAAGTCAGGCCGCATCCTCCGACAGGAATTTGGCGAAAGAACGGATCGACTTTAGCTTGTCTTCCCGTAGGCCACGCAGCTCCTCTTCACTGACTCTGCGCTCGTACAGAAGTCTCCCGAAGACGTACGTGAGTTGCGAATACCGATAGTCATACTTGCGGTCGATCTCTTTACGACGTTCCGTCAGGTAATGTTCCAAATCCCACAGGTCCGACGACTGCTGTATCTCGTTCGCCATTTGCTTTGCTTTCTGAATCACTTCGTGCAGCTCCCGACCCAGAGCAGCGTCGAAAGCTGTGCGGACGATAGCCTTTTCCGACTTCGACCACGTCGGTTCGTTCTGGTAGGGATAGCGCTCTTGTGTCGCAGAAGAGCTGGTCATGTTCCGACCCTCCGTCGTGGCATTGTATGCCTTGCGGAGTCCGCGTTTCTACCGACGCGGGAGGTTGCACTGTGACAGAGTCAACATCGGTTTCCGGTGGCTTCGTGTCCGTTTTGAGGTTAAACAGGTCGTTTACGGGATGTCCGAGATTTTGCTTGCAGCCGAGATAGCGCTCCGTCGTTTGTACCGACGCGTGCCCCAGTAAGAACTGAATCTGGTCCAACTCTCCTCCACTGTCATGACACAACTTCGCACAGGTTCGCCTCAAATCGTGGGGTGCGATGTGCTCTAAGCCCGCTCTCATACAACAGGACCGGACCACGTACCACACGACATTCTGCGAGATTCCAGTGCCCCACACCTTTCCCGTCCTCGCCACGGCGCGGAAGATCCTTCCCTCCGTGACCCCGGCCGCTCGGATCCAATGATCGAGCGCAGTCTTGACCCATCCCGGAATGGGCACAGTGCGGATGTGGCCGCCCTTGCCGATCAGGTCTACGACTGCCCAGTGTCCCTGGCGCACCTGGATCTCATCTATCTCCAAGCCCACCAGCTCCGATCGGCGAAAGCCACAACCAAAAAGCATCGCCAGCATGGCATAGTCTCGTTTAGCTCGCGTGCCGTCACCAGACGCACGTTGCAGGACCTCGGCACTCTGCGCTGCGCTCAACCAATTGCCAGCGCGAAAACCAAGTTGCTTGACACCCCTCACGCGACTGATCCCGGCAGCCAGTTCAGGGCTGAGCAATCCAGCGTCAGCAGCTTCGTGCGCGAGTCTTCGCACAGCCGCGAGTTGTTGATTGATGGTATTTGCTGCCAGACCACGTGATTCCAAGTGCATGCGGTAGCGGACAACCACGATGCGGTTGAAGGCGAGGCGGGGCTCGGAGCAGTACCAGGCGATGAACTGGTCGATGGCGTACTCGTACACGCGGCGCGAGGCTAGCGAACCGAGGCTGTTGAGCACTGCCCTCTTACAATGATCTAGATCCGGCAGTCGAAGCGACCGACGACGGTAATTCGGCTTAACCTTATGCTTGCCCATGGCGACGGCCTCCTCATGCCGTAGGATTGGAACTACGGCAGACCGTCTGGGCGATGCAAGCGTGGGCAATCAGCACAGGGCTTGGAGGGTTTTGAGCGTTATTGATTCCATGACAATGTCGGCTCCCTAGCCCCGAGTAAACTTGGTGGTGCTGAACCAACCAAAGGCTCGGGAGAAAAGGAGCCGACAATGATCATTATAGGATGCGATTACCACCCGAGCTTTCAGCAGATTGCTTTTGTGGATACAGACACAGGCGAGTTCCAGGAACGGCAACTGCAACACCGTGAGCAAGCGGAAAAGTTCTATCGCGATCTCGCGGCCCAAGGAATGGAGGTGCGCGTAGGGATGGAAGCGAGCGGGCATGCACGCTGGTTTGAACGATTGCTCGCGGAACTACAGTTTGAGCTGTGGATGGGGGACGCCGCCGAGATCAGTTCGAGGCGGGTACGCAAGCAGAAGACGGATCGTCAGGATGCACAGCTGATTCTGAGATTAATGCTGAAAGATGACTTTCCGCAGATCTGGGTACCGAGCTGGGAGAATCGCGATCTGCGGCAACTGCTGTGGCACCGGCACCGGATGGTGCAGGCGCGGACGCGGATGATGAATCAGCTGCAAGCGGTGGCGCTGAATGAAGGCCTACGCTGCAAGAAGAAGTTGTGGCGGGAAGCGGGACGGGAACAACTGGAGGCGTTCCCGTTAGCTCCATGGGCCAGCCAGCGGCGGGGCGATCTGCTGGAGTTGCTGGACCGACTGAACCCGACGATCGCCAAGCTGACGCAGGCGATTGAGGAGGAAGTGGAGAAGTGTCCTGCGGCGCGACGCTTGCAGACGCATCCCGGGGTGGGTCCGCTGACCGCACTGGCCTTCGTGCTGATCATCGGGAGAGCGGATCGGTTTCAGTGTGGCAAGCAGATCGCGAGTTATCTGGGACTGGTGCCATTGGAGAAGTCGAGCGGAAACCAGCGACGCCTGGGACATATCACGAAACAAGGCAACTCGCTGCTGCGTTTCCTGTTGGTGGAAGCGGCGCAAGTGACGGCGCGCAGCCTCCCGGAATGGCGAAGTAAGTATGTCCACCTGACGCTGCGGCGAGGACGGAAGATCGCCAAGGTCGCCATGGCGCGGAGACTGGCAGTTCGCATGTACTGGATGCTACGCAAGGGATGGGATTATGGGCAGCTGACAAAGTTCGGTTCGCACGCGGGAAAGCCCGGATCAGGCGATGGTGTGAAGTAAAACATCGAGCTATTGAATGGGTATTCCGCTCCTCTTCACGGGGGAGTTCGAATTAATAATCATGATCGAAAGTGTGACCGAAGAGATGCATGGGTCGGATCGATTTCTGACCTGAAACTGATTACGAGCGGGCCTTGGTTGGTATGGCAAAAGCAACATCTTCAACTAGAGCGAAATGGCGCGCTCCTCGGAGTGCACGGGTTAGTACGCTCAAAAAGTGCTTGACAGGGATCCACATTGTCAGAGATGCCTGATTTCGCCAACTATGAAGAAACTACGATCTTGGCAAAGCGATCAGCAGCGCTACAATTGGGCGAGGTTGGTATCTGCTTCACTCACCAAGCCCCTACAGGTTGTGGTCTCGGTTTGAGCTTAGCTCCGGGGTGAAGGATCGGCCCCATAACGGACCGAGTAGACCTTGCGGTGTCTAACCAAAAAGGCCCGGGACGGAGGAGGCCGAGATGAAGATTTTAGGCTGTGATCTGCACGCAAGACAACAAACCATTGCCATGGTGGACACGGAAACCCGCGAGTTCACAGAGAAGACTCTGGAGCATAAGGGATGATGGTGGTTCTAGCTTAAGTGATGGTCAATACGAGTACGCTGCTGTTGCCGCCGCTTGCGCAGCCCAGGTCTCCGGAGTTCCCGCCCGGAGTATGCACAAACACGTTCACGGCTCCTGGACCAGAGATCAAACCGGTCGTAATCATGACTTTCAACTGCTGACGGCTGGTAACCGTGGTGCTCAGGGTCTCCCCGTTGACGACAACTACAGAAGACGAAACAAACTGGCTGCCGTTCACGATGAGCACAGCACCTTGCTGCACCTGAGCAAAATCCATCGTGCTGGGCGAGAGTGAACCGATAAGCGGCGCGGGCCTAGAACTACCGCAAATCGGGTCCGTGGCGTTGCAGCCTGGAAAGAACAACAAAGCAAGCAGGACGGCGAGGGACAGAACGGCTGTGCGGGAAGGCATGGAGATGCTCCTTTTATGAGGTCCCCGTCCGGATTGTCGAGTTGCTCCTGGGCACAAGCACTCTACGTTTCTGCCGGGGCCAAACTCCTGACTGGTTTGCATGTGCCGTGCCAAAAGACGGCGAAACAGGTGTTGTCGCAACTTGCTCATTTGATGCGGGATGCCGGTAGCACTACGGTGGCCCAGGCTGCGCGCTTTTGAAGCTCCCGGCCGAATTCAACCACAGGTGGTGGTTCTCAGCCACCGAGGGATGGCTGCGTTCCTCCAAAGCTCCACGCGAGCCCGTTGCTTGGACCGATTTCGCCTCGTCATAAGGCTCACATCTTGATGTGCGGTCATCAGTTACAGCGCAAGGCCGCACGTCGCTGTTGCAAAATCCCCTTTACACTCATTGACCCAGGAAATCTCAGTTTATGAAATGGCCTGATTACATCAGTCGATACGCGGCGGTTCCTGATGGCGCACGGCGCCGCTGAATCTCTTCGTGGAGCTGGTAGAATTTCTGTACTTCAGCGTCGTTCAGCACTTCTCCCGAAGCGTACGCGAGCACGCGGGCAAGCTCCTGCTCCAGCTCCTCATCTGTGCAAGCCTCTAGGTTTGTCATTGGGTTTGTCATTTTCCCTCCTAAGAGTCTCTAACAAACCTCGAAGTACCAATTAAATTGAGCGTTTTGCTCCCATGGTTCTCGGGTGATCGGCGCAAACATGGGATGTAAACTGTTTGTCGCGCTGCAACTCGAAGTTCCATATCATTTCATCGAAAGATTTACCCGTGGGCGCAGCAGAAGAATCAAACCGCCAGGAGCATTCCGAACAAGCAAAACCGAGAAAACGCCCTTCTTCGATCCATACAAGCTTGCGGGGCATCCCTCTATTAAAGTTGGTTTGCGGCAGAGTGGTCTTCTTCCCAGAGCTTATTTAACGGTTAATATGAGTACGCTGCTGTTAAATGAGGGCACGCCGCGTGCCAATGTAGAGCGACCAGCGGCAATTCCTTTTAATTCATCTGTTGTTAACAAGTTAAGAGAAGACGGGGCAGCTTGGACAAGCCGCGATTTGCGGGACTCCGGTGCTCGGATTCCACCAGAGTGGTGGTTCTCGGCCAGTGGAACGAGCAGGCGAAGATTGAGCGAGGAAGTTACACTTTGGGGCAAGTGGAAGGGGGAAGAAGCGGATAGCGCTTAATTAGGTTACTGTTGCAAAATCCCCATTACGCTCATTAACCGGATTCGTCCGATTCTCAATTTTAGGCCTGTGGCTGTTGAGAAGGCCCCTTTTCCTCAAAACAGCGACAATTTGGGGATAGAAGATGTCTCAGCCATCAGAAAGCGCCGTCGCCTGAGGAATAACGCGGTTCGTCTGCGGCACCTGTCGATCTGTATGCACAGGCGTCTCGCATCTCCTGTTTGATCGGTTTCAGCATTCGCCAGGCTGCCAGACAACATGCGAATCCGATTGTGGAAGAGGCTGCGATGGATGCGCCGGCGACCAATGCCCCGGCACCAACCACCCTGCCGATCACGCGCCAGCCACAGGCCTTGCGCACCATCCTCTCGCGTTCCACTGCATCAGCGTTTCTCCAGTGGCGGTCGCGTACTTCATTGACGGCGCCGACAACTTCGTTGAGTGGACGCTCGAACAGAAACTGAGCTGCCTTGAGGACAAGCAGAATGGGCAGTAGTACGAACACCGAAAACACCAGCATGAACAAAACGATTACGGTCAAGATTGCGAACATGATTCCTCCTTTTGTTGACGACGAGGTTGCCCGACGACATCAGCCAGATGCGGCTTCTTGCGTGTGGAATACTGAGGGAGGGCAGTGCTCGGTCTATCCAGGGTTTTGCGGTCCGGCGTCACTGGGGGTGACGCCGAGAATCAGATCCGCGGCCTTCTGAGCCTGACTGGCTGCGACGAGCACCAGGCGAGAGTCTTTCTGCAGCGCGTTCAGCCAGTTCGCCAGATAGGCTGCGCTGTTGTTGATGATCCGATTCTCGATGCCACAGTACCCCGCAAGAAATGCGGCGCCCATCTCGGCAACGAGTTCCTCGCGACTGTAGTTCTGGTCGCCGAAGCGTTCGAAGTCCATCAGGCTTGCACGATTCAGTCGGGCCGGATGCCCGGTGCTGTGGGTGAGCTCATGGAACAGCGTTGAGTAGTACTTCTCCCCGCTGTCGAAGCAGATTCTCTCTGGCATTTGGACATAGTCGAGGACCTTGCTGTAGCTGGCGCAGTCCCCGCCATGTTTGATCACCGGCTTCCCCCGGCAGTCAGCGACGACTTGCTCACAGGCTTTAATGGGTTGTACGTGCGGTTGGTTCTCGGTGGGTTCGGCGGCCCGAATCTTGAGCCCTTCGCATTGCTCAGTGTTGAAGACCGTGTAATAGAGGCACAATACGGAACGCTTTTCCATGATTTCGTCACCGTCCTCGACCTCACGTCGCCCAAACTTCCAGTAGACAACGGGAAATCCGACCTCCCCTTGGCGCACGTGTCCGTCGAGTTGTCGCGCTTGGCGGAACGTGAGCCACTGCGGGTTTGCATACCCACTACTGAGTAATGTCCACACGTTGATTCCGCGGTATTCGCGACCGCTGATCAGGTTTCGTGGCAAACCATTCTTTCCTCGCGCTTTCCACGGCTTGTGCCAGGGAGCGACCCCAGATTCGAGTTGTTGAATGATCCTGCTGGTGATGACTTCGTACACGTTTGGCATAGAGTTTCTCCTTTTGATGGGTGATTGATTTGGGACAGGAAGGACAACGGGCGGCATTGCGTCGCCCTGTTCGTTAAGTACGGATAGTCAGTTGTTACGTTGCTGGATCAGAGCGTTCAGGGAAGGAGCGTTTCAGAGCAGAAAACCAAAATGGAAGTGGGAATATCAATGGAACAAGGAACAGTGAGGTGGTTTAACCCCACATCTTTCCTGTCCATCCTTCGGGCAACGGTGCCGACGAAATCATCGTCAACCGTTCGCCTTGGTTGGTCGCAGCCTTGCATATCACGCTGGCAGTCTCGTCTGAACTGTGGTCATCTCCTACGAAGATCCGCAGGGGTGCGGCATAGACCTGTTCGAGCAGCGACCGGATTGCCTGCCCGATAACATCCGCCTCGTTGCGTGCGGGCACGATGACAGCCACGCGAGCGCGGATGCAGATCGGCGGTTCAGGCCGTTCGGGGGAGGCGAAACGCGCCAGAAGCCTCCCCGGGCGGCGATCAGGTTGAGCCAAATGAAGCAGGACAGCGCGCCAATCCAAGCTGCGATCATATTTGAGTTTTAGGGCGAAGTCGTTGCCTTGGAATGGTTCTGGGCGGCCGCCAAGGCATTCTTCGGATTGATTAGATGGCGGCGACCGTCTGCGGTGGCATCGGCCGTGTCGCGGATGATGCGGATAACCTCGGACGGCGTGAGCCCAGGATTAACGGCTAGAATCTTCGCCGCCAGATTCACCACGTTCGGCGATGCCATCGATGTGCCGGAGAACTTCATGCGTTCGCCACCAGGCACATAGCTCTCGACCTCGTAGCCGTTGGAGTGAACCACGACCGTGGGTCCGTAGCTGGTGAACGGCGCTTCATCGCCAGCTCGATCGACCGCGCCTGCCACAATCAGATTCGGCAACTGAATGCTGGCCGGAATGAACTCGTTGAACGTGGCGTCACTGTTGGAGTTGCCACCGGCCGCGACGAACAGAATCTCGGGCGCGGCGGCAAAAACCTTTTCCAGGGCGCTCTTGTCTATATCAAAGAATTCACGGGCCATCTGTTTTCGCTCATCGACCGACTTACCCATGCCACAACGTTCGAGGCCACCTTCGTAACCCTTGACCGAACCACCCCAGCTCATATTCACAATGCGCACGTGGTTTGCCTTGAAGAAGCTCAGATAATCCATGACGGCCGCGACGCCTCGCTCGGAAAGCTCGTGGGAGGGGCAGGGGTCAGGAATCAGCTTGTAGTCGAAGGTAATGCGGGCCACAGCCAGGCGTGCATACGGATTTCCGTCCATGGCGATGCCAGCGACGTGAGTCCCGTGCATGTAATTGCCAACCTCGCTGATTCGCTCTATGAAGGGGCGCACCTCGTCGGGTTTGAGCGCAGCCATCTCCTTTTTGATCTCACTGGCCTCAGGGCTGTCGATATTGGCTTCCACGTCGAGCAGTCCCTTAACACGCTGTTTGACCTCAGGAATCTCTTTGGCGCGCTCTTGCGGGAACGGGTAGAGGTCGCCGGTGGTCTTGCGGGCGTAAATGTCGTACGCGATGACGGCGGGCTTACCATCTTGATCATGGACAAGTTGGCTTTTGAAAATAGCCGTGTCCACACCGCTATCCCAAACGGCGATATTGACCGGGGTGTAGTTCTTGCCGGATTCCAGGCTCACGGCGCGTGCCGCCCAGATGTCGGGTTTCTCCTTCTTGTTGACGGAGAGATATGAGCCAAGCGCTTCCACTAGGGAATCTTTGAGCGGGACGATTTCGACCAGCGCCAATTTGATGCCGGGCAATCGGTCGGCGAGAACGTCGCTCAACGCTCCGGTTTTCTGCACAACGGGATCGTATACCGACCGCAGCTGACCGATGATCAGTCCTTCGCTGAGCAACTCATAGTCGGCTTTGGCGTCCTTGATTTCGTTCTCCACCACAGCGAAGGGCATGGCGTCGAGGCTTTGCCGGAGAAGCTTGGCGACTTCTCGGCGATACTCCGGCGAGTTATGGTCCTTGAATTGGGCGCGCGCACAAAGCACGGCGCGCAGAACCATACCGCTGGTGATCTTCTGCGCAGGCTTGTCTTCGAGCGCCTGCACCTCGGCAAGGCGGCGCAGTGCGTCCTGATCCTTGCCTTCCAGAATGTCAAGCCCGGCGAGCGTACCAACCAGGCGGCGTTTGGTGGCCGATTCCTCGATGTCGTAGTTCGCCAGGACGGACTCAATGTCCTTACGGATCTGTGCCGTCAATTTGGCGAAGGCCTCATCAGAGTGCAACACGTCTTCAACCTTGCCGGTGACGGGGTAGCTGAACTGGGGAACATCGGCCGCGCGTGATCTGCTGCTTCGGCGTTTGAGCCAAGATGAAGCCGACGCCTACCAAGCAGAACAAAACCAAGATCAATCCACGCTTTATGTAGCGTTGCTTCCGGATAATCCGTTGACAGTATGTATTGGCCATCACACCTTTCTTTTCTTGCAGAAACTGCATTTTAACGGCCTGGAGGGCCACTGTCGACTCTAGGTGTCGCGCCCTGATGCGCAGCGTGCTTTTCAGTGTGCGTCTAAACTTTTTTCTGATGGTGACTTATCGCGGGCTTGCGGGGAACCGGCAACTTGCCCCATCCCGATAGTTGCGCAAAGCAGCATGAACCAAAACACACGAATAGATCTCAACACGGATTTCCTTTTTGAATCCGAAAACGCCCATCATTGTATATCCGGTTTGCCTCCTTGTGCGTTGCCTGAACCGAATTCCATCTGGGCCGCACTCCACCCCGAATGGCTGCTGCGCGGTAACGCGCGGTTACCCGCTCACGGATCCTTCGAAACGCCCACCAACTCTGCCAGCGCCAGCCAGTGCCTCGGATGCGGGCGGTGTCGGCCCGCGCGGATGTCGGCGACATAGGATTCCGAAACTCCGAGTGTCGAAGCTAGGGCAGAGATTGTAATGGGGCTGCTATCCGGAGAGAAGTTTTGCTTCGCATGAAGACAGAAAACAGCAGAAACACTTAGGTCAGCAATGTGGAAGATTCCCGATTTGAGTTCAGCGGAGTGATACTAACCAGCTTGAATGTCCCAAATACGGAAAAATGGCGGATTCTGGGATTGGAAACAACGCGATGCACCATAACTCCCTACTTTACGTTCGCAACGGGCCATTTCACGCCCTTTTCGACACGAAATCTTCCGGAGATGTGAAATGCGTCCGCCACTCAAAGTTTATCGCTGTTTCGACTCCTGGCGACGGCGGGAGATGAAAGGGTATGCCCACTGAGATAGCCGAGTTCACGGCCAATTGACCGGAAAGGTCAGAGGAGGGACTCGTGGTACTGGGTAATTCCCGGTTTGCTAAAATTAACCGGCCAAATCTGTTTGCTCCTTGCTTTTCAGCGAAGCGCCCTAAAATCAAACAGTTTGGCCGGTTAATTTCGGCATAACTGGTCCAATCTGTGCACGCGCCCTTAAATCTCTCCATCTGCTTGAGTTACGCCCGCGCGGGCATCATGATTGGCCAGTTATGCTGACAATCCACTCGGAGCCCTCGTTCGCACTTCCCCCAAGCCCGTTTCCGGGGCATAGGTAAAGCACGAAGAGGCCCCCGGATCACTTCCGCATTGCCGACCTGGAGCTAGCCCGAATGTCTCACAGAGGGGGACGTAGCTGCGAAAAAGTAGCTCGATCCGGCGACGGAGGCAGGTCAAGATCCGGAAATCATCGTACGGACCTTCATCGGCGGTCTTGCTCGCCGTCCTCGCACCGAGGGTTCCGATTTTTGGTCAGGGA
>Ga0208821_1001667_pt1 | contig 11456 bp, 11 predicted proteins | sample June2015DPH_20_5_FD_184720 | JGI IMG/M metagenome (GOLD analysis project Ga0208821, IMG submission 184720) | Peatland microbial communities from SPRUCE experiment site at the Marcell Experimental Forest, Minnesota, USA - June2015DPH_20_40... | ecosystem: Environmental > Terrestrial > Soil >... | reverse complement strand
GCAAACTAAACTTGCATTCTCTCGGCCAGTTGATCCACTACGCCATCCGCAATGGCATTATCGCCTGCTAGCCAGGGCCTTCGGATATTAAGTCTACAGTATCTTCTAGTGAATACTAAGTATTATATCCTATTGACGAGGCCGCTAACGACGGCTTATGGTAACTCCTCATCGAGCCCATAGGCAAAGGCGAAGCGACGGTACCGACCATGCCGCAATCCTTTTGAAGGGGGTCTTATCAGGGATGAGCGATGGAACAAGCTCAGACAGGGCACTGCTGAGGGAAGCATTCGCACTGCTGCTGGGACTTCGTTCGCAGCCTCACGCACGGAAACTGTTGGGCCAGGCAGTAACCTTCCTGCGCATGTTGGAGCACCACGGGGAGTCAGGAGGGCTCCCCGTCGTGGTATCCGTCCAAGTGATGCGCCTCAGGAAGTACTAGGCCGGCTTGCACGTCGTCGCCCGGGCGGGATTAGAGATCTATCGTGTGCCGCTCATGGCAGGACGCGAAGCGTCCATCAGATCGGGCACCAGCCCGCCGATGTGGAGATTGACCGCAACAATCCGGTCATTCACTCGTCTGCGGAACTGAGCTACTCACAGGCTCGGGCGCATCAACCGATTGACCCGCGCGAAGTTTAGCCATATCCCGCTGCAGCTCCGTCGCCAAATCTTCCAGGATGCGCAACTGTTCGCTCCGGCGTTTCAAGGTTGATTCCAGTTTGGCTACCTGTTTCCGCAGCTTATTGTTGTCCCTGCGCAACAGGATCAGGCTTGCGCCCGGCTGGGGTAGAGTAATCTTCCCGCCCGGTCCCGGCTGCCCGGTCGGCAAGGGTGCCGTGTGGGCTTGGGTTTCCTTGATGAGCGTTTCCAGTTCCTTCCGTTCCGCACCCGCCGGGCAGAGTTGTCGGAGCGCCAGCAGGCGCGCCAGGTCCGGCCGGTTACGGCCCCGCTCCCAGTGTTGCACCGCCCCCTTGGTGGCATTCAGCAGCCGCGCCAGACCCTCCTGGCTGACCTCTAACCGCTGTCGAACCTTTTTTACTACTTTCGCGGCATTCATTTCTTCCATAACACCACTCCTCCCCTTTGCAAAAAAAAGCTTGACATTTGCGATTGTGATAGGCTACACTATTTTGGCCTTGCGAGGGTAGCCGATTCTTCTCCGTGGGCTACACTTGAAGGCACAGTCTCCGCCCTTGGGGCCCTGGGGGAACGGCCCCCAAGCGCCCGGCGGCGGCTTCCCAGGCGGGCCTGGGCATTGAACCAGCCCGGCCCGCTGCCGCGCACTTGCCTGGTGTTTCCCTCGAATTCATTGGGGCGCGGGCCGGGGCTTGGTCACTATGTTTACTCTTTGCCATGCTACTCATTCGTAATAGAGACCTCACACCCGCCCACCCTGGGCGCGCGGCGCCACTTGCATCCCACCTCGAGCCAGCTTCTTGCGCGGCGTTCCTGCGGCCCACTAGCCTCGTACCCTCAGATTGCGTCTCCTCCCTTTTATCGGAAGGTTGGAGCGCGGACTTGAAGCAAAGTGGCCTACGCCGCTCGGTACCTTACTCGGCTACTAAGAACTTAGCCTACCTCCCGTGCCGTATACAAAGCTATGTTAGCACATTTCGCTTTTTTGTGGGAGGGATTGTTTCGAAAAAAAGCCCCTCCGCCCACGAGACCCCCAAGACTCTCTTCGCCTCACCAAATTATTGGCAAGTTTGCGGGCACATCCCAGACCTCTTATCAAGGAGCATTTCAATGCTGTTTGAAAGCCATCACGAAGCTGCAAATGTGTTTCGGCCTGACCCTCGCGGCCTACAGCCGGCGCCAGCACAACGAGGATGGGGCAGACTTCAGCGTGCTGCGGCCGGAGGTCGACCGCCGCTCGAACCTCATGCTTCGCGGCCAGCACATCCAGGAGTGCTGCGCCGGGAACTCTTCCTGCCCCGCTGCTGCCAGAAGGGCTGCGTTTTTCCGGCCCAACCGGGCAGTGACGGCGAGTGCGCGTATCACCGCCGCCAGTTCCTCGAGCCCGATTGTTTTCAGTCCCAGCAACCCACGTTTTTGCTTCTAGACCAGGCCAAATTCGGCCTGCCCGACTCCGAGCCCGACGATGGCCGCGTCAGGGATCGGCATCGGCTAGCGGAGGAACGCGTGCGGTTTATGCTGGGGGACGCAGCCTAACGAAATCTGCGGACCAGCTTAAAGGAATGCAGGGTAAGCCTCGACCCTTGACTGTCGACTGTGAGCTTTGTCGGAGGAATGGTTTCGCCATGGAGCCCTACACCGTTCGAACTCCAATTCCAGCCCTCGGGGGGCAGAATTCCAAACAGGCGTCTGCTCTCTTGCCCATGCTCACTCCCACCCACGCCTGGCACCTTCTCTGCCGGCGCACCGGCGGCTCCATCTCGCGCACCACGTTCTACCGGTGGATCAATTCCGGCAGAGTAGGGGCTATACGGATGGGAGCTCGCTTCCTCATCCCTTTGCCCATGCTCGAAGAGGTTATTCAGAAATGTTTGGACGGGGAACGGATTTGACAGGGGATCGAGACAGCAGGTAGCACGCACCTGTTTTGTAGGTCCGCAGTTGGTAGTGCCTGAAATCTATGTTGCTGGCATGAAAAGCCTGAGTGCCGTCTAAGGGAATTCGATGTGAGATATCCCGTAACGTCCTACAGCAGTTTCGGGTAATGGGGCGTTAGAGTGCTGCTGGGGGTTCACCCATCCGAAGAAATTCGAGATACCCGGCTGCATCGAGCGATTAGGCTTATGTTCTGGTGTTCTGTTCAGCTTCTTCTTGGAGTTCGCCATTTGTGCTAGAATGACCTTGACATCTAAAACTGTTCGGAGGTATACGTTCTAACCAATTGGCGGTTCACTGCATCAAATTGAATGAAGGGAGTAACGCTGCGCAGCAGCGGCAAGTGTGAGACGACGATGGAGAAAATAATGGATGCCACCCAAACCGTGAAGGATGCCCTGGATGCCAATCCAGAAATGCGCCTCGTGCTCGAAATTGCGACCCGTGCCCGCGAGCTAGAGCAGATGGAGCCACCTAAGAATTTTGGTATCAGCACCGAGATCATTAGTTCGCAGTATCTTGCACGACAAGCGACTCAAAGCTAGACTCGAAAAACTTCGTTTTCAACAGGCCCGGAGTAAGCTGGATGTTCATTTGCAATTCGGACCTTATATAGTAGTCCCAAATCAACTCCCACAGTTGGTCCGTTCTTTCTAGCAGTTCGACCTCAAGCTCAAGATCGTGTTTCGCGCTGGCTCCGCTGATTGATTGTCCATGGACCGGGAAAAGCTGCTTGGAGAGCAATTTCTCGGCGATTTCATCAGCCTTCTTTTTTCTTTGCCTCGCCCTTGGAAACTTTGCCTGGAACATGTACTTGTCAAGCAGGGTTGCCGCCGTCTTTTTGGCAAAAGCAATATGGTTTTCCATTTCATTAGTGAATGGGATGTTCAGTCCGGCTAGCTGCTGAAGCAACCCCTGCACGGGCCTGTTGTTGTTTACAGCATCGGCTATCTGCTCCATAAGTTTGTCTCGTGACTCAACGAAAGCAAGAGCCGAGACCCACTGTATGAGGCCCGACACGGATATTTGTACCTGCGGGTCTATAGGCCCTAGCTCGGAGCAGTATCCCATTACTATGCTATCCGCTCCTAACGCCATTACGGTTGCCGCGCTCTTGGCAATATTGGGAACTATCACCCGAAATCGTGGGTGTGAACCGGAAAGATGAGCCCGGCACATATCGATCATCTTTTCCACAATCGTGGCGTCGCCGCCAGGGCTCTGAAGCAGGAGATTGATCTGATCGGCTCCAGTGATGGATTTCAGAGTGCCCTCAAACGCGGCGATATCGCCGGAATTCATCATCGCCCTCGGATGGCCAAACCGCAACAAGTAAGTCATTGTGCGATTCTTCGCGCCATACTTACGGGAGAACAGATCGTCTATCTCTTTCAATAGTTTCTGGCGTCGTTGAAGTTGATCGAGGTTTGTGTTTGTCTCGTTCAGGATCGCAGTAAAAGTGGGAGTTCCCGCATACTTTATGGTTGGATCAGGAGCGGGAGGTGGTTGACTTGCTGGTTGCATGGGAGGTGTGGGTTGGGTGGGCATAAATCTACCTCTTTGGTTTAGTTTTGTTCAATCTACTCCATCGCGCCTTGGATGCTTTGATGGCGACATCTCGACGCTCCTGTTTGCTCATAGTCTCCAGACGCCGCTTCCCGCCGATCAGCCCCCCACGGCGTCCCATTTCTGCCATTACGCGAGAAATTTGGGATGTGTTGGGCACAAGAGGGACTATGATTGCTTCTTGTGGTTGAGGTTCAGCAGTTGAAAGTTGAATCAAGTGGTGGCCGAGCCGATTTACATCCTGGGGTCTTTGTTGTTTGGTAAATCGCTTTGGCATTGACCAAGTATGCCACCGATTGAAGGGGAGTCAAGGGGAGAATAATTGAAAGTAGCCCACTACCCCAAATCGAAACATATAACTCATTACTCTGTTCGCGGTCCTGTAACGCGCTGTGAGCAGCTCTTCGATCTGTGATATCAATCTTTGCCGCTTCTGGAGTTGATCTGCGTTTATGTTGAGTTCGTTGATGATCTGAACAAAAATCGGGCTCGAAGAATACTTTGCGCTTGGGTCGGAAGGCGGCATGCCTGAAGATCCAAGAGGAGGTGGTGCAGGTTTGTCCATGTTTGCTCCTATCCAAGGTGCAAGAAGCACACTGCCTGGAAAGAACAAAATCCATCTAACTATTTCTTATCCACAGGTTTTTCACACTCCGCTGATTCGTTTTTAACTTTGGCACAATTCCCGCGGTTCGTTCGAGAATGCCGAGCAGAAGCCGCCCCCGACAGGTCGGGGGGCTACGCTTGCTGGGGCCTGGGGCTTTTCTTCTGACTCCTGACTTCTGACTTCTGGATTCTGTTTTCCTGTTCCCTCGCCACTCAACAAAACACTTTTACTCGCCGGTGATTTCTGGCAGACTGTGCGGCTGTGGATTTTGTAGGATTTGCAGTTTTCAAAGGAGGTCTTATCTATCATGAAGAAATACTCGTTCACTCGGCGTGAGTTCATGCAGTGGGGTGCGGGCGCCGCCGCGGCGGGGGTGGCCGCCAAAGTTACCCTGCTGGAGCCCAAACGGTTGTGGGCGTCGCCTGGTCCCGTGGCGCCTTCGGATACGGTGCGGTTCGGCATCATCGGCACGGGCACCGAGGGCTGCGATCTCTTGAGAGCGACCTTATACGTACCTGGGATCGAATGCGTTGCCGCAGCGGACTTATACGATACCCGGCATGTTTCAGCCAAAGAAGCTCTGGGAGGAAAGGACATCGAAACCACGCGCGATTACCGGAGAATTCTGGATCGCAAGGATATTGACGCGGTAATCGTGGCCACTCCGGACCACTGGCATCGCAAGGCGGTGAGCGATGCGGTCGAGGCGGGGAAGGACGTTTACTGCGAAAAACCCATGTCGCACAGTGTGGAGGACGGGCTGGCCATGATCGAGGCTGTGCAGAAGAACAACCGCATCTGTCAGGTCGGCAGCCAGCGCGTGAGCTCGATTCTCTACGCCAAGGCGAAGGAAATCTGGGATTCCGGCAAGCTGGGGCAAGTGGATACCATCGAGGCGGCGTGGGACAGGAACACCGACAGCGGCGCCTGGGTATATCCGATTCCGCCGGATGCCAGCGAGCAGACCATCGATTGGAACACCTGGCTCGACGGCGCACCCCAGCGCCCCTTCGATCCGACGCGCTTTTTCCGCTGGCGCTGTTACAAGGATTACGGGGCCGGCTTGGCGGGCGACCTGTTCGTTCACCTGCTCTCCGGTATTTACGTTGTGACCGGCACCAATACGCCTCCCCAGCGCGCGCTTTCCACCGGCGGGCTCTACTACTACAAAGATGGCCGCGAGTTCCCGGACCTTCTCTGGACCATGTACGATTATCCGCACTTCCAGGTAGTGCTGCGCTGCAACCATAACAACAATTACCAGGGTGAGTTTTTCGGCTTCTACGGGAAGAAAGGCACCATGCTTATCAATGAGTCCACTGTCACTTTCAAGCCGCAAGCGCCCTCAGCTCAGCCGGAAGACTATTCGATCTTTTCATGGCCGGAGAAACTGCGTAAGGAGTACCTGGAAAATTGGCGCAGGGAACATCCCGAGCCGCCGCCGGGACAATTCAAGATCGAAGCGGAGGATGAGGTCTATACTCCGCCACCACATTACAACGACATGGCTGACCACGAGGCGAACTTCTTCCACGCCGTGAGGACACGCCAGCCGGTGGTCGAGAACGAGGTGTTTGGAAACAACACCGCCCTTGGCTGCCACATGTCGAATTACTCCTATTTCCACAAGACGGCGGCTGTCTGGGATTCGAGTTCCAAGAGGATTACCTCGTAGCAGTGAGCAGAGGGGTGGCGGCGACATTGCTTTCCCATGTCGCCGCCGCGTGGGGTGTTCGGCTGGTGAGGCCAAAGCTGGTGCCGAGCTTAGCACGTGTCTACAGGAGGGAATCACAATGAAACGATTACCCATGTCCCGTCGCGAGTTCGTCCGGCGATCGGCGGGTCTCGCGGGCGTTTCGCTTGCGGCCCGCACGATCCTGCTGGACCCAACTCCATTGCAAGCTTCCGCGGGTCCTGTTCCTCCCAGTGACACCCTTCGTTTCGGGATCGTCGGCACGGGCGTAAGGGGCTGCGAATTGCTACAGGCCTCGCGCCACGTGAAGGGTGTGGAATGCGTCGCAGCGTGCGACCTCTACGACAGCCGCCACCTGGCGGCGCAGGAGTGCGTGGGGAAGCAGGTGCCGGTCACACGGGAATATCGTGAGTTGCTGGAGCGCAAAGATATCGACGCGCTGATCGTCGCCACCTCCGACCACTGGCATCGCAGATTGGTTGAGGAGGGCACGGCCGCCGGAAAAGACGTGTATTGCGAAAAGCCCATGTCGCACACATTGGAGGACGGTTTTGCCATGGTCCAGGCCGTGGGGCAGAATCACCGCATCCTCCAGGTGGGCAGCCAACGCGTCAGCTCCATCGTCTACGCGAAGGCCAGGGAGATCTTCCAGTCGGGACAACTCGGGCAGGTTACAGCTATTGAAGCCATCTGGGACCGCAACACCCCGGGAGGCGCCTGGGTGAATCCCATTCCGCCCGACGCCAATGAACGCACCATCGACTGGGAGCGTTTTCTGGGCAACGCGCCCAAGCGCGCCTTTGATCCTAAGCGTTTCTTCCGCTGGCGCTGCTTTGGAGATTATGGGGAAGGCTTGGCGGGCGACCTGTTTGTTCACATGCTTTCCGGGATCCATTTCATCACTGGCAGCAGCGCGCCGGCGCAACGGGCTCACTCCTCCGGGGGCCTCTTGCGCTGGAAGGAGGACCGCGATTTCCCCGACCTGTTGTGGACGATCTTCGATTATCCCGACTTCCGGGTCTGCTTGCGCTGCAACCAGAACAATGAGAGCGGCGAATTCATGGGTTTTTATGGCACCCAGGGGACGATGACCATCCGGGACACGACCTCCATGCCAGCTTTTGGTTTGGGGGCAGCACATTTGGCGAGGGGGCCGATGGTGACCTTCACGCCCCAGGATACTCGCCCGCAGCCTGACAGCTACACGATTTTCGGCTGGCCGGCCAAGCTGCGTGACGACTACTTGCGACAATGGCAACAGGCTAATCCGCTTCCGCAGCCCGGCAAGTTCGCTGTTGACCAACAAGAGGAAACGTACCTGCCGCCTGCCGGCTACAGCGATGTGGTCGGCCATTTGGCAAATTTCTTCAATGCCGTTCGAACCCGCCAGCCGGTGGTCGAAAACGAAGTCTTCGGCCACCACGCGTCCATCGGCTGCCATATGGCCAACTACTCTTATTCCCGTCAAACGGTGGCCAAGTGGGACAGGGATACAAAGAGCATCGTGGGATGACCGGCGGCGCAGCGCCTCACGCCTGCAAAGGCTATTACACACGCACTGATTCGCACCGGGCCGGAAATTCTCCCTTGATCTTGGGTCCTGCGGCGAATAGGATAAGCGCCTGCGGGAATAGTATTGATTCAAATATCCAGGAGGTGATACCCCATGAGTGAGCAACGGATTTCCAGGCGTAAATTCATGCAGACGACGGCCTGTGTGGCGGGCGCAACGCTGGCTGGCCGGTCATTTCTTTTGGACCCGGGGCGGTCCTATGCCTCTCCCCGGGCGGTTCCTGCCGGTGACACAGTGCGGATGGGCATCATCGGCGTGGGCATGCAAGGCTCCGGGCTGCTTCGCACCTCTATCCAGCTCCCAGGAGTTGAATGCGTGGCCGCTTGCGATTTGTATGACGGACGGCGCGAGTTGGCCAAAGAAATCGTCGACAAGGAGATTCCCACCACGCGTCACTACAAGGAGCTCCTCGACAACAAGGAGATAGACTGCATCGTTGCCGCGGTGCCGGACCACTGGCACAAGCAAATCGTCGTGGACTGTTGTAATGCCGGAAAGGACGTCTACTGCGAGAAACCCATGACCCATACTGTGGCTGACGGCTTCGAGATGATTGCGGCGGAACAGAAGAACAACCGAATCGTCCAAATTGGCAGCCAGCGGCGTAGCTCCATCGTGTATGCCAAAGCCAAGGAACTCTACGAACGGGGTGTGATCGGTGAGGTCTGCCTTGTCGAAGCCTCGATGGGCCGCAACGACCCCTGCGGCGCTTGGGAATATACGGTACCGCCGGATTTGTCTCCTGAGACTCTCGACTGGGACACCTGGCTGGGTACGGCCCCCAAGAAGCCCTTCAACGCCATGCACTTTACGCGCTGGCGTTGTTGGCGGGATTACGGAGAAGGGATTCCTGGCGACCTTTACGTGCATCTCTTGACCGGGGTCCACTACGTCACCGGAATCACGGCGCCCCCCAAGCGCGCCTTCTCGATGGGCGGCCTTTTCCGCTGGAAGGACGGGCGGGATGTCCCCGACTCGATGACTACCGTATATGAATACCCTCAATTCCGCGCCACTTTCAGAGTGACGTTGAACACGGAGACGGAAGAGGCGACGCGATTCATGGGCACGCTGGGTATGCTCGAAATCCGCAACGACGAGTTGACCATGACACCCCAGCAAGGCGTGGATTACGAACCCTGCACCCCGGGTTGGCCCAAGAAAATGAAAATCGATTTCGCACAGCAGTGGCAGAAGGAACATGAGCCGAAACCTGCCACCTCGGCGACGGTAGAATCTACGCGCTATTATGCGCCGCCGGACTACAACGACGACCGCGAGCATCTTTGGAACTTCTTCGAGTCGGTGAGAACGCGAAGGCCTTCGGTCGAGGATGCGACCTTCGGAAACAATACGGCCATTGCCTGCCATTTAGCCAATCACTCGTACTTCAACAACACGATAGCCAGTTGGGACGCCGGAAAGAAGAGAATTTCAGGATGAGGTGACCTAAAGTCGAAGAGTTGAAGAGTTGAGAGGTTAAACTCTTTAACTCTTTAACTCTTTGACTCCTTGGTAAGAATCTAATCTCAGGTAAACCTCGGCCCTTGGGAACCGCGCAGGAAAGACCATCAAAAGGCAGGCAAGAAAGATTCGGGCCCCTTCACAGGGGCCCGAAGTGAAGAAGAGGAATTTGGTCCCGCCATGGTCAAGCCGCGAAGCCCTGGGGGCAAGGCCTTCTCGACAAAGATCCGATGCTCTGGCGGGACTCAGTTATTATTTAACGCTGGAGGCCTTGAGTAGTCCAATCGATTCTCTTTATGGTTATCATTAAAGAATTGTTGCGACGCAAGCGGCAACATAGTTCGAACATTTTGAGACAAATGGATAGAAAGCCTGCTTGGCCTTTGGGGCAGGGGAAACTGAATGCGATAATTTTCCGGGAAACGGATTACTGATTTGATTGGATTGAAATGTCATGCCTACTGAAGCAAATACAGGGTCCTCCAAGTCATCGGGCGCGAACAAGGAATTGAAGACGGAGGAGCTTCTGGGCCGCGTGGCAGACCGTGAGGTTGAAGCGCTGGAGAGCTTGTACGAGGAACTCGCCCCCAAGCTGATGGGGCTACTTATACGCATTTTATCCGCGAGGCCCGATGCCGAGAGCGCGTTGCAAGAGGTTTTTGTGCGACTGTGGAAGGAAGCGCCCGGTATTGCCCAAACCAAGGGGAGTCTGGCTGCTTGGCTTGTGCTCACGTCGCGGCACATCGCCTTGAAGCGTCTTCGTGCCCAGCGGGCAGTTGGGGCTCGACCTACCCAAAGTCCCCACGGGCAGGGTCGTACGAAAGAGGAGAAGGCTGCGGGCAAGTCAGCCGTTTCAGCACGCAAAGAGGACAAGCCACGGGAGCGCCGTTCAACCAAGGGTGACTCGGAGACGTTGCTATTCCTCGCCGCGTCTCCTCAGGTCTGGATGCCGCGTGCGCAGGACATAGCCTTGGTTGATGCTCGGATGGGCTTGCTTCAAAGTGCTTTCAACCAAATGCCCAAGCCGCAGCGCCACGCGCTGGAGCTTGCGGTTTTCGGTGGTTATACCGAATCAGAAATCGCTGAGCAGCTCGGCGAGCCCCTGGGGAAGGTGAACGCGGGGTTGCGCGCGGCCTTTACCTTCCTGAGGCACCGCCAACACGCGGTGTTGGGAACTTGGACTGCCGACATCTAGAGGACGTTTACGAATTGTTCCTGCTCGGAGTGCTCTCGGATGAGGGCTCGCTGGACCTGCGCGAGCACCTCGCCCAGGGTTGCGAGCATTGCCTGGAGAGAGTTAAGGAAGCCGCTCGGACGGTCTATCTGCTTAGCCTCTCTGCCCGGCCCGTCTCGCCCGCCCCCAAGGCCAAGGCTGACCTCCTTCGCCTGCTCCTCAAGAAGTAGACGCGAAGAACAGGTTTCAGGTGCCAGGTTTCAGGTGCCAGTGGCTAGTTGCTAGTGGCTAGTGATCGGTTGTCTGTTGTCCGTGGTCAGTCGTCCGTCGTCCGTTGTCAGTTGTCCGTTGTCAGTTGTTGCGAACCTGCAATCGCTTGGTACCGGGAATCCGACACCAGAAACCTGACACCCGACACCTGGCACCTGAAACCTGAGCACCTGGCACCTAGCCACTGACCACTAGCCACTGACCACTAGCTACTGACCACTAGCCACTAACCACTTCGTTATGGAGTTGTCCAGCAAACCGGGTTTGCGTCGAGAACTGGGGCTGATCCAGGCCACGTCTCTGGCCATCACGGACATGGTGGGGATCGGTCCCTACATCACCATTCCCCTCTTCCTGGCCACGATGGGTGGGCCACAGGCGATGCTGGGCTGGTTGGTGGGCGCGCTGCTGGCGTTCTGCGACGGCCTGGTCTGGGCGGAACTGGGCGCGGCGATGCCCAAGGCGGGTGGGAGTTACAACTATCTTCGCGAAGCCTACGGAGCGCGCAGCGCGGGACGCTGGTTCTCGTTCCTGA
>Ga0208821_1001663_pt1 | contig 11515 bp, 6 predicted proteins | sample June2015DPH_20_5_FD_184720 | JGI IMG/M metagenome (GOLD analysis project Ga0208821, IMG submission 184720) | Peatland microbial communities from SPRUCE experiment site at the Marcell Experimental Forest, Minnesota, USA - June2015DPH_20_40... | ecosystem: Environmental > Terrestrial > Soil >... | reverse complement strand
CGCGCATTCTGAAGCTAGCGCTCGAATCCCGCTACGCCCAGCCCTTCGTGACCGAGCGCTGGGGACGCGGCGTTTACTGGCAATGGATCGGCTACCTGCCTCGGGCCAATCGCGAAGCCATGCCGCTTTCCTCGCGTGTCAGTTTCGGCTGCTCGAAGTTTTTCATCAGCGTGGATACGGAAGAGAAACTCTTCAAGTGCGGCCTGCAGGTAGAGCGCGGTTACATGAAAGCGCCCCGCGCCTACCGCCAGTGCCAGTTGCAGTCCGACTGGGACTGGCACCGCCTGCTTCGTTCACTCCAGCCGCGCAGCCCCATGGAGCGCGAACTCAAGCGTCTGGTGCGCCGGGAAGGCTTCCTGCTTCACGGCGGCAGTTGGGAAACCGAGCCGGCCTACTTCTCCCGCGATAGTTTCCCCTCCATGCAGAAGCTCCGACGCCTCCTAGCTGCTGCTCCCGCCGCCCACTGGGCTGGATTCCAGCTCTACTACCCCATGAGCGAAGACGACGTGCTCGCCTCGACCGGACTCGACCTTGTCGAGTCGATGCTTGCCGTTTTCCGCGAAGTCACCCCCGCCATGAACCTCTGCATGCAGATCCGACTTGCCGAGGGGTAGTCAATAGGCAGTACGCACTCGGCGGTAGGCAGAAAACGAGGCACTCTGTCAGTCGTCCGTGGCCCGTTGTCCGTTGCAAAACACCCCTTGCTTTCTGCAACCTTTCCGTTTTCTTTCGAGCTCCGACTTGTGCAGCAGCACTGAGCGTTTCAAATACCCTTGGCAAGCCCTCACTTGCTCTTGCCGAACCTATACACAAGGCCTATAGAGTATTCGATGTCATGCGCCGGCCCACCGACCGGAAAGTAGGCGGCGGAGGTCGAGGTAGCCGCCTGGGGCAAACCGTAGGTGGGGGAGCCGAACGAGTGATAGCGCGCGTCGAGCCGCAGGTCAACCTTCGAAACCAGGTTGTAATCGATCCCGCCACCGGCGTTAAAGCCCGCCTTGCCTTGGGACGCCAATGTGGCGCTGGGCGCGAAGGCGAACCCTTCTGTCTTAGCCAAGGTTTGAGCGGAACTGGTGGGGGAGAAGAGGTCATATTCCAAACCCACCACGCCGTAAGCGCGGATGCCCCTCCAGACGCCTGGAACGTGCCCGACAATGTCCCCGCTGAACCTGTTATTCCTCACGCCGTATGCCAATACTGTCGCGGGATTTGGATTGAAGTTGGTTATTTCAAGGTTGTTTGCGCCGAAGCCGTACGAAGCTTCTATTCCGAAGATCTTGTAAAACGCTACTTCGACTCCCGCGATCACCTTGCCGCCGGCCGCATAGGCCGAGCCGTAGGGAATGGAACTGTTAGGACCTTCGCCGAACGTCCTCTTGTCGGTGAGCGATGAAGTTCCTCCCATGATGAAGAACCTATAGCCTTGGGCACGCACCGAAGTCGTGCTTAGGCACAGAGCCGCCGTCACGATCAAACCTTGCACGACCTTCTTAGCAGTCATATTCGAATCTACCTCCCAGGTGTCATGAAATGTGGTTTAACTCTGCAGCGCCGCCGCTTTGCCAGCCCAGGAAAGCTGCACGCTCCCGTTCTCGAGCAGCACTGAGTTTTTCAAATACCCTTGGCAAGCCCTCACTTGCCGAACCTGTACACAAGGCCTAAAGAGTATTCGATGTTATGCGCCGACCCACTGATCGGAAAGTAGGCGGTGGAGAACGCGCCAGGCGTCGAGGGCAAACCATAGGTGGGGGAGCTGAACATGTGATCGCGCACGTCGAGCCGCAGGTCGACCTTCCGAGCCACTTTGTAATCGAGCCCGGCACCGGCGTTAAAGCCCTCCTCGCCTTGGGACGACAATGTGGCACTGCAGATCGCGGTGTTCTTTACTTGGCAGGCGAACCCTTGTGTCTTAGCCAAGGTTTGACCGGAACTGGTGGGAGAGAAGATGTCATATTCCACACCCACCACGCCGTAAGCGCGGATGCCCCTCCAGACGCCTGGAATGTGCCCGACAATGTCCACGCTGAGCCTGTTATTCTTCACGCCGTATGCTTTTATTAGCGAGTAAGCGTAAGTGAGGTTGTTTATTTCAAGGTTGTCTGAGCCGATGCCGTACGAAGCTTCTATTCCAAAGATCTTGTAAAACGGTGCTTCGACTCCCACGATCGCCTTAGCGCCGCCCGCATAGGTCGAGGTGTAGTTAACATAACGTTCAGTGAACGACCTCTGGTCGGTGAGCGATGAATCCCCTCCCATGATGAAGACCCTATAGCCTTGAGCACGCACCGAAGTCGTACTTAGGCACAGAGCCGCCGTCACGATCAAACCTTGCACGACTTTCTTAGAAGTCATATTCGAATCTACCTCCCAGGTGTCATGAAATATAGCTTAACTCTGCGGTGCCGCCGCATTGCCAGCCCAGGAAAGTTGCACGCGGCCGCTTTGAAGCACGCTAATTCCCTCACACACTGCGAAAAGCCGGCGGCACACATTCATCCTGCTGCCAGGTCAGATTTCCCAACTTGAACGACGTACCAGACTCCGGTCCCGCGCGGCCCAGGTGCTTTCGCAAATCGGCGCGTGTGCAGTTGGGGAGGATTCGCCTTATTCGCTCCGTCCGTCGCACGACAGGGGACGGCTTCTTGTTAACACTCCTTCGATGCACGGTGCCTTTCCGAGAGTTGGTTCGGTTGCGCAAGCGCGCCTGAAAAGCTTGTAAAGACATTGTTAACTGTAAGAGTGGCCCACATGGGCGCCCATGGTGGCTGGCCATAAGGACCCAAGCGGTAAGCAGTAGGCAGTACGCTGTCGGCATTGAGCAGAAAGAGAAGCATGTTGTCCGAGTCCATTGTAACATGGCGCGGAGCAAGCAGTTCCTCATCCGCGATCCGGCCACGGCGGGCCGCTTGTTATAAAGCACGCTGCGGAGGGACTTGTGCCTTCCAACTAACCCGCCGCGGCGGGACCACGGACCGCTTGTCTCCTTTGCCGTGGTCGTGTAGCATTTCCTTCTGTGTTGCAAGAGGGCACGGCGCGGCCGGGTAATGCGGGGCGGGCCGGCACCTTATCACCCTGGGGGCTTGGATGGCTGATACGACTGCTGCAAACCTTTCCTCAATTGCGCCGCTGACGGCGCTCAGCGAAGAAGAACGGATGTTCCAGGCGGCGGCGCGCGAATTCGCCGAAAAGGAAATCCGCCCGCACGTCGAGCACATGGACCGCGAGGGCGTTTTCCATCACGAGTTGATTGATAAGTTTTTCGAGCAAGGTTTCATGGGTCTGGAAGTTCCGGAGACCTATGGGGGCAGCGGTGGAACGTTTTTCATGGCCATCCTTGCCATCGAAGAGTTCTCGCGAGTTGATGCTTCGGCCGGCGTGGTGATCGACGTCCAGAATACCCTGGTGAACAATGCCCTCGAGCGCTGGGGCAGTGAAGCGCAGAAGCAGAAGTTCCTCCCCCGCCTGGTGAGAGACACCCTGGGAGCTTATGCCCTTTCCGAACCGAGTGCCGGCAGCGACGCCTTTTCTCTCGCCGCGCGCGCCCGCCAGGACGGCGACCACTTCATCCTGAACGGCTGCAAGCTCTGGATCACGAACGCCAAGGAAGCCGGTTTGTTCATCGTGTTTGCGACCGTCAATCCCGAACTCGGCTACAAGGGGATCACAGCTTTCCTGATCGAGCGCGACGCCCCGGGCTTCAGCGTGGGCAAGAAGGAGGACAAGCTGGGGATTCGCGCCTCCTCCACGTGTGAACTGATTCTTGATGATTGCCGCGTTCCCCGGGCGAACGTGCTGGGGGAAGTGGGCAAGGGTTACAAGGTGGCGATGGAAACGTTGAACGAGGGACGCATCGGCATCGGCGCCCAGATGCTCGGCCTGGCACGCGGCGCGCTCGAACACGCCATCAGTTATGCGAAAGAACGCAAGCAGTTTGGCAACCCCATCGCCGAGTTTCAAGCTATCCAGTTTCAGCTTGCCCGGGAGGCGACCGACGTCGAGGCCGCACGGCTGATGACTTACAACGCCGCCCGCCTGAAAGACGCCCGCCTGCCGTTCCTGAAAGAAGCCGCCATGGCCAAGTACTTCTGCTCGCAGGTTGGCGAGCGCGTGGCCTCCGAATGCCTCGAGGTTTACGGCGGCTACGGCTTCACCAAGGACTATCCCGCTGAGAAGTATCTCCGCGACTCGAAAATCGGAAAAATCTACGAAGGCACGTCCTTCATGCAACTCCAAACCATCGCCAAGTTGATTCTGGCGTGAGACATCCACACCGAACGCTGACTACTGACCAGGCGCTGCGGTGTGCTCAGGCTTGTGATAATCAGGATACGGCGGATGGTGAGGCGCGGGCGGCAGTGGATTCTTATTTAGCAAATCCATCACGACCTCCACCGCCTTCTCGAGCTGCGGGTCGTGTCCCTGGCGCAGCGCCTTCGGATCCAATTCCACCTCGATGTCCGGCGGGACGCCGTGATTCTCCACGTCCCAGGAGCCGTTGGGATTATAGAAAGCCAGATTCGGCGTTCCGGTAAAGCCGCCGTCGAGGAGATCGCCCGGGTTGGTATAGTGCCCCACCAATCCGCCCCAAGTCCGCTTGCCGACCAGCGGTCCGATGCCGGTCTTGCGAAACATCCAGGGCAAGGCGTCGCCGCCGGAGCCCGCCATTTCGTTGATGATCATCACCTTGGGCCCAAAGATGGCCTCCATGGGGGTGGTGATGTCCGCGCCCTCACGCATTGACCAGTAGCTCAAGAGCGAGCGGCGCAGGTAGTCAATAATGTAGTCGGCAATATCACCGCCTCCGTTGTAGCGCTCGTCGATGATAGCCGCTTCCTTGCCTACCTGCGCGAAGTAATAGCGATTGAAATTGGTGTAGCCGCCCGCATAGGTATCGGGCAGGTAGACGTAAGCCACCCGGCCACCCGTCATCTCGTCCACCCGGCGGCGATTGTCTTCAATCCAGGCGTAATTGCGCAGAGTGTTCTCGTTATCGACGGGAACCACGGTGACCTCGCGCGCTCCGGTTCCATCGGGGTTCGGACCCACCTTGAGCACCACCTGCTTGCCCGCCGTTTCCTCGAAGAAACTATAGACGTTGGCGGGCGCGCGCGCCTCGCGACCGTTTACGGCGAGGAGATACTCACCGGCTTTCACGTTGACGCCGGGCTGGGTGAGAGGCGCGCGTAACTTGGGATTCCAGTTCTCTCCACTGTAAACGCGCGTGAAGCGGTAACGCCCATTTTCGATCTCGTAGTCCGCGCCGAGCAGTCCGGTCTTCACCCGCTTCGGCTCGGGTATATCGCCGCCGCCCACAAACATGTGCCCGATCGTGATGTCGCCTAGCATCTCCTCGAACAGATAGTTGAGGTCACCGCGACTGGAGATGTTCTCGAGGTAAGGTTCGTATTTCTTCTTGGCGGCCTCGAGGTTCAGGCCGTGCAGACCTGGGTCATAGAGGAAATCGCGCTCGTCACGCCAGACCTGATAATACATGTGCTTCCATTCGGCGCGCGGGTCCACGTAGACCTCCATTTGGTCGAGCTTCAGGGGGCCGCCCTGGCCAGGTTTCGGTTCGGGTGGGGGCGGGCCCTCAGGGGCTTTCTCCGCCGGGCCGATGGTCCACTGATTTTGCCGCGCATAAAGCATCTTCTCGCCGTTGAAGGAGAGGTTGAAGGAAGTGACGCCCTCGAGAATTTTCTCCGTCTTGCGCGTTTTGAGGTCGAATTTGTGTACGGTAAGGGTTGGGGGTCCGTCTTCAAACTCGAGGGGATCGACAGGAGGGCCTTCGACCAGGTAAAGCACGCCCGGCTTACCCGCCTCGAGCTGTTGGTAATGCCGGGCGGGGATGGGCAGAGCGAGGATGCGCTGGCTGATGTTCTCGAGGTCAATCTCGACCGTGACGGGCTTTTCCTGTTTGGCCTGGTCTTTGTCGCCTTTGTCGGCCTGCTTGTCCTTGTCGCTCTTCTCGGCTTCCTTGGGCTTCTCTTCGTCGCTCTCGGGCGCCAGCGCTGAGGGAAGGTCCTTCTTGAGCACCATCACGTAAACGCTGCGCGTGACCGCGCGCTGCAGGCTGCTCATATCGAGCCAGCCTGTGCTCAGGGCGGTGTTGGTGCTGGCGGTAAAGTAGAGATACTTACCCTCTTTATCGAAGGCAGCGTAGAGCGCATCGCTCATGCCGTCCGTCAACTGGTAGCTCTTCGCTTGCTCCAGCGAATAGGCAAAAACAGCGTGCAGGTGGTTGCGAAGCTGCTTGGTGTAGGCGAGCCACCGGCTGTCGGGCGACCAAGCTGGATTGAGCGCGTAGAAGGGGCCTGCGTAGGTATCCGTATCGACGCGCAGGGGCATCTTTTTCTCCAGCTCCACGTACCACACGTTCAGCCGCTTGTCGACGTAAGCAATCTTCTTCGAGTCGGGCGACCAAGTGGGGGAATAGCAGAACGTCGGCGGCTTACCCAAGTCGATTTTGCGCACTTCGCCCATGCCGTTTTGGTTGCGAATGTGAAGAGCGTACTCGCCCGATTCGTCGGACAGATAGGCGATCGAGTTTCCGTCCGGCGACCATGCCGGGTCGCGCTCCACCACGTCAGTGGTATTCGTCAGGTTGCGGATGTCGCCCTTCTCGGCAGGAACGGTCAGGATCTCTCCACGCACCCCGAAGACAGCCCGCGCCCCGGTCGGGGAGATGCCGGCGAAGCGGATGCGCCGGGGTTCGATCTTCTGGAAGTGCGGCCGCACCTCCGCCAGGTCGCCGGCAATGCTGATTTCAACCCTGCGGACGTGGTGAGACTTGAGATCAACGAGGTGCAACGAGCCGAACTGCTCGTAGACGATCGCGTCCGGGCTGGCCGAAGCCGACTTGATATCCAACCCGTCGTTCTTCACCACCGGTGTTACTTTCTTGCTGCGGGTGTCATAGGCGAAGAGCGCCACGGGGCCATTGCGGTCGGAGAGGAAGTAGACGTTATCGCCCACCCACATGGGGTTGAAGTCGTTCGAGTTGTCGCGAGGGATCTTTTCCTCGAGGCGCGAGTCGGCCAGGTTGGCGATCCAAATGGGCCTCGTCTGACCGCCGCGATAGCGCTTCCAGGCATGTTGCCATTGCTCAATTGGTACGTAGGCCAGGCGCGACCCATCAGGCGAATAGGACCCCTCGGCGGCCCTCACCAGCGGCACCGGCGTCGGAAATCCCCCTGCGACGGAGATGGTGAAGAGTTGAACCACGCCGTTTGCAAAAGCATTCCTCTCCGAGCGAAACATCACTTGCTTGCCGTCCGGCGTCCAGCCTACCACTACATCCGCAGCGGGGTGATAGGTAAGGCGTCGCGGCACCCCACCGGACACCGCCACCACGTAAACATCCGGGTTTCCATCGTATTCGCCCGTGAAGGCGATCTCGGTGCCGTCAGGAGAGAAGATAGGATTGCTTTCGTGGCCGCCCGTTGTCAGCCGCCGCGCCTCACCACCGTCCCGGCCTGCAATCCAGAGGCTGCCCGCGTGGCTGAAGACGATTTGCGTCCGGCTGACCGATGGCTCCCGCAAGATCAGGGGCTTTCCCGCTTCCGCCAGACAGAGGCTTCCTGCGCCGAGCAAAAAAGCAATCGTCAGACCGAGTCTTTTCATGGCTTGTGTCCTTTCGCGTCAAGGTATTGTTGAGCGCCGACTGCATGGACCGAAGCAACCACCCGCTCTGTATCGGTCTTCTGCGTGAGCATGCCGCGCACCCCCAACCTTAGTCCATACTTGAGATGAAAAATGCCCTTTTCCAAGCATGATTTAATGCCGAATTTCCATCTTGGATAACCAATTCCCAAGGAGTATACCACCAGGGGCTTATCTGGGAACCCGTGGCAGGGCATCTTTCTGAAAACTGCGGGTTCGTCCCCCCAAAACGACGCGCGATGAAAGCGAGTAGGCCCGCGCTACACTCCGCGCTACGCTTGCTAACTTCATCAACCCGGCGTTCCGAAACGGCTGTGAGTCGATAGTCAACTTGAAGCAAAGGGCGTAGGGGGTGTAGGATTCCCGGTGGAGTCGAAATCGAGATATGTGATTTGACGGGGTCCTCATAATGAATGCCCGGTTGCGCATCCCCATTCTATGTGCAGCGGTGTGTCTGTTGCCGATGTCCGCGATTGCCCAGCAAACGGGCCCCCTGCTCGTAGGTGATGTTAACGACATGAGGAACCTTTATGGGATTGTTCAGAAACGATGGGTCGTTGCGGGCAAGGTGACGACGCTTCGTGGTGATCCCGTTGCCGGTGCAAGGGTCGACGTGGAACCTACGAGCGCCTCGGGTCAATTCCGAACTCTGGTGACAGACTTCCAAGGACAGTTTCAGACCGATTACTTTTTAAACGCCGAGCTTGTCAAAGAATTTTCTGTCGACCTAAAGGTGACCAAGAAAGGATTCCGCAAGGCTCACGCGTTCATTGACTTCGGCAGTTCCGACAAATTCTATCTTCTTCCCATTACGCTGCGCGATCCGGAGGAGGACCCTAGCCTGATCTCGCAGGCCGATCTGATCTCAGGGCTGGCGCCGAGGCTGAAGAAACTCGGAGCTTCCGAGGGGCTCTCGGCTGCCGCGGAAAAGGATTATGCGCGCGGGGTGGAGGAGTTCCTGGACCGCAGCCATTCAGACCGAGCCTTGCCGTCCTTCAGCAAGGTGACCCGTCATGACCCTTCCTGTGTGCAGTGCCGTGCCATGCTGGCTCTTGCCCAGCTCGACTCGGGAGATTGGGGCGGCGCCTACCGCAACCTCTCGCAGGCAATCAACAAGATCCTGGCGGACCCAAGCGTGGGACGCCCCGAGCCCCTGCTGGTTTACGGAGTGATGGAGAGCTGGCGGCAGCAGCCGACAAACGCGGCAGGCTATTTCGCTGAAGCGCTCAAATACGCGCCTCGAGACCCCCTCGCCCTTCAGGAACTGGGCTGCTCACAGTTGCTGCTTCAAAATTGGGGGCCTGCCGAACAACACCTGTCCAAGGCTATAGCGGCTGGCGCGGGACCTGAGGCGCGGCTTTTGCGCGTCGAAGCTTTGCTTGGCGCAGATCAATTCCAAGCAGCGAGCACAGAGATGACCCGTTACCTTGATGGGCGCGACCTGAAGAAGATGCCCATTCAGGTCCGCCAAGTCTGGGCGCAGATTGAGAATCGCAAGAAGGTCGAGGCAGCCTACGTCAAGGCGAAACCGAAGGGCGATCAAGCGATCGACTATCTCCACCGGCCCCCTCCCGACCTCACCGGGCTCGAGCCCGCCACCGACCAGGGACAATTGGATTCTATCCTTAGCGCGGTGGGCAAAACCGTCGCTGAATTTTTCCGGAATTTCCCCAACACGAGTTCGCTGGAGCAGATTCATGAGGAAAAGTTACGCCGTAAGCAGAAGGTGAGCGCCACACTCGATCAGAAGTTTCGCTATCTGTGCTTCACCCCAGCCGGGGATTGGGGGCCGGGCTTTTATGAGTACCGTGCCGATTTGTTGGGAATCCAAACTTTGCCGCAGGGCCTGCAGGAGGGGTTCATGCTCACTTCGGGATTCGCCTCGGCTTCACTTCTTTTCCATCCGAAATACCAGTCCCAAGCCACCTTTCGTTACCTGGGACGGCAGAAAGTCAACGGCCGGGATACCCATGTGATTGCCTTCGCCCAGCAACCGGGGAAGGCGCGATTGAACGGGGCCTTTAAATCCGGCCAAATCAGCATGACGACTTTGTCCCAGGGTTTGGCCTGGATCGATTCGCAGAGCTACCAAATCACCCGCCTCCGCACCGACTTGCTGAACCCATTGCCGGGAGTCAATTTGGAAAGAGAAACGACCGAAATCGCTTTCGGCGAAGTCCACTTTAAAGGCCTGGCCGAGGGATTCTGGCTTCCGCAGCAAGTCACCGTCACCGTGGATTGGAACGGCAAACACCTCCGCAACGAGCATCGCTACTCGGATTTCAAGGTCTTCAATGTGGAGGCCAACCAGAAGATAAGAAAGCCCAAAGAGGTCGGGCAGACTTCCAAGCAAGCACCAGATTCCCAGGTGGCGCAGTAATCTTCCTGACTCCTGAATCCTGACTCCTGCTCTTCTGATTCCTGCTCGCCACTGGTCGCCGCCCTTCAGCACCCAGTCCCTAGCACCTGCTCTTTTTTCTCCTGAATCCTGAATCCTGACTCCTGAATCCTGACTCCTGCTCTTCTCAGTCTGTCCAGTCCAGGATCACCTTGGCGGCCTGGCCGGAGAGCATGACGTCGAACGCCTGCTGAAATTGCCTGTAAGAGAAACGGTGGGTAATGACCGGCTTGATATCGAGACCGGACTGCAGCATCACTGTCATCTTGTACCACGTCTCGTACATCTCGCGGCCGTAAATGCCCTTCAACGTGATCATGTTGAAGATGACCGTATTCCAGTCGATGACCATCTCTTCGGCAGGAATGCCCAGCAACGCGATGCGGCCCCCATGCGCCATGTTCGCCAGCATGTCTCGGAAGGCCGATCCGTTGCCCGACATCTCCAGCCCCACGTCGAATCCCTCCTTCATGCCCAGTTTGTTCTGCACCTCTTTCAGCTCGGTCTCGCGCGGGTTCACCGCCATCGTGACTCCCATTTTGCGCGCCAGTTCCAGCCGCCAGGGGTTGACATCCGTTTCCACCACAAAGCGCGCGCCGGCGTGCCGCACCACCGCTGCCGCCATCAGACCGATGGGTCCCGCGCCCGTGATCAGCACATCCTCGCCCAAGACGGGAAAGGCCAGCGCGGTATGTACGGCATTGCCAAAAGGATCGAAGATGCAGGCTATGTCGGGGTCAATATCAGGGTGATGCACCCAGACGTTGCTCATCGGCACCGAGATGTACTCTGCATAACAGCCCGGCCGGTGCACGCCCAGCCCTTTAGAGTGCGCGCACAGGTGGCGCCTGCCCGCCAGGCAATTGCGGCAACGCCCACAGACCACGTGTCCCTCTGCGCCTACGAGTTGACCGGGGAAGAAATCGGCAACGTTTGACCCCACCATCGCCACTTCGCCCACAAACTCGTGCCCTACCACCATCGGTACCGGGATGGTTTTGCTGGCCCACGCGTCCCATTTCAGGATGTGCAGGTCGGTGCCGCAGATGGACGCCCGGCGCACCCGGATCAGCACATCATTGATGCCGACCTCCGGCGTCGGCACTTCCTCCAGCCACAGCCCCGGCTCCGGCCTGCTCTTCACCAGGGCTTTCATTTTCTCGGGAATGGCTTTGCTCATTCGTACCCTCCGAAACGATAGCTTGAGTCTCGCACTATAGCAGGTCGCGACGACGATTCCAATCGTCCCCATGAGTAGGGCTGGGGCTTGCCCCGGCCTCTCGAGTTTCTACATTCTCCCCTCTCCCCCTTGGGGGAGAGGGGCCAGGGGGTAGGGTCGCGTCAAAGTCGGTCTTGTGGGGATGGGAGGGGATGGCGGAGTGGAGGCGATGGCGGGCGGAGGGTCTTCAGCCGGGATTCCGGGCCTGACCCTCAAGGGGCGCGGGAGGCGCACGGATC
>Ga0208821_1001662_pt1 | contig 11533 bp, 10 predicted proteins | sample June2015DPH_20_5_FD_184720 | JGI IMG/M metagenome (GOLD analysis project Ga0208821, IMG submission 184720) | Peatland microbial communities from SPRUCE experiment site at the Marcell Experimental Forest, Minnesota, USA - June2015DPH_20_40... | ecosystem: Environmental > Terrestrial > Soil >... | reverse complement strand
CGTCGGTGCCGCCCTTTGCCACCGGCTTGATGGGATCGATTTGCCAGCCCCACTGCTCAGTCTTGCCGTACTTGGTCCGCTGCATGGTCGCGTCGCAGGCGTCCTTGCGGAAACCCGCATACTCGGGCTCCGGTTTTCCCTTCTGCCACACAGCTTCGATCGTGTTCTCGTCCAAGCCGCCTCCTCGCGTGGCAGTGTTTGGCTGTCTCGCCATAGTCGTAGTCTCCTTTCTTTCGGCCGGATATCCCGTGTGCTCCGGAATAATTCCGATCCGTAAAGATCGTGGGCTACACTGAGTGGCTCTTAACAATGTTAAGAGCTCACTCCTAAATTTCTGAAACTGTGTGCGATGCAATATTGGCGAGGGACAGCAGAAAAAAATAGCTTGACAACCGGTATTCATTATAATAAGTATAATGACTACGATTGCGGAAAAGTTTCGAAGCCATTTGGTTCATTTCTTGGAAAACACAAATTTCGTTTTGTGAATTCCAAATGCGTATGATCGGCCACAGAACGCGGCCCGTCGGTGAGGACAGGTGAAGCGCACTAGAGTTCCAGTCGGCTGATCGAGCGAGACTGGTCTTAAGTGCAGAGTTTTTGTATGAATACTAAAGGAGGGTGTAATGAGTGACAGTTGCAGTAAACGATGCAGTTCGGGTCGGGCAAGGCTTATCGTAGCAGGTCTCCTTGCATTATTCACCATTTGCAGTTCGCCCTCTGCCTTTGCACAGATGGCCCGTTTGGTGGGAAGTGTCACCGATCCTTCGGGCGCGATAATCCCCAGTGCAACAGTGGTGGCAACGAACGTCGCAACTCGCATATCCACTCGCGCCGTCACCAATGGTGCGGGACAGTATGTGATCCCTGATTTAGTTCCTGGAGACTACAGCATTACAGGAGAAAAGACTGGTTTCGTTAAGAAGACGATAACCGGCATCGTCCTCCAAGTTGGTCAAATGGGCGAGATCGATTTTTCCCTTGAACTAGGAGCAGTGACGCAAACCGTCCAGGTCACCGGTCACCCTCCATTACTCGATCACGTTTCGTCGGACCTGGGCCAGGTTATTGATCGCCAGCAAGTCGCTACGCTACCTCTGAATGGGCGCAATTTCATGCAGCTTGCGTTGCTGACAGCCGGCGTGAGTGAGGGAGTTTCCGCCGACTGGACCGGTGTGCAAATGTATTCTGCCAACGGGCTCACAGGCGAGAACAACAACTATATAATGGACGGCATCAGTAACAGGGAATCAGCCTCAAACACCGTGATCGAATCACCCTCGGTGGATGCGATCCAAGAGTTTAAAGCGGAAACAGGTATGTTTTCCGCTGAACACCAAGCTGCCGGCATGGTGATCAACGTGGTTACGAAATCCGGAACGAACCAAATCCATGGAGCAGCCTACGACTATTTGCGCAATGATGCGCTGGATGCAAGTGGTTTCTTCCCTACCTCGGACCGGGTAAAGCCCCCTTTGCGGCGCAATCAATTCGGGGGTGCGGCAGGTGGGCGGTTTGTGCGCGATAAGGATTTCTGGTTTGCAAGCTACGAAGGCCAGCGGCAAAGCCAGGGAAGCGTGCTAATCGGCTTAGTACCGACTGCACAACAAATCAGCGGTCAATTTGATACGACGATTACGGATCCGCTAACGGGCGAGCCTTTCCCAAGCACTGACGGCGTCACTCAACTCCCGGCGGATCGAATCAGTCCCGTGCTCCAAACTATTCTCTCGTATTATCCTGGTCCCAACATCTCTCAGTATGGCGCTAATTACATCAATACGGAGAGCGCGACTGTCAACTACAATTCATTTCTGATCAAAACTGACCACTATTTAACTGACAAAGACAGCGTGTCTGTGCGGTTCTCGTACAAGAACCTCAACCAGTTTCAGCCAGGTGGACTTCCCATACTCGATGGTGACTTCCAAGTCGACAACACGCGCGGTCTGTCAATTGGTTACCACCATACGTTCAGCTCAAATCTCCTAAATGAGCTAAGGCTCGGATATACACGGTGGCTTTTAAATGGAGTGCCGGAAGCAGCGGGCACGAAGTATGCCGTGAACCCAGGCATTTTGGGAATTGGGTTACCGGTTGGCGCCACTAATCCCCTCTCGCTACCCTACAATTTGTATCCGTCGGGTTACGTTTCAATCCAACCGGTTGCGGCAGGAGGTAACGCGTTAATAATCCAGGTTATGAACGACTTTGAAGTGGGAGACACTCTGACCTGGGTCAGAGGCTCACACTCTATTAAGGCCGGAGGACTAGTATACAGATCCCAGTTCAAGAGCTTCGGCCTCGGCACCATAGAGACTGGGGGGGGAGCTATTCGGGACAATTCACTGGTGATCCTGTTGCTGACGCCTTGCTCGATTACCCTGTTCAGATAACGAAAGCTGGCACGAGTCCAATTACCTATCCCCGGCAGACGAAGTTTGGTGGTTTCCTTCAAGACGATTGGCGGACCACGTCACGCCTCACATTAAATCTGGGAGTGCGTTACGATGTCGATCTGCCCATCAATGACAGAGTCCTTGGGATTTTTGATCCTTCCTTCGGCGGACTTCGATTTCCGCAGTATACGATCGATCACTCGGGATTCGATGTTGCAAACTACTTCGCAACCGCACGACCGGATATCCCTATTAAAATTGACCCAGGAAAGAGCGTGTACAGCGCCGACACAAATAACATCGCCCCGCGGGTTGGGTTCGCGTACTCGCTTGGTGGCCACCAAACCACAGTAGTCCGTGGAGGGGCCGGAGTTTTCTTCACGTCGCCCCCGGCTATGGGAGTCAGGTGTACTTCGACTATTCCTCCCTTCACCCAGAGGTTCTCGGTTTATTCTGACCCTACGGTTCCGACCATCTCTCTCGTCTCCACCGGAGCCAATCCTGCGGCACGGCTGCCTATTCGCATATGGACTTTTCCCGGCAACCGTAAATTCGTGAACGGCGTGGTCGATGAATGGGCCTTGAGCGTTCAACGAGAAATCAGCCCGAGTCTGATGGTCGAGGTTGGTTACATTGGTAACCACCTGATACGGGGTCTCAGTGCGCTGGACATCAATCAAGCCCCAGTTCCGGGCCCAAGTAATTTGCAGGATCGTGTGCCGTTCCCAAGCTTTGCAGCGATCAATATGTACGGGAATAACATGTTCAGTATGTACAACGGCCTGAATGTAAAAGTCACGAAGCAGGCCAGCCGTGGACTGTCGTTCCTGGCCAGTTACCGGTTTGGAAAAGAACTCAACAATGCCGACGAGGCCGACCGGGGATTTCCGCAAAATATAAACTGTCCAATTAGCTGCGAGAAGGGGCTTGCCGACGGCAACACCGCACAACGACTGTCTGTAGGCTACTCGTATGACCTGCCGTTTGGCAGAGGGCGCGCTTTCCTGGCTAATCGCAGCGGATTTCTGGAGCCCTTTGTTGACAGATGGACTCTGGGAGGGATTGTCACCGCAGAGAGCGGCTTCCCGGTATCCCCCGGTGAAAATGGTATCGGAAGCAACACGGGGGGGCAAATTGGTACCCGTCCAGACCGCATCGGCAACGGGAACCTTCCGTCCGGCCAACGAAGTCCGGATCACTACTGGGACCCATCCGCCTTTGTAGAGTCTGCCCCTTATACGTTCGGAACAGCAGGCAGAAATATCCTGATCGGTCCTGGCTTTTCCACTTGGGATTTTTCGCTGAGGAAGAATTTCCCGTTCCACTTTTTGGGTGAGCAGGCCGGGCTCGAATTCCGGGCAGAGATGTTCAACTTCCTGAACCACGCCAATTTTGGAATGCCCGATAGCGATATCGACGACTCAACCTTTGGACAGATATTCAGCCTATCGCAGGCTCCCCGGGAGGTGCAATTCGCCCTTAGACTGCATTGGTAGTTGAATTCCGGCTCGTTTACTCTGGTGTCATGGAACAGAAGTTCGTTGATGAGGTCAGTCCGCGCAGCGAGCGAAAGAAGGTAGCCCGTGGCGTGGGTAGGGGCACGGCGCGCCGTGCCCCTACACGGCCTCCCGCCCGCGCGGGAGAGGAGAGATGAAGACTGCAGGTGGGCAAAACAATTAGGTGCCGCCTTCGGTTCGAAGCTATATTGTTGGCTGAAGTCTGCGCCCGTCAAGGCCTCGCACGAGTCTTGACGGGCGCGTCTTTCAACCCCAAGAACGGGTCTCTCCGATCCGAAAGCCGGTTAAGGCGGGGGAGAGGCCCACAATTGAGTGAGCTATCGCGGCGCCAAACTTTATCCAGAATACCGTGGGAGGTTCTTGATAGCTCGCTCTGGTCTCGAAGGGAGGAGCAATGAAAGCCAGTTCTGGTGCGGGTCGAGGACGAAGTTCGCTACGCTATTTTGGGCTATTTTTCGTCCTCATGTTGACGACGAGTTTGAGTACCGTTTTGTGCCCCGGAGAGACGGACCAGCCGGATGAACTTACCGTTCAGGTGGGGAAGACGGTGGAAATCACAGCTTCCTACATCAACTATTGCTGGTACCCGACAGTGCATCGGTTTTCTACGGGCGAAATACTCGCAACGATGCGCATGAGTGGGGACGACGCGAACCCTGAAGGAGAGTTTTCTGCTTATTGTATTTCGAAGGACGGAGGCCAGACGTGGAGCCGGCGTTATACGATGGGAACAGGCACCAACGCGGATGCCACGTACACTCAAGTGCCTCGCGAAGACGGGGCAATCTGGGTGCTAGGGGCTGGCTACGACTCATTGGAGGCAAACCCTCCCGGCCAGGCAACGTATTTTCACACCGCTCTGACGAAGCTTTCGCGGGGTGGAATGGAATTTGATCAAATCAGAGATGCGAGAATTCACCTGTCCGAGCCTGCCTGGTCCATGCCGCCAACGGTGATGGCCACGGGGAGAAAAGATGCAACAAAGCTCAGTGTAGTTTATGAGGCCAACCCACAGGGAGCTATTGTAGACGGTCCGGGCGGCGAATGGTTAACCACATTCTACTACATAACAGAACGCGATCCACGGCAGCGCCGGCTGGTTTTGATTCGTTCCACTGATCAGGGCCAGAGTTGGGACGAATATGGGATTATTGGCGCAATTCAGCCCAATGAGGCGCCATGGCCTTGGATGGGCAAGGAGGGACCGAATGAAGCAGCGCTGGTCCGACTATCAAAAAGCCGTTTGTATTGTCTCTTTCGAACTGGCGGCGATGGGTACCTGGGTGAGGCTTGGTCTCTGGACGACGGCAAGACGTGGACCACGCCTGTATCAAGCGGCTTCATAGGTGTAGCACCCCACCTAAGGTTGATGAGTGACGGGCTGTTGGCATGCACCTTCGGTCGGCCCGGCCCGGTAACCATCATGTTTAGCTCCGACGAAGGAAAGAAGTGGACTAACATCACACCCATCTTCAACGGTATGAGCACACGCTACACCGACCTGATTGAGGTAGAGCCGGGCAAGCTCCTGGTTGTGTACGACAGCGTTCCCTATGGATGGAATACCATCCCGTCCTCGGATAAGTCATCCAAGAATGCCATCTACGGCACTTTTGTCGAAGTTCGGAGGCGTTGATGTTGATATCAATACAGAGGCCCGACTGCAACGATATGCCTCCTTTATGCTAGACGCTGATTTGTACGCTGCAAGGGACGGAAGGCTATTCGAGGTAGGCACACTCAACCCACAGATTCCCGAGAATGAATTCTACTGGGAGGAGTGGCATAGGGGTCAGAAATCTTCTGCAACGACCGAAGGTGAAGCTTGGTGCCAAGGAAGTTGCCTTGGAAGGTGCTGATCGATGGGGGATTGAGGAAACAGGCGCGGCTTCAAAATCTGATAAGTTCATTCCACCCTCTAAAGCGCTGGACTCGGCCACCGCGCTTACTCCTGCTGGCGACGGTGACAGACTCCTCACAGCCCTCGGCCACCCCTTGCAGGCTGTTATTCCGGGCTGATATCATGCCAACTGGTTCGAGCAGCTTACGCACGTTACTGTCATGGTCGAGCAAACGCGAGGGGTCTTTTAGAAGCGTCGTTACGTTATCATTGGGTGAAACCCAAGTGGTTCGGACCTGACTCCCGCGCATGAGAGGCTGATTAAATCACAGATCGGGCGGACCTTGGATGATAGCCTGATCTTGCACTGGCGTTACGCGACTTACAGTGCGGCGTGCTCGGTGAGCGCACCGGTTGCTACCGTTGGCTTTACGTCCCAGCAAATGTTCCACCAAGCTAAATGGGTACCGTGGCTCAGAAGGAAGTTCAGCCGAGCGCTTGCCCTGGCACTTGTGATGACAGTCCTCAATACCTTCGGCTTAGCCCAGGAGAAGGTGAATGATGCTGACTCGCTCGTGCGCGAGGGGGGATGCCTATCGCCAAGCCGGCAAACTCGAGGCTGCCGTGGACAAGTATCGCCTTGCTCTCAAGGCAGATCCGCGCTCCGTCGCTGCTTACAACAATATGGGGATAGCTCTGGCCCGGCTCGGAAGGTTCGAGGGTGCCGTAAACGCCTATAAGAAAGCCCTCGCTCTAGAGCCACGGCGAGCCGAGTTTTATCTAAACCTCGGGATTTGCTATGTGCAACTCTCGCGGTTCAACGACGCCGCGGTGACTTTTCAAAAAGCCACGCAGTTGGACCCTGGGAACCAGAAAGCCGTCGAGTTTTTGGTGATGTCCTATCTTGCTTCACATGAGAATGAGCGGGCGATCGCGGAGATAGAGAATGCCTATGGGAAACAGCCTGGGGATCCCAAGATAGTCCGCTTGCTCGCTGGTGCGTACGTCCAGGAGCAGGAATTTCGGCAGGCGATAGGCCTCTTACTGAATCTCGCATAATACAGTGACAATGAGGTTAAAAAGAAAGACCGGCGTGTTGCAGGAACGAAAACGGAAGCTTGCCCGATTTGCGCACGCGGCGCATACCTCGGCGAATTGCTCTGGCTACTTCCGTGAGGTCTTCCGCGCACCGGTTGGCGAGTTCTTGCCCTTTGATGTTTCCCCAAAGCGTTTCGACCGGGTTCAGATCCGGTGCGTAGCCGGGCAATCTCTCCACGGTGAGCCAGGGGCGCTGTTGAAGGAGGTATTCCTTCATGACCTTGCTCTTGTGGGCGGGCAAGCCGTCCCACACCAAAACCGCCTTTCGCCCTCGCAGCTCTTTCTTCAGGTCTTCCAAGAAGCGGACGAGGCTTTCGGCGTTGTAGCTTCCCTCCCGGGTCTGAAAGAAAAGCCGGCTGCGCCTCCCATCGCAGCGGTAGCCGAGGGCGGCGCACACCGACATCTTCGACCAATTGAAGGCGTGGATCAGAACGGGGGTTTTCCCTTTCGGGGCCCAGGTGCGGCGGATGGAAGGGCGCTGGGAGACGCCGCTCTCGTCCTGGAAGAAGATCCAGGCTTGGCGACGCCGAGCGTTTTTTTTACGGCGGGCCATCGTTCTGCCTTCCACACCTTTACCTTTTCGCTGTCGCGCTCGCGGGCTTGGCAGGCCGGTCGCTGTAAAGTCCACTCCATTGAACCCAGGATCTTCCAGACATGGCCAGGATGATAACGAACCCCCGTCACCCGCTCGATCACCATACCCACCCGTGGAAGGGTCCACAGATCGCTTGTGAAGCCGTGAGCCCGGCTGCCTCGGCACAGCGCCTTCTCCACGGCACGAAGCTGGCGACGGTCCAGTCTCGGCTTGCGACCCGCGCGCCCGGTGCCACGCAGAGCGTTCGTGCCGCCACGCCGCCATTCCCGATACCAGCGGCTGACACTCTGGCGACTGACCTTCAGGTCGCGCGCAATGGCCGCCAAAATCAGCTTGCCGGTCGCAAACAAATTCGCCGCTTGCTTGCGCCGACGCTCCAATTCCTGGAAATCTCGTCGCGGAGGAAGAACCGTATGCATGGCCACAGTATAGCGACCATGCAGATGATTGTCACCATATTATGCGAGATTCAGTAGGTGGCGAGAAAGCCGATCTCAAAACCCGATATTCAAGAGTGGAGGTCAATCAAATGAAGCGAATAATACAAATCATGAAGGGCTTGCCTATTTGGCGGCGTTCGTTGTTCATCTTGGTGGCTGCTGGGGTGTCTCTCCTCTGGCTTGCCTGCAATGTCGCGTTGGGCAGCGTCACCGGGCGCATTGCTGGCACCGTAAAGGATCCGACAGGCGCCGTGGTGCCTGGGGTCACAGTCACAGTCGTGAACACGGAAACCGGTCTCCGGCAGACCACACGCACGGACTCTCAAGGCTCTTACGCTTTCCCCGCGTTGCCTGTCGGCCACTATGATGTGGAGATCCGCCAGCCTGGATTCAGAGCCTACAAGCAAACGGGCGTGACGCTAGATGTGAACACATCGCTTCTCGTCGACGTGTCACTTCAACTCGGGGTGGAGATGCAGCAAGTTACTGTAAGTGCGGTTTCGGCTCAGGTCGAGACCACCAACACGCAGATTGGAGAACTCATCGGCAGCACAAAGATGACGACGGTGCCCCTGAACGGGCGGAGTTACACTGACCTCCTGGCACTGCAGCCGGGTGTGGTGCCTGTCAATTCAGGACAGTATTCCAGTCCCGCTGTTTCCGGAGCCCTCAATCCGGGCAACCTCTCAGTCAGTGGACAAAGAGAGTCTGCCAACGGGTTCATGGTGAACGGGGGCAATGTGGAAGAAGCCGGGAGCATGGGCACCGCGATTGTTCCCAACCTGGACTCCATTGCCGAGTTCCGCATCCTGACCAATAATTTCGATGCCGAGTACGGCAATTACAGCGGGGGGCAGATCAACGCCATCACCAAATCCGGCACCAACCAATTTCATGGCGACGCCTTCGAGTTCCTGCGCAATACCAACCTTGACGCCCGCAACTTCTTCAGCCCCGACCGCGGCAAGTTCATCCAGAATCAGTTTGGCGGTACTATCGGCGGACCCATCAAACATGACAGGGTATTTATCTTCAGTGATTACCAGGGCACCCGGCAGATTCTGGGGCAGAGTACAGGCAATATTGCGGTACCGTCGGTAGAAGACCGTCAAGGAAACCTCGCCGATATTGCCGACCAGCTCACCGGAGTTGTGAACGGTGGTTATTGGGCTCAGCAGCTTTCTCAGAAACTTGGGTACCCGGTTACACCTGGGGAGCCATATTATTTCCCAGCCAGCAAAAGCACTCCCGCTTGCACCACCACGGCTCAATGCGTTTTCCCGAACGCTGTAATCCCGCAATCAGCCATCACGACCCCTTCCCTAAACATTCTGAAGTACATCCCGCTGGCGAATAGCGGACCCTATTTCTCGACATCAGCAGATAACGGGAGATTGCGCGACGACAAGGGGAGTGTCCGGCTCGACTGGAACGGCCGCTATGGCATGATTGCCGGTTACTATTTCATGGACGACTAGACCCAGAACAGTCCCTATGCTACGGCGAGCTTACCCGGGTTTAACGACCTTAACGCCGGACGCGGCCAAATGTTCAACCTGAGCGATACTAAAACCTTCGGCGCCACGCTGGTCAATGAGTTCAGGGTCCATTACATGCGCTTGGCCTTGGCCTCGGATTTACCGAGTGGCGGGGTGGGAGTGACTTTGAGTTCGCTGGGATTTGTCACAGGCCAGAATACGCCCGGGATCTTTGTGCAAACCCCAAACGTCGAAGGAGTTCCACCCATCAGCTTCAACAACTTTTCTATCGGAGTGCCTGGTTACCCGGGAAACCATTACAACAACACTTATCAGATCCTGGACAACCTCTCAAAAGTGAAGGGAGCGCATACCATCAAGTTCGGCGGCAGTGTCCACTTCGATCAGGTTGCCCAGAAGGTATACGGCGTCAGGAACGGGCTGTTCGGATTCACCGGTGTGGAGACGGGAAGCGACTTTGCGGATTACCTCCTCGGCGCCCCTGCCTATTACAACCAGGGCGCGCAGGAGGCTTTGTATTCCCGAACCCACTATCTTGGCCTGTATGCCCAGGACAGTTGGCGGGCGAGGTCGAACCTCACCCTGAATTATGGCCTGCGTTGGGAAGTTACCACGCCTTGGTCCGAGGCCAGGAATGAGCTGGAGGCCCTGGTTCTGGGTGAACACTCGAAGGTATTCCCCGGCGCACCCACCAGTTGGGTGTTCCCTGGAGATCCCGGGATTCCACCTACCATAGCGCCGATACGCTATCACGATTTTGCCCCGCGCTTGGGAATTGCTTACTCGCCGAGTGCTTCGAGCGGTCCCTTGGGGCGCCTGTTTGGTGGTCCCGGTATGACAAGTATCCGCGCCGGTTTCGGAGTATTCTTCACGGCGTTCGAGGGGGTCCCCCAAGGCAACATTTGGGGTGACGCTCCTTTTGGCTACTACTGGGCAAGCCCGACGCCTCCCTTGTTTGTTACACCCTTCATAGACCGGGCGACAGGGTTCGATGAGGGGCAACGCTTTCCGGTCATTCTCCCTCCCCTCAACGTCTCTGCTGGCAATCCTGATAACAACGTCAACTGGGCACAATACCTGCCGATCTCGGGTTCCCCGACGATTTGGCATAGCAACCGCGTGCCTTACACCGAAGATTATAATTTGTCAATTCAACGACGACTTGGGAACAGAAGCATTCTGAGCGTTTCCTATGTTGGGACCCAGGGCCACGCTTTACTCAGCAGCTTGGAGTCTAACCCGGGTAACCCAGCATTGTGTCTCAGCGTGAGCCAGACCAATCAAGTCGTGCCGGGTGGCTTAACCTGTGGGCCTTTTTCCGAAAACGGCGTGTTCACGACGGCGAGCGGAGCTGTTGTCAACAGCACGCGTGCCCCGTTTGGCCCCAACTTTGGTAGTAATCAGTATTTTATTACCATAGGAAATTCTGCCTACAACTCCCTCCAGGTTAGTCTCCGACACACCAGTGGTCCCCTGGAATTCCTCGCGGGGTACACCTTTAGCAAGTCAATCGACAACGCTTCAGGTTACGAAGACAATTTGAATCCCTTGGACCATCGTCTGTCTCGGGTGCTCTCATCATTTGACATGGCTCACAACTTCGTCATGAGCTACCGCTACGAGCTTCCCCTTAGCCACTTCTTCGGCCGGCATCGGCCTGCGAGTGGATGGGTGTTAACGGGCATCACCCGGTTTACGTCGGGTCTTCCCGTTAGTCTTTCGGAGAGCGACGACCATTCGTTGCTGGGTGTTAACGCAGGTGCGTCGGTAGACCTGCCCAATTACACGCCCGGTAATCTCCAGTACAACGATCCACGCTCGGGGCAACCGTACTTCAATACCTCTCTATTCAGTCAGGAAGGCATTGGACAATTGGGGACAGCGGCAAGGCGCTTCTTTCATGGGCCTGGTCTGAACAATTGGGACATGGCCCTTCTGAAGGATACCCACATCACGGAATCGAAGGTCCTGCAGTTCCGATTTGAGTTCTTCAATATCTTCAACCACGCGCAGTTTGGTACTCCTGTTGGGAACATCAGCAACGGATTGTTTGGCTATGTGACTACGGCCAACGATCCGCGCATTGGGCAGGTTGCTCTGAAGTTGTTGTTCTGAGTCGGGAGCTGCGACCGGACAGAAAGGCCT
>Ga0208821_1001657_pt1 | contig 11550 bp, 4 predicted proteins | sample June2015DPH_20_5_FD_184720 | JGI IMG/M metagenome (GOLD analysis project Ga0208821, IMG submission 184720) | Peatland microbial communities from SPRUCE experiment site at the Marcell Experimental Forest, Minnesota, USA - June2015DPH_20_40... | ecosystem: Environmental > Terrestrial > Soil >... | reverse complement strand
TCCTTCAGAGCCCTGACGGATACCTGTGGCTAAGGACAGCGGCGGGGTTGGTGAGGTTTGACGGGGTCCGCTTTGTGCTCGTGGAACCGGTGGTCGCGGGCCGTCCGGTGAACGAGCCGGTGAGGGCCATTTGCATCGGCGCCGACGGTGATTTGCTGGTGCGCACGACCTCCAGAACACTGATTTACAAAGACAGAGTTTTCTCCGACTACCGCCCTGCTGGTCCGCTTCCGGATGGAGAGATCCGGGTCATTTTTGAGTCGAAGGAACACGATGTCTTCATCGGATCTGATGACTTCCTTTATGTCTTTCGGGACGGGACATTGAAGATGGTTCGGCGCGGGACCGGCTGGATCGATGCTTTCCTTCAAGACAACCGGGAATTGTGGGTGGGTGGCGCGGGTGCGCTCTACAGCTATCATGGCGGCGCCCTCTCGACCTTTTGGAACTTGGGCAAAGGCAGTGCGGCCGCCTCTTTGGCCGAGGATCATGAGCACAACTTATGGATTGGCACGGCGGATGGCCTCTATCGGCTCGCTCAAGACCGGCGCGTGCCGGAGCGGGTCGCCCGCCGCGCCATCCGTGGCGAGGTGAACGCGACTCTCGAGGACCATGAGGGAAACCTCTGGGTAGGGACCGCCGCAACTGGTTTGTTGCGCCTGGCAGGCAGTGAAGTGTCGTCGTTTAGCTCGCCGGATGGCCTGAGCGATAGCAGGGTACTCGCCCTGTATGAGGATCGGGAAAGCAGCTTCTGGGTGGGGACGGCAAGCGGGCTGGACCGCTTCCGCAACACCAAATTCACGGCGATTACGACCAAGGAAAAGCTCCCTTCCGACACAACAGAGAGCGTTATTCAAACTCGGGATGGCAGCGTATACGTCTTCTGTCCGGGCGGAGGTCTTGCACGGATCAAAAACGATGTCGTGACGCCAATGGGAAGAAACGAGGGTTTGCCGAGCATATGGGGAAACGGGCTCGCTGAAAGTAAAGACGGCAGCCTCTGGCTTGGAACTGTGGGAGGGTTGACCCGCTACAAGGACGGAAAGTTCACTCAGTATCGAGCGCACGGGCGCTTGTCCAACTTCTATATTTCGGCGATTAGCGAAGACGATGAGGGTCTGATTGTTACCACCGACGAAACACTGGCCCTGCGATTCAAGAATGGCGAGGTTCAGCCGCTCACCTTTGGCGGGAAAGCCACGCCCCTGTCCAGACCCGGCAACTACACGTTCTCAATATACCGCGATCGTTCGGGCACCATGTGGTTTGGTACAGTCTTGGGCCTTTTCAAATTCGCCCCCGGCGCATCGCCCGACACAGCATGGCAGAAGCAGGTGTCTTTCCCCGTCATGTCAATATCCGATGACTTGCGGGGAAGCCTTTGGCTCGGCGGCCGGATACCGGGGATCACCCGATTCGACATCCGAAGTGGCCGCGTGACCCACTACACCAAACGGGATGGTCTGTTTGATGACTATGCCACGCGCGCGCTCGCTGACGATGAGGGCAATCTCTGGATCAGCACCTCGAATGGCATCTATAAGGCCTTCCGTAAAGATCTGGACGACTTTGCTGACGGGCGTGCTTCTACGGTTCGAGCCACCCATTACGGAACAGACGACGGCATGAAGACCAGGGAGGCTTACGGCCCATGGGCAAAGCCGGGCGGCGCACGGACGAGCGATGGCAAGCTCTGGTTCACGACCAAGAAAGGTATCGTGGTCATCGACCCCCGCCATCTGATGCACAACGATTTGGTCCCTCCCGTGGTTATTGAGGAAGTGGTCGTGGACGGCGAACCCTTTTCTCCCCAGAACGACCTTCAGCTACCCGCCGGCAAAGACAAGATTGAGTTTCACTACACCTGTTTGAGCCTGTTGATTCCCTCCCGCGTGCAGTTCAAGTACAAGCTGGAGGGCTACGATCGCGATTGGATTGATGGGGGTTCGCGCCGCGTTGCCTATTATAATAACCTTCCTCCGGGTAAATACCGTTTCAGGGTTACGGCTGCGAATAACGATGGCGTGTGGAACGAGCGAGGCGCCTCGACGGGGTTCGTTCTGAAGCCTCACTTCTACCAGACTTACGGGTTCTATTCCCTGTGCGGACTGCTGGGGTGCCTGATGGCGGTTGGGGTGCACCGGCTTCGCATCAAGCAGATGTGGGCGCGGGAGGCCGAGCTCGTTTTGACCGTTGCACAACGCACGACGGAGTTGCAGGAGGATATTCGCGAGCGTCAACGGGCCGAGGTGGCGCTGGGCCGGCTTAACCGGGCGCTTCAGACGCTCAACCGATGCAACCAGGCGCTGGTTCGCGCCGTGGACGAACAGGAACTGCTTCGTGAGGTGTGTGAGGTTATTGTGGAGGTCGGTGGCTACTGCCTCGCATGGGTTGGCTACGCCGAGCACGACCAGCACAAAAGCGTCCGCGCGGTTGGCCAGTTCGGCGGTGAACAGGGATTCCTGGACTTGGCCCGCATCTCCTGGGCCGACACCGAGTGGGGCCGAGGTCCAGCCGGCAGTGCGATCAGGACCGGAAACGCTTGCCTAACCCGGGACGTCGGGACCGATCCAGCCTTCAGTCCCTGGCGCGAGGAAGCAATCCGACGCGGTTATGCATCCATTATTGGACTTCCCCTGAGGTCCGATGGGCAGACCTTCGGTGCGCTCACCATCTACGCGCGCGAAGCCGATGCCTTTGACGCGGAGGAAGCCGACCAGTTGAAGGAACTGGCGAACAACCTGGCGTTCGGAGTCGTCGCCCTGCGCACCCGAGCACAACGCGAGCGCGCAGAAGCCGCCTTGGAAAAAGCCAAGGAAGCGGCCGAAGCCGCGAGTCAGGCAAAGAGCGAATTCCTGGCCAACATGAGTCACGAGATCCGCACTCCCATGAACGGCGTCATCGGCATGATCGATCTGCTGCTGGACACCGGGCTCAACCCCGAACAGCTCGACTACGCCAGCCTAGTCAAGTCGTCCGCTGACTCCCTGCTCACCGTCATCAACGACATCCTCGACTTCTCCAAAATCGAAGCGGGCAAGCTCGAACTGGAGTCCATCGAGTTCAAACTGCGCGACAGCATGATGCCGACCATCAAGACCCTGGCCTTGCGCGCCCACCAGAAGGGTCTGGAACTGACCTGCGATATCGGGCCCGAGGTGCCGGAGGTGGTGGTGGCCGACCCTAGTCGTTTGCGGCAAATCATCGTCAATCTCATTGGCAACGCCATCAAGTTCACCCAACGGGGCGAAGTGGGCCTCAAGGTGGCATTGGACTCCAGGACGCAAGATCAGGTGCGGCTGCATTTCGTTGTCCAAGACACAGGCATCGGCATCGCGCCGCAAAAACAGAAACTCATTTTCGAGGCTTTCTCTCAGGCCGAGGGCTCCACGGCGCGCAAGGTGGGGGGCACGGGCCTGGGACTTACGATTTCGAAACGCCTGGTGGAGATGATGGGCGGCAGTATCTGGGTGGAAAGCGTCGAGGGAAAAGGTAGCGCCTTCCACTTCACCGCGAGCCTCGGTGTGGGCAAGGTGGTGGAACCGCCCCAGGCAATGGCCACCGTCGCCCTGGCGGGACTGGGCGTGCTGGTAGTGGACGATAACACCACTAACCGGCGCATCCTCCAGGAGATGCTGAGCATCTGGGGAATGAGACCCACCCTGGCGGAGAGCGGGACCACCGCGTTAGAGTGCGTGAAGCAGACTGAGCATCCCTTCGCCTTGATCCTGACCGACTTCCATATGCCAGACATGGATGGATTCACTCTGGTGGAGCAACTCCGGCAAGGTCCCGATCCGGCCGTGGAGGCCAAAGTCATCATGCTAAGCTCGGCCGGGCAGCGAGGCGATGCCGCGCGTTGCCGGGAGTTGGGCGTGGCCGCCTACCTCACCAAACCCGTCGGCCAGGCGGAGTTGTTTGACTGTATCGTCCGTGTTCTGGGTACATCCGGGGCCGGGTCGGCGGCGCTGATCACGCACCACACTTTACGAGAGGGGAAGAGGAAACTCCACGTTCTGCTGGCGGAGGACAATGCCGTCAACCAGAGGCTCGCCGTGCGTCTGCTGGAAAAGCACGGACACCGGGTGACGCTGACCACTAACGGGCGCGAAGCCCTCGCCGCCCTCGACCAGGAAAACTTCGATGTGGTGTTGATGGACGTGCAGATGCCGGAGATGGATGGGTTCGAGGCCACTGCCGCCATCCGGGTCCGAGAACAGAGCAGCGGCAGACACTTGCCGATCCTCGCCATGACGGCCCACGCCATGCGGGGCGACCAGGAACGATGCCTGGCGGCAGGCATGGATGGCTATATCTCAAAGCCCATAAGAGTCCAAGAATTGATCGCTCTGCTGGAGCGCTTTTCGGTGGTGGCCGCTGACGTCGAAGTAGTGCCGCCTTGAGATCCACATTGCCGAGCTGCGCGCAAATGATACGCAGACGACGCGCGAACTTCCAGGGGTAGATTGAAGGCTAAAGATGGGTCTCAAATGGCCGATTAAATTAAGCAGTGCTATGAGGATGGCACGAGTGCGGCATCTCGACTGGATTTTCGGGTTGCGAGGCCCGAGATGCACCTTGGGCCGGGGCGTCCCCAGCAGAGTACTGGCTCGCAGGGGGTGGGTAAACGAAACCGTCACCAAGTTCGCATCCACGCTCCTTCTCCTCGCGATGATGGGCTCGACCGATCGCGCTCTGGCACTCGACCGCGCGAAGCACATCGACCAATACGGGCACGATGTTTGGACTTCGCAGAATGGCCTTCCTGGCGAAGCGGTATATCAAATCCTTCAGAGCCCTGACGGATACCTGTGGCTAAGGACAGCGGCGGGGTTGGTGAGGTTTGACGGGGTCCGCTTTGTGCTCGTGGAACCGGTGGTCGCGGGCCGTCCGGTGAACGAGCCGGTGAGGGCGATTTGCATCGGCGCCGACGGTGATTTGCTGGTGCGCACGACCTCCAGAACACTGATTTACAAAGACAGAGTTTTCTCCGACTACCGCCCTGCCGGCCCGCTTCCGGATGGAGAGATCCGGGTCATTTTTGAGTCGAGGGAACACGATGTCTTCATCGGAGCTGATGACTTCCTCTATGTCTTTCGGGACGGCACATTGAAGCTTGAGGTCCTCAGCTAATGCGCCGATAACAGAGTGGAAGTAATGCGTCGCGGCGTACTGTATGAGTTCAGGACTCATGGCCGGGAAAGATTCGAGGCAGCCACAAAGCCTGTGGCAACGGCTTTACGCTGCGACACCCCTCCTGTTGTTGGCTGGCATCGCGAACATTGTCGGCCTGAAGGCGCAGATCCAGCAGAATACGTTGCGGACCCTGACCACGGCGCGGGAGGCCCACAGCCTGACGGCTGAGGAAGCGGCGCGGGGCTACCCTGTCCACCTGCGGGCCGTGGTGACCTATTACAACCCCTACATCGACCCGAGGCACGGAATAATGTTTGTCCACGATGCGACGGGGAGCATTTTTGCTACTGCCGGGAAAGACATTATTCTACCTATTCACGCCGGCACCCTCATCGATCTCAAAGGCGTAAGCGCACAGGGAGAGTACGCGCCGATCGTCGATCAGACGAAGATAAGAGTATTGGGAGAATCGCACGTGCCCACCCACGCTCCGCGCGTGGGTCTTTTGCGTCTATTGACGGGGACGGAGGACGGTCAATGGGTCGAGGTCGAGGGTCTCGTGCGCTCGGTGCAGGACTCGGGCCAGAACGTAGCGCTAACGCTAGCCACGACCGAAGGCTTGGTTCCAGCGACCACCCTAAGAGAGAAGGAGGCCGACTATGACGGTTTGATCGACGCCAAGATCCTCATGCACGCCAACGCAGCCCCTTTCTTCAATCGGAATCGCCAAATGACGGGCGTTCGCCTGTTCTTTCCTTCTCTCCACGAAGTGAAGGTGGAGGAAGCGGGTTCGGCAGATGCTTTCTCGCTGCCGATCCAGCCCATTAACAGCCTGTTGCGATTCGCGCCTGACCTGGCCGCTGTCCACCGCGTCCACGTGCGCGGACGGGTAACGCTCGAATGGCCCGGGCGCTCATTGTGCATCCAGGATGCCACTCAAGGGCTCTGCGTTGGAACCTCGCAAACGGCCTTTCTCCAAGCAGGAGATATTGCCGATGTGGCTGGCTTCCCCGCGCCTTCCACGTATAACCCCACCTTGGAGGACGCCATCTTCAGGCGGGAAGGCACGGGCAAGCCCCTCGCTGCAACGCCCGTGACCCACGAACAAGCCCTCTCCGGCGCCTATGACGCCCAACTTGTCCGCATCGAAGGCTTCTTGACTAGCCGAGAGCGCGCTGAGGGCGACATCGTGCTGGTCCTATCGTCGGGCAGCGTTCTATTCTCTGCGGTCCTGCCAGGCAGCCGGGAAGGCAGCAAGATTCCCGAGTGGCAACCTGGCAGCAGGCTCCGACTGACCGGAGTTTGCGCGGTCCAAGGCGATGCCGTCCGCGCGGCTCTGGGCTTAAGCATGTCGAAACCCAACGCCTTTCGCATTTTCCTGAGGTCACCAGGGGACGTCGTGGTGCTTCAGAGCCCTCCCTGGCTGACCGCTCGGCGGGGTCTGGCGGCGCTGGGTCTCACAATTCTCGCCGTCATGGCCGTGCTTTCCTGGGTGGCCGTGTTGAGGCGCCGCGTTCGGCAGCAGACCGGAACCATCCGCAATCAACTGGAAGAAGCGGCCAGGCTTAGACAGGCGGCGGAGGAAGCCCGGGCTGCGGCCGAAACCGCCAGTCAAGCCAAAAGCGAGTTTCTAGCCAACATGAGCCATGAGGTCCGCACCCCCATGAACGGCGTCATCGGCATGATCGATCTGCTGTTGGACACTGACCTCAACCCCGAACAACTTGACTACGCCAGCCTGGTCAAGTCGTCCGCTGACTCCCTGCTCACCGTCATCAACGACATCCTCGACTTCTCCAAAATCGAAGCGGGCAAGCTCGAACTGGAGTCCATCGAGTTCAAACTGCGCGACAGCATGATGCCGACCATCAAGACCCTGGCCTTGCGCGCCCACCAGAAGGGTCTGGAACTGACCTGCGATATCCGGCCCGAAGTGCCGCAGGTGGTGGTGGCCGACCCTAGCCGCTTGCGGCAAATCATCGTCAATCTCATTGGCAACGCCATCAAGTTCACCCAACGGGGCGAAGTGGGCCTCAAGGTGGCATTGGACTCCAGGACGCAAGAGCAGGTGCGGCTGCATTTCGTTGTCCAAGACACGGGCATCGGCATCGCGCCGCAAAAACAGAAACTCATCTTCGAGGCTTTCTCTCAGGCCGACGGCTCCACGGCGCGCAAGTTCGAGGGCACTGGCCTGGGACTTACGATTTCGAAACGCCTGGTGGAGATGATGGGCGGCAGGATCTGGGTGGAAAGCGTCGAGGGAAAAGGTAGCGCCTTCCACTTCACCGCAAGCCTCGGGGTGGGCAAGGTGGTGGAACCGCCCCAGGCAATGGCCATGGTTGCTCTCGCAGGTCTGAGCGTGCTGGTCGTGGATGATAACACCACTAACCGGCGCATCCTCCAGGAGATGCTGAGCAACTGGGGAATGAGACCCACCCTGGCGGAGAGCGGGACCACCGCGTTAGAGTGCGTGAAGCAGGCTGAGCATCCCTTCGCCTTGATCCTGACCGACTTCCATATGCCAGACATGGATGGCTTCACTCTGGTGGAGCAACTCCGGCAAGGTCCCGATCCGGCCGTGGAGGCCAAAATCATCATGCTCACCTCGGCCGGGCAGCGAGGCGACGCCGCGCGTTGCCGGGAGTTGGGCGTGGCCGCCTTCCTCAGCAAACCCATCGGCCAGGCGGAGTTGTTTGACTGTATCGTCCGCGTTCTGGGCACATCCAGCTCCGGGGCCGAGTCGACCGCGCTGCTCACCCCACACACCTTACGAGAGGGGAAGAGGAAACTCCACGTTCTGCTGGCGGAGGACAATGCCGTCAACCAGAGGCTCGCCATGCGTCTGCTGGAAAAGCACGGACACCGGGTGACGCTGACCACTAACGGGCGCGAAGCCCTCGCCGCCCTCGACCAGGAAAACTTCGATGTGGTGTTGATGGACGTGCAGATGCCGGAGATGGATGGGTTCGAGGCCACTGCCGCCATCCGGGTCCGAGAACAGAGCAGCGGCAGACACTTGCCGATCCTCGCCATGACGGCCCACGCCATGCGGGGCGACCAGGAACGATGCCTGGCGGCAGGCATGGATGGCTATATCTCAAAGCCCATAAGAGTCCAAGAATTGATCGCTCTGCTGGAGCGCTTTTCGGTGGTGGCCGCTGACGTCGAAGTAGTGCCGCCTTGAGATCCGCATTGCCGAGCTGCGCGCAAATGATACGCAGACGAGGCGCGAACTTCCATTCCAATCCCAGGCGGCGCAAGCGGGACATGAAAGGGGATTACACGCCCCATTGCACATTCACAAGCCGCTCCTCTGAATCCCCGCTCCTGAATTCTATAGTTTTGCAGTTGACACGTGGCTAGCCATGTGTTGACCTTCCCCGGTGCTTGAAGCCCTCGCCGACGTTTGCTATAGTTTCCCGTCTGTTGTTAAAGGTAGGTCGTAGATGATAGGTAGTCGGTGGAGTCAAACATCCGTCCCTACCGACTATCCATTACATTCGACCTGCACATTCAACTCGCGGATGACTCGGCTTCCGGCCTTCGCGGGCTTCATGGAGGAACGGGAAAATGGCGCCCCCAAAAGTCTTCAAGAACTACATCAATGGTGAGTGGGTTTCGTCGGCAAGCGGGCACACTTTTGATAACGTCAACCCCGCCAACACGCACGAATTGGTCGGCATATTCCAGAAGTCCAACCAGCAGGATGTTGATAACGCCATTCAAGCCGCGAAAGAAGCGTACAAATCCTGGCGGCTTACCCCGCCTCCCAAGCGGGGCGAGATTCTTTATCGGGCCGCACGTTTGCTCGTGGAACGAAAGGAAGGCTACGCCGAGCAGATGACGCGCGAAATGGGGAAGATCCTGGAGGAAACCCGCGGCGACATTCAGGAAGCCATTGACATGACCTACTATATGGCAGGCGAGGGCCGGCGGCTCTTCGGACAAACCACCACTTCCGAATTGCTCAACAAGTTCTGCATGTGGGTGCGCAGCCCGATCGGCGTGTGCGCGCTGCTCACGCCGTGGAATTTTCCCATGGCCATTCCCTCCTGGAAAGTCATGCCGGCACTCATCTGCGGCAATACGGTAGTGATGAAGCCCGCTACGGACACCCCGCTCTCGATGTACAACCTGGTTCAGACGCTGGAAGAAGCCGGAATTCCGCGCGGGGTGGCGAACTTCGTTACGGGAAGCGGCGCCGAGGTCGGAACTGCTTTGATGGCCCATGACGATGTCCGCGTGGTTTCCTTCACGGGCTCAACCGAAGTGGGAAAAAAGGTAGCCGAGGCTTGTGCGGGCACCTTCAAACACTCCTGCCTCGAGATGGGCGGCAAGAACATCATCATGGTGATGGAGGACGCAAACCTGGGGCTCGCGGTGGAGGGCGCTCTCTGGGGCGGCTTCGGGACCGCCGGGCAGCGTTGCACCGCCTCCAGCCGCATCGCAGTTCACAAGGAAGTGTACAAGGACTTCCTCGAGAAGTTCGTGGCGCGTGCGCGCGCTCTGAAAGTCGGCAATGGCCTTGACCCGACTGTGCACATGGGGCCTCTTATCAACGAGAACCAATTAAAGACCGTCGAGAAATACGTTGAGATTGGGAAGAACGAAGGCGCCAAGCTGCTTTGCGGCGGCCAGCGCCTGGCGGGCGGCGACTACGATTGCGGCTGGTTCTACAGCCCCACCATTTTCGGCGATTGCGATCCCAAAATGCGAATTTGCCGCGACGAGATCTTTGGTCCCGTCGTCTCCATCATCCCCTGCTCGAGCCTCGAGGAGGCCATTGAAATCGGTAACGGAGTAGTCTACGGGCTTTCCTCGTCCATCTACACCCGAAACGTCAACCGCGCCTTCCAGGCCATGCGTGATATGGAGACCGGCATTTTTTACGTCAACGCTCCTACCATCGGCGCCGAAACTCATTTGCCTTTTGGCGGCACCAAGCAGACAGGCAACGGCCACCGCGAAGCTGCCACCGCCGCGCTGGATTTCTATTCTGAGTGGAAAGCTGTCTACGTGGATTACAGCGACAGGTTGCAGCGCGCGCAAATTGATTCGTCAGACCGGTAGGTGGTAGGTGGGGAAAAGACGGTAGGTGGAATGTGGGGGAAAAACAGCGGACTGCTTACTGCCTACTGCTTACTGCCTAAGGGCGGGACCTGCGCTACGATTGGTGCTGTCTCCTGGCACCTGAATCCTGACTCCTGAATCCTTCTCTTGCCACACCTACCACCTACCGTTTATGGTTGAGGCCCTGCCGCAGGCGGGTACTGCTGGGTGTCCGGAGTGGCGGGAGTGTCGCTGACTGTATCGGCGCCGGCCCTGGCTCCACTACTGGCATCCAGGTCTGCCGGCAGGGGATGGGGGCCAAGACCGAGTTTCATCAGGGATTTTGCCTCAGGAAGGCCCGTCACCGGGAACCCGTGATCGGCTTGGTAGCGTCGCATCGCCTCGCGCGTCTGATCGTCCCAGCGGCCATTTGGTTGTGCATTCAAGTAGCCTGCCTGGGCCAAGGCTTGTTGAATTTCTTGAATACGTTCCGGCTCCGGACGCAACTGTGCACGCCGCCGCCGCGCCGCGGCGGCTCGCTTGGCCTTGGAAGAAACGTGGCGTGTCGCGGAGTGGTGCGCGGACCGCTGCTGGCCCGTGCTAGCAGAGGCCCTATGCGTACTGTGCTTGGGGGGCGTGTTGGACTTCTGCTTCGCCGTGCTAGCGCTTTTCCGTGGCGTGGTGGTGTCAGCGGGTAACTGGACCGGCAATATCCACACCAGCATGCCAAGGAGCAGTAGTCTTGTGAAGGTTTTCTTATTCCAGTGTTTCAACTTCCGTTTCCTCAGTCCCTTACGGCAGGCGATCCGCAAGGAACAGGGTGGTAAACGAGTGCGGGCCGCTGCCTCGTGCAATAAGCAGCAGCACGTCCTCCCCGGATTTCAGGGAAGATTGTATGCGGTTGAAGTCCTCTGCTGAAGCGACCGCATGATGGTTGATGCCCAGAATGATATCGCCATGCTGAACGCCCAAGTCGGAAGCGAATCCGCCCGGCTGGACGTTCATCACCAGGATTCCCTGTTGGCTGTCCAGATGGAGTTTATCAGCGAGCTCCTGGGCCTGCTCGCGCGTCAGGCTCTTTACTGCTATCCCGAGGACGCCCGAGCTTCCCTCCGCAGGAGTTTCCTCGCCCTCGTTTCCAGGACCTTCGCGCAATTCGGCAACGATCTTATTACGGTCGCCCACCTCGACGTCGGTGGTCAGCGGTTTTCTGTCGCGAAGGTATTCCACGCGGAGCTTCTTGCCAATTTCGGTGTCCGAGACGATAGCCACCAACTCGTCCGCGTTCTTGATAGGTTTCCCGTCGACGCTCAAGATGACATCCCCGCGCTTCAACCCAGCGCGCTCGGCAGGGCTGCCTGCTTC
>Ga0208821_1001655_pt1 | contig 11561 bp, 10 predicted proteins | sample June2015DPH_20_5_FD_184720 | JGI IMG/M metagenome (GOLD analysis project Ga0208821, IMG submission 184720) | Peatland microbial communities from SPRUCE experiment site at the Marcell Experimental Forest, Minnesota, USA - June2015DPH_20_40... | ecosystem: Environmental > Terrestrial > Soil >... | reverse complement strand
TCATCTGCGACAACTTCAATATACTTCATGAACCGCCGTGTACGGAACCGTACGCACGGTGGTGTGGGAGGACGGGGTTCGCAAGAACCCCTCCTACCCGATGCCTTATCCAACCATGAGTCGTAGGGCGGGAAAGCGAAGCGCATCCCGCCTTGTGCAATTGGGTAAGGCCTGCTGTATCCGGTCGATCGTGAGGTAGCCGGTGTCCAAGCCTTCTGCCTTGGTTTTGATTTGCTCGGAGGGCACGTTCTGGGCTTCGCCAATGATCAGGGCCTGCCGGCTCTGTTTCCGTAGGGCGCCGGCCTTGATTCATGGCAGGTGGGGATGGCGGTCGGGGACGCCCGCAATTAAGGCAAAAGGAAAAGGGTAAAAGGTAAAAGTTTTGCCTTTTTACTCTTAACTTTTGCCTTGTCAGGCGACCCAATCACAGGCTGGAAGCCTGTGCCACTCTTTGGCCCAGGTCTGGCCAAACAATTCGGTGCTCAGGCAGCGCTCGCCGCTGCTGGGGAGAATCACCACGATGAGCCTGCAATGGTTTTCGGGCCGGGCGGCTAAAGGCGGCGGCTTGATCGCAATCCTCAAAGAACCGATAAATTTCTTATTACCTCACTCCCGCCCCTCGGGATGAGTTTGCCGGCGCACATCTTGACAATTCTTGGTGGGGCAATGCCAGGGCCGGGACAGGACCCCTGAAATCCTTGAACCCACCGCCGCCCGGCATTACAACTGGGGATCAATATGGCCCGGGCCGCCACAATCCGGCGTATAGCAGGTGATATTCAGGAACTCGCATTTCTGGTGACAGCTGGGACATTCTTCCGGGGGCTTGCTCGCGCTGATCGTATAGTTGCACTTGCTACACCGGTAATAAGTCAAGTTGCATTTAGGGCAGATATCCCCGGTGAATTGGCCGGAAGCGGTATAGCCGCACAGGGCACATTCTTTTTTTTCTTCCTCGGTCGCCATCAGTCTCGCCTCCCTTTCTCCCTGTCATTGATATTCGACCCAATCCAGCAATTCCTTTTGAGTCTTATAATAATGTTAAGTTTCTTCTTTAACCGCCTCCGGCTTTTCCTCTGCTGGTGAGGTTAGAACTTTTCCCTGCCGACGTTTGATTTTTTCGTCGTTCTTCCCTTTTCGGGCCATCTCTTTGGCGCGCTTTTGCCAGCCGTAACGGGTCCGTGCCAAGTTCAACCTTTAAAAAAGCAGGGCGTACAGCAGCCAGGGAAAAAAATCGGCGGGGAATTAGCACCCCGGTCCGATTATTGTCCAGGACTGGTGGCCCTGGTTTCAGTCTGACGTGCTAAACTTAAAAAAAATTTTACAAGAAAATTACCCAATGTCAAGCTAAATAAAATGATTGTCCGCAGCCTCTTGAGGTCTCCGATGCAGCCCCTATAAATAATTGGGTTATTCTATAATGCGCCCATTCGGGTGAATGCGGCTATGGTTGGTTGATTAAAGTGGGGGCCGGCCCAGGTTCAATAAACCAGAATGAGATGTTGGAAGTGATTTAAAAAGTTCAAAGTTCCGTTCAGGATAATCAAACCCGGGAGGGGCGGGACTCATATCCCCGGTTTCTGCTTTTTCCAAGTCTCATTGCCGCACCTCACCATCAGGTTGGCGTTCCTCTGCCCGGGAACCACTGAAGATGAATTCATGGCAAAATCTTTTGGCACCCCGGGCAGAAAAAGGTGCTGCGCCCCGCCTGGATCAGGCGGGCGATGGGGGCGCCGCAGCTTCGGCAGGGCTCGCCCTCCTTGCGGTAGACCAGCAGGTGGACCTGGAAGAGCCCGGCTTCTCCCTGGCTGTTAAGGTAATTGGCCACCGTGGTGCCGCCCTGGCGGATGGCCGCCCTGAGGATGCGCCGGGTTTCCTTGCGGATGCGGCCCCAGTCGTCGGCGGAGAGGCCCCCTGCCGGGGTGGCTGGATGGATACCAGCGGCGAACAGGATTTCGCAGGCGTAGATGTTCCCGAGCCCGGCCAGTATCCGGGAGTCCAGGAGGAAGGTCTTGATGGGCCGGGAGCGGCCCCGGGCCTGGGCCCACAGCCACTGGGGGGTCACTCCCCGGGAGAAGGGTTCCCGCCCCACCTCCTTCAGGGGCGGCGGGGGCGTCCCCGGCGGGAAGACCAGCACCTGCCCGAAGCGCCGGATGTCCTGGTAGATGAGATTAAGCCCCCCTTCCAGGTGAAAGCTGAGATGGACGTGGGGCAGGTTCGTCATCGGCTTTTTTTTAGAACCCAGGAGCAGGTGACCGGTCATGCCCAGATGCACCAGCAAGGTGGCGCCGTCCTCCAGGGCAAAGACCAGGTATTTGCCCCGGCGGCGGAGAGCCACCAGTCTGCGGCCCACCAGCCGGCGTTCAAGTTCCCTGGCCGGCGATTGCCGTCGCAGGGACTTTTCCCCCACGGAAACCCGGAGGAAACGGCGGCCCACCAGACAGGGGGCCAAACCCCGCCGAATTACCTCTACTTCGGGAAGCTCGGGCATTTGAGTTTCGAGTTCTAGGGGCGGCAGTGGCACAGGCTTCCAGCCTGTGATTGGGTCGCCCAGTTTCGAGTTTCGAGTTTCCGGAATATATCCTGAAATGAGACTGCTAAATAGTTTTTGAGAGATACTTAATGAGACCTTTAATCATCCGGGTGATTTCAGCAGTTAGTCCTATTAATTACGGGACCTTAGGCATTGAGATCTAAGGTTTAACCTGACTTTTGCCTGTTAAGGCGTCTTTTCCCCCTCCCCACGGGGGGAGGGGGTTAGGGGGAGGGGGGCGTCAGGCGTTGGTGACTAGCGGATAATGCGTAACTACTTTCGCCACCCCCACCCCAACCCTCCCCCCTCAAGGGGGAGGGGGCAAGTCAATAACCTTGATTTCGCTATTGAATATGACTTTTGCCAGAGACTCAAAAATTTAGTTATTTTCCCGGAACAATCCTCATAAATTATTTTAGCTAAATCTACGGCCTTCTTCCAGACCTCCAAATCCCTAGATGAGGTTGACTTCATTTCTCTTCTTTCAACTCAAAACTCGAAACTAAAAACTCAAAACTCAAAACTCGAAACTAAAAAAGCATGTCCAGGAAGTGTTCATGGTACTCCTTGAGCTCCTTGTGGCATTCACCGCAAAAAAACCGCACCTCTCCCTCGATCTTGGAGTCATCGCTCACCGTGGAAAAGCTGCCGTCATCGTTTTGATCGTAAAAGGTGGTGATGGTGACGCCTTCCGCCACTTCAAAAAAATCTGCATCGTTGCCGCAGTATGGGCAGCAGATCTTCATGGCGCTCTACCTATTCCCCGCCGATCATTTGCTTGACGTCCTGGCGAAATAACGGATTGCCGGGTTCAATCTTCCGGGCTTGCTCCATTTCGATGGCGGCTCGCTTGAATTGTTGGCGGGATTTGCCTTTCCGGCCCTGGCGCTCGTAGATCTCGCCCTGGTGCGTGAAGAGGCGGGCCAGATAAAAATGGGTCCGGGCACTTTTGGGGTTAATTTCGTTGGAGGTCTGGAGCTCCTGGCGCGCCTCCTTGTACTTCTGCTGGTGGTAATGGAGGATGCCCAGCGAGCGCCAGAGGACGGCGTGAGCCGACTTGTCCGGGGACTTAATGGCCATGAGGAGGAGCAGTTCCAGCCGGGCCATGGTCTTCTGGTCGTTGAACGTCGAGCTGTCGGCCAGGAGACGGTCACTCATCTCCGCCACCTCCCGCGGGGTCATCTGCCCTCCCGTCAGGGCGTCCTCGAGCCTGGCCTGCTCATTTCCCCCGGGCAGCGGCGCCTGGGAGGCGGCCTCCGGCCGCGCCTGGCCAACCGGCGCCGACCCGCAACCAGCCGCGCCCGCCAACTGGATCGCCGCCAGGCAGAGGACTAATAAAGCGTTGCTGCGCATTCCGCCCCCCATCCCCTAGATTTCCCAAAATTTAGTATCCCATACCCGGAAGCAGCGTCAACTCTTTTTAAGCCGGGAGCCGCCAACCCCTATCTTTGCCGGTGACCGGAGCCGCGGAAGATTATTTAGGGCCGCGGCCCGCATCTTCCCGGTTGGATTTTTTTTGTAAAGGCAGCCCCGCGGTAATATGTTAAGATTATGACATGGTTGTCAAAAATGAATTTTAAGCGCGGGTGCCCATTATGGAACTGATATTTCGTCCCCGGAGGCTGCGGCGCCAGGCGACCTTGAGGAAGATGGTGCAGGAGACCCATTTGCGCCGGGAAGACTTCATTTATCCAATGTTCGTGGCCCCGGGCCAGGGGGTCCGCCAGGCGGTGGACGCCATGCCGGGGGTCTGCCGCCTGTCGGTGGACCAGCTTCTGAAAGAGGCCCGGGAGGTGGCTGATCTGGGCCTGCCCGCGGTGTTGCTCTTCGGGTTGCCCCAAAAGAAGGACGAGACCGGCTCCGAGGCCGCCTCTCCCAAGGGCGCGGTGCAGCAAGCGGTGCGCCGCTTGAAGAAAGAGGTGCCGGCATTGCTGGTGATCACCGACGTCTGCCTGTGCGGCTACACCTCCCACGGCCACTGCGGTCTCATCCAGGGAGGAGAGGTGGACAACGACGCCAGCCTGGAGGCCCTGGCCCAGGTGGCCTTGTCCTACGCCGAGGCCGGGGCCGATATGGTGGCCCCTTCGGACATGATGGACGGCCGGGTGGGCGCCATCCGGGAGGCCCTGGACGAGCGTGGTTTCGAAATGCTGCCGATCATGAGCTATGCGGTGAAATATGCCTCCAGCTTTTACGGGCCTTTTCGGGAGGCGGCGGAGTCCACCCCGGCCTTCGGCGACCGCCGCGCCTATCAGATGGACCCGGCCAACGCCCGGGAGGCCCTCAAGGAAGCGGCCCTGGACGTGGAGGAGGGGGCCGACATCCTGATGGTGAAGCCGGCTCTGCCCTATCTGGACATCGTGGCCCAACTAGCCGGGGAGTTCGATCTGCCGATTGCCGCCTACCAGGTGAGCGGCGAATACGCCATGATCAAGGCCGCCGCCCTGAAGGGCTGGCTCAACGAGGAGGCGGTGATGCTGGAGTCCCTCACCGCCATCAAGCGGGCCGGCGCTGATCTGATTGTGACCTACTTCGCCAAACAGGCCGCCGCTTTGTTGCGGAACTAAAGTTAATCTTGGGTCAGTACTGTCCGGCAATGTTTTTGCTATTAGGGAGGCAGCAGAGATTTGTTTGAACTTAGAAATGCACAATCGGTAATCATTTCGTGGAATTAAAAGCTATTTCCCTCTCCCCCCATTGGGGGGAGAGGGTATTTAGTTTAATTAGTGTAATATGTTGATATCGTTGAAATTACGGTGGTCTAGAACTGTGTAGGGTACACACTGCGCACCAAATAGATTTTCTAGGGCGGCCTGTGGCCGCCGATTATCCTGATCTAAGGTAATCAGGGATAACAATCCGAGGTGTAAACCCGGTGCCGCCAATGGCAAATATGGAATCCAGCCATAATTCCATCCCTCCCCTTCGCCTCCTGGCCTGGGAGACCACCCGGCGCTGCAACCTGGCCTGTCTCCACTGCCGGGCCGCGGCGGGTTCCGGGCCTTATCCCGGGGAGCTGAACACTGAGGAAGGCATCGCCCTGCTGGACGACCTGGCCACCCTGGGCCAGCTAGTGGTGATCCTCACCGGCGGCGAACCCCTGTTGCGGGAGGACATTTTTAAGCTGGCGGCCTACGGCGCCGCGAAGGGCCACCGCATGGTGATGGCGGTGAACGGCACCCTGCTGACTCCGCTCATCGCCGGCCGCCTCAAAGCAGCGGGAGTGCAAAGACTGAGCATCTCCCTGGATGGAGCCGCGGCCGCCAGCCACGACCGCCTCCGGGCCGTACCCGGGGCCTATGAGGGAGCCCTGGCCGGCATCGCCGCCTGCCGGGAGGCGGGGCTGCCCTTTCAGATCAATACCACCGTCACCCGGGCCAACCGGGGCGAGCTGGCCGCCATTCACGGACGGGCCATCCAATTGGAGGCCGCGGCCCATCATGTCTTCATTTTGGTGCCCACCGGCCGGGGGGAGCAGCTGCGGGAGCAATTGCTGCAGCCGGAGGAATACCAGGAGACCCTGAGCCGGCTGCTGGCCTGGCAGAAAGAAGGGCGGCTGTTCATTAAGCCCACCTGCGCTCCCCAGTATTACCGCCTGTGGCGCCAGGACGCCGCCGCCCGGGGAGAGGCGGTCACGCCCTCCAGCCACGGCATGGAGGCCATGACCAAGGGCTGCCTGGGGGGGCAGGGATTCGCCTTTGTCTCCTATCGTGGGGAAGTGCAGCCTTGCGGTTATCTGGAGCTGCCGGCGGGAAATATCCGGGAGACGCCCTTTCCGGAAATCTGGGCCTCGTCCGAGCTGTTCCGGCAACTGCGGCGGGTGGACGATTACCGGGGCAAGTGCCATAGCTGCCAGTACCGCAAGGTCTGCGGCGGCTGCCGGGCCCGGGCCTATGCCCTCAGCGGCGACGTCCTGGCGGCAGACCCCATCTGCCCCTACGAACCCGCAGGTTAAGAGGGATAGTTATCACACCCCCGCCAAAAGCCCGCCACCCAGCAGACCTACTCACCGCCGAAATGTGGAAGGATTACAGGATTTTTAATGCAGCGGGCTTGCTCAAAGGGTGGCGCAGGATGTGGGCGGCTTATTTAGCGCAACCCAGTTAATATTGCTTTTGTAGAACTAACAATTCCCGGAGTTTTGTCTAGTAATGACTATGCCAATTTGGCGCAGATAGCCTCAATCCACTCGGAAATCTCATTCCGCGTCGTACCATCTTCGTGGACATAAGAGGCGCGCTCATTTAGTTCTTGTTCTGTCATGTGACACATAAGATAGGCGCTGATTATTTGCTTCGCATTTTTCTTACGTGCGGGAATGGGCTTATTATCGAGAGTTACCGCGCACAATTTTAATTTTGGATTTTCTATGGCGGCAGTTACTTGCTGCCCGAATTCATCAGCCATCCTAACAAAATCAATATCTGTTTCCGGCGGTATTGAAATAACGTTGTTTGTCATGCGGCTGATTGTGGCCGGGTGAATGTAGTTGTCCATATTTCTTTTGCGCGTAATAAAAGCGGTAACATTAGGGTTCGCTTGCATATCCTGAAGCCATTTTCTTTTTTCCGCACTAAGCGGCATTGCTGCAGCGCTTCTGTCAGAATCACGAATAATAACCTGTGGAACATTAAGCTTTTCAAGATAGCTTCTTTCGATCCAATCCTTCAGCGTTTCGCCGCCGCCTATAGTCCAAAAGATACTTTCTTCTTGAATTGGCTCTATTTTTCCTGCCTTAGTTAAAACGCTGGCCAATGAACGCAAAGCGTCAATATCGTTTTTCCCTTCCACTAAAACAGCCACTTTTAAGCTTTTTCTAGGTATAGAATCGGGCAGAACGCCCAAGGCTTCGGCAATTTCCTTATAAACATCAGGAGTTCCAGAACGGACGCGCACATTTTGCGTATCAGGTTCAACGTCTATATAACGCAGGCTATCAAGGGGGATAAGGCCAGCAAGTCTTGGAACGTGTGTCGTTAAAATAACTTGGTCGCCTGCTTCGGTAAGGTCGCACAAGGCCCGAATGATCTGCTCCTGATTCTCAGGATGCTGTGAGGTTTCCGGTTCTTCAATGGCATAAATAACGCAACGGGATTGTTGTGCGCCCGCGCCTGATTCAGCCCGTTTTTTCTCTGCTTCTGCTTGAAAAAAGCTCAATAAAACAAGGCGGCGGAAACCGGAGCCGCGTTTGTTAAGAGGAATGCCGTCATCGGCTTCAAGGTCTATCTTCAAAACATTTTTCCAAGCCGATTTTCTGAATTTTGGTTGCAGCGTAGAGGCAAGATCAAGGTTTGGAAATGAGGTTTGCAGTTTTACAAGTGTTCGTTCAGCCGTTTCCTGCGCTTTCTGGCTCACCTGTTCTGTGATTCTTTCAAGCTCTATTCCCAAGCCATCTAATGCCTGCTCTATAGCAACCTTCATAGAATTTTGGACTTCTGGGTCTTGATCTTTGCTGGCCCTATCAGATTGAAAAAGCGCAAATATAGGCAAATAATTTTGCAGCGCCCCCCATATTGCTTTCGCATTTTCATCGTTTAGAGGAACATCGCGGATAGATACTTGAAGTTCTGGGTGCGCTTGATAGATAGCATAACGCATAGACGGATTTTCTGTTTGATTGCAGCTTTTTTCGAGGTTTTTTTCCTTAATAATTGCCTTCAAGTCCTTTTGAGGTTTTTGAAGAATGTCTGCAACATCTTTTGCTGTTGGATGCACCGCACGGGCAAAAACTATGACTTTTGGTGTCTGGAGGGAACAATTGAAAACCTTATGAATTTCTAGGTGGCCCTCTTCGTTTAAGAGGTATTCATTCGCCAATGTCGTCATGGCGTTTGAATCAAGAATGAGTTCTTCGGGAAGATCAGAAAAGACAACACCGATGCGGACATTTTTTGCGTCACCGCTCTTACTGGCATCGTTGCTTTCGATTTTAACGGTTCCCCCATCAAAAAAAATATCTAGAGTTTCAAGAACAGTGGATTTTCCAGAATCGTTTTTGCCAATAAGCGCTGTCAGGTTAGAAAATGGGATAACTGTATGATTTTTGTACGCCCTGAAATTTTCCAAGATAATGGATTTTATTTTCACAGAACTCCCCCCTTTTTTTGACCTGCGTATTCAATTCATCCTTTTGCCCAATGACCAAAATTGAGCGATCAGCAAAAAACGGCCCAAAAATTATCGCGTTTAAAATTAAAATACACTAAATTTCCTTTATAACTAAAAATTTTAGGGCAATTGTTACTAGGTTACATTAAAAACTGGACAAAATCCCGTCTTTTGTCCATATTCAAAAAAGCGCTCCGCACCATGCCTAAAGGCGCGGGCCGGCTTCTTCTCTAAAAACTGGGCAGAATGACCAATAACCGAAAACTCCTCACCGGCAGCGAGGTTGCAAAGCTCCTGGCCGCCATTAAGGCCAGCCGCCGCGAGGCCCGCGACCGGTGCGGGTGAGCTCCCTTATTAATGAACCCACCGAAAACCCCAAAACGCCAAGCGGCTCCCAAATTCCTGGACGACCTGGACCGGGCCATCTTAAACGAGATCCAGTCAAATTTTCCCATCGTTTCCAGGCCGTATGCCGAGGTGGGCGCCAGGGTGGGGGCTGACGAGGAGCAGGTCCTGCGCCGGGTGCGGACCCTGATGGAGAGCGGCGTCATCCGCCGCCTGGGGGCCAATTTCACCTCCCGCAAGCTGGGATATACCAGCACCCTGTGCGCCGCGCGGGTGCCGCCGGAGTCGCTGGAGAGCTTCGTAGAGGTGGTGAATCGCTACCCCGGGGTTACCCACAACTACCTGCGGCGCCACCACTTCAACGTCTGGTTCACCCTCATCGCCGAATCGCCGGAGCGTCTGGAGCAGATCCTCGCCGAGATCTACGGGGCCTCCGGGGTGGAGGTCCTGAGCCTGCCGGCCCAGGAAATCTTCAAGATCAAAGTCGATTTTCCCCTTTAAAAACCATACGATTCACTTAAGCGGTTCTTTTTTAAGGAATTGGTGGGCTCGTGCCCAGCCTAAATAATTTCTGCTGAGTAGCCTTTTACTTTTGACTTTTTTCCTGGTTCCCAAGCAGGAGCTTGGGAACCCATTTTTACGCCAGGCTCCGCCTGGCTAAGGATTACGAGATAGAAAATTATCATCGTATTAACAGACGTTGCCCAAGCAGAGCTTGGGCCGAAATTTCCGTTCCCAAGCAGGAGCTTGGGAACGAGAAAAAAAAGGGGGTCTTTTCTAAGGAATTGGTGGGCAGTGCTACATTGGAATTGGTGGGCTCGTGCCCACCCTGGATTTTTTTGGCGGCTCCCTCAGAATGACAAAAAAAATGACTTCCCTGCAGCTCCTGGTGCTTTAATGAACAGATTAGATTTAAATGACCTTCATTACCCCTTTAAAGCCCCAGGTGGGCCTGCAACTCCCGCATAAATCTTTGGGGATTTTCTATCTCCCCGTAAAATAGATAGACCACCGTACCCCGGCTATCCAGAACCACGTAAGTGGGAGTGCCGTAAATCTCCAGGGTCTTGAAGACCCGGCCCCCGGGATCCGGGATGAGCGGGAAGCGCGCCCCATATTTTCCCCGCCATCTCTCCATGGTCGCCGGGGTGCCATAATAACCAACCCCCACCATCTTCAGGGTTCCGTCGTTTAATTTCGGGTTGGCTGAAAGCATTTGGAATAGCCGGTTAACCACCGGGGCCTGGGCCGTGCAATGGGGACAGGCGTCGGAGAAAATATCGACCAGCAGGTAGCGGGCCTGGATGTTCATTACGGTGAATTCACCCGGCCGGGCCAGACCCAGATAGAGGCGGTCGGCGTCGGAGATGGTGCCGCTGAAGGTCAGGGAGCTGAAGCGCTGACCCTCCCGGAGCTCCGCCCAGGCTACCTTCGCCTGGGAGGAAATCCATAAGCTCAGACAGATGAAGATAAAAAGCAGGAGACGTCGCATGGCTTCGTTACCTCCCAGGGCCACCCCCGGTGGCGCCAGATAAGCGGCGGCCACAGGCCGCTCTATAAAATCCCTCTCCCTACCCGTTCATAGGGCGGGCTGTGCCCGCCGCCTTATCTGACCTGGCGGCAGCCAGTGGTACGCACAGGACCGGACAGGGAAGGAGGCGCACCACCTTTTCCGCGGTGGACCCGAAGAAGACCTCTTCCAGGGGCCCGCGGCCGCCCCGGCCGTAGCCGCCCATGACCACCAGGTCCACCGCCAGATCCCGGGCCACCACCGCGATCTCCTGGAAGGGCAAGCCAACGGCCACCAGGGTCTCCACCTCCAGGGGGCCGGGCTTGACTCCCTTGAGGAATTCGTTCAATTGCTGCTGGGCTCGCTCCCGGAACCCGGGCAGCAAGGCGTCCGCAGGCTCCCCCAGGTGGCCGGAAAGTTGCTCCAGCAGCCGCTCATTTATGACGTGCAGCAGAATCAGCCTGGAGCTGAAACGCCGGGCCAGGATTTGGGCCATTTGAAAGGCGGCCGCGGCGCACTCGGAAAAGTCCGTCGCTACCAGAACAGCCTGCAGATCCATGGCTGGCGTCCTTGCAGAAGGGCCTTTTTTCATCATTTTATCTTGGCGCGGAGGCCCTGGAAGGCCTTATTGGCATCAGTAAAGACGCAGTCATGCAAAATTATGACCTTGCCTTGTTTATCCAGCACCACTGTGGTGGGGGTGCCGGTGATCTTGAGGATATTGTTTCCGATTACCCATTCGGGATCGGGAATTAGGGGAAAGGGCACCTTGTAGGCGCTTTTCCACCCGGCCGTCCTGGATTCGGAATTGCTGACCACCCCGATAAACTTGATCCGGTCCTTGAGATCGGAGGCCTCCACCAAATGGTAAAGCCGGTTCAGGGCCGCGGCCTGCTCCATGCAGTGCGGGCAGTCGGCGTTGAGGACTTCAACCAACACATAATCCGCCTGGATATCCTTAAGGGCGAATTCCCCGGGATTCTTTAGCCCCAGATAGGCCTGGTCCGCCGGGGCCATGGTCTTGGCGAACTTCAGATTTCCCGCCGGAAAGCCGACCCCAAGCGG
>Ga0208821_1001651_pt1 | contig 11572 bp, 9 predicted proteins | sample June2015DPH_20_5_FD_184720 | JGI IMG/M metagenome (GOLD analysis project Ga0208821, IMG submission 184720) | Peatland microbial communities from SPRUCE experiment site at the Marcell Experimental Forest, Minnesota, USA - June2015DPH_20_40... | ecosystem: Environmental > Terrestrial > Soil >... | reverse complement strand
GGCGCACCAAAACCGACTTGCCACCACAGGAGGCGGCAGGATAGAACAATCTCAGTCCTGGACGGCCACTTCCGTTGGCCGGTTTTGAAGTGATAACCGTTGGCCGCTTTTGAAGTGATCACTGAGGCTTTGGCAGGCAAAATGCACATTCGCCAGAAGGAGGGATCCATGTCGAAACAAGCAGCAGAGCATCATCGCAAGGCAGGAATCTCCGCTGTAGTTCTGAACATCATGGCAAGGCCAACAGGTCATGCCTAAGTTGCAAGACAAATGTTTGGCAAAGGATGAATAGGACTATGGTGATCAATGAAATGACCGAAAAAGAATGCAGGGACATTCTTGTGCGCACTTCGATCGGCAGACTCGGTTGTTCGCAAGACAACCAGCCATACGTGGTCCCGATCTTTCTCGCATACGAACCTGATTATTGTTATGTCCTTTCGACCTTCGGGCAAAAGATCGAATGGATGCGCGCAAATCCCAAGGTCTGTATTGAAATTGACGAAATCGCGAATGAGTCTGACTGGGTGAGCGTGATTCTCAACGGCCACTATGAGGAACTACCCGAGCCCCAATATATCGACGAACGCGCGCACGCGCGAAAGCTGTTGGAAGAACGCTACCTATGGTGGCAAAACGCATTGGGCGAGCGCCAGCTGAAATTGGGTGACGCCTTGATTACGCCGATGTTCTTCCGCGTTCATATTGATTCCATGACCGGCCTTCGCGCGGTCTCCGAAGTCACGTAGCCCGCTGTCGGTATCCCGGCTTGCGAAGTAGCGGCGGATTCATAGCAATTCTGAGCGGACCTGATTGTGATGGGAGTCAACGCTAGCTCCGCGGAAACCCGTTCTGTTTCCGCCTCGTTTCTCCATCTGGGGCGAAACGCGACTTTTGTCTCGAATGACCAGCGACCAGCGAACAACGCCCTACAATGGTGACGCCCCCTTCCAACCCGCGCACGCCATGAACGAAATCAAACACGACGCGATCCGCGCTTACTACCATACGTTGTTTTCTGCCTGGGGACGCCAGCACTGGTGGCCGGCGCAATCGCCCTTTGAGGTGATTGTTGGAGCATATTTAACGCAGAACACTTCGTGGACGAACGTTGAGAAGGCGTTCGCCAATCTCCGGAAAGCGCGCCTTCTGACGATCGGCGGGATCCGGCGTACGCCTCAGTCTAAGCTTGAGCGATTGATTCGCCCGGCAGGTTACTTCCGGCAGAAAGCGCAGCGGCTGAAAACGTTTGTAAGTTTTCTCGATGAGCGTTATGGCGGGTCGCTGGCGAGGATGTTCGCGCGGCCAACGGCCGAACTTCGCGACGAACTGCTTGCGATCAATGGTGTTGGGCCGGAGACCGCGGACTCGATTCTCTTGTATGCCGGCAATCATCCGGTCTTTGTGGTGGACGCTTACACAAGGCGCATTCTGGAGCGGCACCAGATTGCTTCCGCCGCGGCGGGCTACGACGAAATTCGGCAAATGTTCGAGCAGGCACTGGGCGAGTTACCCGCTGCGGTGAGCTTTTCACCGCAGAGACGCCGAGCACGCCGAGAAAATCCACGGTCGAATTCGGAACCGAGTGGCCCTGGTTGTCTCACCGGACGTCCTACTGATTTTTCCAAAACTCAAGAAGTTTCCCTCGGCGCTCTCGGCGTCTCGGCGGTGAAAAAGTATACATGCGGGCCGCAGGGCTCCGGTCATCGGCCTTCGCGCGTGAGCACGGCCGCGCGCGCTGCGCTGGTCCAGGTGTTCAATGAAATGCACGGGCTGATCGTCGGAGTCGGCAAGACTTACTGCCTAAAGTCACAACCGCAGTGTGAGCAGTGTCCTTTGCAGAAGTTCCTTCCTGAGGCAAAGTGAGTCAAGAGTGACGACATGAAATGGCAAGCGCTTGTCTTTCTCTTGGCGGCTGCAGCCTTTTGCCCCCCGTTTGGCGCAGGCGTCCGGGAGCAGTCGTTGCGCGAGGCTGCGCAGCGTTCTGGACTGCTCATCGGCACCGCGGTGAGGCCGGCTCAACTTTCCGAGGCGGCATACGCGTCCACGCTCGCGCGTGAGTTCAATATGCTGGAGCCGGAAGACGCCCTCAAGTGGGAGGTGGTGCATCCGGCTCGGCAGTCTTTCGATTTTTCTCAAGCGGATCAAATCGTGGATTTCGCGACCCGGCACGACATGAAGGTTCGCGGTCACACGCTGGTCTGGCACCGGCAGAATCCAAAATGGTTGACGGAAGGAAAATACATTTCCGATGAGCTTGCGCAAATTCTTGAGCAACACATTAAGACCGTGGTCGGACATTACCGGGGAAAGGTGTTCGCGTGGGACGTGGTCAATGAGGCCTTCGACGAGTTGCACCCGGGAAAACTGCGCAGCACGATCTGGCGAGACCAGCCCGGAATTGGCCTGGCGGGAGACAGCAGCTCCTATATTGAGCGCTGTTTCCGCTGGGCGCATGAAGCCGATCCGCAAGCTCAGCTCTTTTACAACGAGGCCGAGGCGGAGGTCGTGAATCCCAAGTCGGACGCGATCTATGCCATGGTTCGCGATTTCCGGCAGCGCGGTGTGCCCATCAATGGCGTGGGATTTCAGATGCACATCGCGAACCGGCACGCCGACGTCGCGTCCATTTCTGCCAATATCAAACGCTTCGCTGACCTGGGAGTTCAGGTCCAAATCACCGAGATGGACGTCGCCCTGCCGGTCGACCCGAACGGCAATCCTCGCCCCGAGGACTTGCAACTACAGGCGGACATCTATCGCCAGATCGCCGCCGCTTGCCTGTCTCGTCCCGGGTGTACGGCGATCCAGACATGGGGTTTCACGGACAAGTATTCCTGGATCGCATCGCACTCGAAGCAGACGCAAGGCGCGGCCCTGCCGTTTGACCGGAACTATCGTGCCAAGCCTGCTTACGAGGCATTGCGGAATGCGCTGGAGCAGGCAAGGACTCGTTAGTCGTCGGTCGCTAGTCGTTGGCGTGCAGGTGCACTTGCTTTCCGCGGGATGCGCCGAACCGCGAACGACCAGCGACTAACGACCAACGACTCTCTATAATAGGGCAATGTCGTCGCCGGCTTTGTGTCTTTGCCGGGACGCCTAGCCGTGGCCACGCCGAACCCAATTCGCGACGAAACCAAGGCCTCCAGTCGTCGGGCCTTCGTGATCACGCTGGCGATCGGCGCCTTTCTACTGCTTGCGGTCCTGGTATTGCAGGCCTCGTTCAATCTGAAGTTCATCAGCCCCGACAGCAATGAGCAACTTCTGTTTTTTGCTGGACTGAGCGGCCTGATTTTCTTTGCCTTCGTGGCGCTGACGCTAGTTCTTGGACGCAACCTGCTGAAGCTCTATGCGGAACGGCGCCAAGGCGTGGCCGGTTCAAAGTTCCGCACGCGCCTGGTGGTGGTCAGCCTGCTGCTTTCATTCTTGCCCGTGCTTGCGATGTTCTGGTTCTCGTACGGGCTAATGAACCGCTCCATCGACAAGTGGTTTTCCCAACCGGTCGAGGAAGTGCGCGCGGATACCGCGGCCATGTCGGCTCTGCTTTATGATTACGCCGGACAGAATGCGGCCTCGGAAGCACAATCCATCGCACAGACAGACGAATTTCAAAGAGCCTTTGCCAGCAGAGATTTCTCTGCAGCCACTGAAGAACTTCGGGAACACATCCCGGCGCTGCAGGGCGGATTCGTTCTGGCCCTGGACAATGACAATGGCAACGGCAATGCGGCAGCCAGCCTGAACGCCCCGGCGCTCTGGACCGACATGAAGGGCGCCTTCCCGCTACAGTCCGCCCTGCGCGGAGAACACCCCCACTTCCAGTGGGGCCAGACGGACTACATTGTCGCGGCCGCCCCTCTGCAAGGCGGCGCTGTGCTCGTCGCCATGCCTCTCCCGCCAAAATTCGCCCAAACCGCCAAGCAGATTCAGGACAGCCAAAAGCGCTACATCGAGCTGGCGGGAAAAAGAAAGTTGTTCCGGCGGACTTATATCGGATATCTGCTGCTGCTGACGGTGGTGGTGCTGTTCGCCTCGACTTGGCTCGCGCTCCTGCTTTCGAAGCTGGTCAACCGTCCCGTGGCGGCGCTGGCGGCGGGCACGGAGGCCATCTCCAAAGGGCAACTGGATTACCGCGTCGATATCCGCGCCACCGACGAACTGGCCGAACTGGTGCAGTCATTCAACAGCATGGCGGAGCAGCTCGAATCCAGCCGGCGCCAGATCGAAGCCTCCAGTCGCGATGTGGGCGCCGCCAATGAGGCGCTCGAAAGTAGACGCCGCTACATCGAAACGGTTCTCGAAAGTCTTCCCACCGGAGTGATTTCGATTGACGCGGCGCGCCATGTGACGCTGGCGAACGCCGCTTTCTCCCGCATGTTCTACCTGGAGCGGAGTGAGTACGTGAGCCCGGCGGACTTGGTGAACCTGCCGCTGCGCGACGTGATACCCGCCGATGTCCTCGCCGACCTCGAACCGCTGCTCCGTCGAGCCGATCGTATGGGCATCACCGCAGCGAACATGGAACTTGTCCTGCCCCGAGCTCAGTTGAATGTCGCCGTAACCGTGTCCGCGCTGAGCCACGCCGCCGAAGGGCTCGGATACGTGCTGGTGTTCGAAGACCTGTCGGACCTGTTGCGAGCGCAGAAACAGGCAGCCTGGCGCGAGGTGGCGCGGCGCGTGGCACATGAAATCAAGAACCCGCTGACCCCGATCGCGCTTTCCGCCGAGCGCATTCATCGCCATTTGACGCGGGGCTCGGCGCCCGATGCAGCCTCACTTGAGGTGATCCGCACGTGCGCGGAAACCATCGGGAATGCCGTCGAAACCGTGCGCACGCTGGTGGACGAATTCTCGGCACTGGCGCGTTTTCCCGCTTCCCGCCCACAACCCGCCAGCTTGAATAACCTGGTGGAAAGTGCGCTCATCATGTTCAATGGGCGGCTGGAGGGCATTCGCGTGCGTACGGAACTGGCGCACGATCTGCCGGCGGTGATGGCCGACCCGGAAGCGATCAAGCGCGCGGTTGCGAACCTGGTGGATAACGCCGCGGAGGCGATGCACGACGCGATGCTGAAAGAGATCACGATTTCAACTTCGCTCCTGGCCAGCCGGGATGCCGTCGAGCTGGTGGTCTCCGACACCGGGCAAGGGGTTTCGCGCGACGTCAAGGAGCGGCTGTTCCTGCCCTACTTTTCGACCAAGCAACGTGGCACGGGGCTAGGTCTGGCGATTGTGAGCAGAATTGTGGAAGACCATCGTGGTTCGATCCGCGTGGAAGAAAACAAGCCGTTCGGCAGCCGCTTCGTGATCGAGCTGCCCGTAGCCGTCGAAACCATCAGCGCACCGGCGGCAAGCTAGCACTGTGAATGAGTAACCACTTATGTGGTGGAGCGACGGGCGTCTCGCCCGTCAGCAGTATGGTGGCCGGGCGGGGACGCTTGGCTCTCCACCGGCAAGCGTTATTAAGCTAAACCATGGCCCACATCCTCATCGTTGATGACGAATCCGGTATCCGCGAATCCTTGCGGGGCATCCTCGATGACGAGGGATACAAGACCAGCGTCAGCCCGAGCGGCGAAGACTGCCTCGAGTTGTTGCGCAAGAGCAGCTTCGACCTGATCCTGCTGGATGTGTGGCTGACCGGGATCGACGGGCTGGAAGTGCTGGAGAGGATCCGCGAGATGGAAGATCCGCCGGAGGTCATCATGATCTCGGGCCACGGGACCATCGAGACCGCCGTGCGCGCCACCAAGCTGGGCGCCTATGATTTTGCCGAAAAGCCGCTTTCGCTCGAAAAGACGCTCATCTTGGTGAAAAATGCGATCGACGCGCGGCGGCTGCGCCATGAGAATCTCGACCTGCGCAAGCAACTACAGTCGAAGAGCGTGATCGTCGGCGACAGCGTTCCCATGAAGGCGCTGCGCCAGCAGATCGCGCTGATGGCGCCCACCAACGGACGCGTGCTGATCTACGGCGAATCGGGCACCGGCAAAGAACTGGTCGCGCACGCCATCCACATGCAGAGCCTTCGCAAAGATGAAGTGTTTGTCGAGATGAACTGTGCCGCGATTCCCGAGGACCTGATCGACAGCGAACTTTTCGGGCATCGCAAATCGTCGTTTCCTGGAGCCACCGCCGACAAGGAAGGCAAGTTCCAGAAGGCCGATCGCGGAACTTTGTTTCTGGATGAAGTCGGCGACATGAGTCTGAAGACGCAGTCCAAGGTCTTGCGCACCCTGGAGCAGCAGCGATTCATCCCGGTCGGAAGCGACGATCCCGTCACCGTGGACGTGCGCGTGATTGCTTCCACCAACAAAGATCTGGAAGAGGAAATCGCCAAGGGAAACTTCCGCGAGGATCTTTTTTATCGCTTGAATGTGATTCCGTTCGTCGTGCCGCCGCTGCGCGATCGAAAGGAAGACATCCCATTGTTCGCGCGATACTTTCTGAAAGAATTTGCCTCGGCCTACGGCCGGCGTCCAAGAGAGATCACCGACGACGCCATCGACGCCCTCATGCGCTATGCCTGGCCGGGGAACGTCCGCGAGTTGCGCAATGTGATCGAGCGCATCGTGATCATGAATCCCACAACTTCACGTTTTGAACGCAAGCATCTTCCGCCACTGGTGCACCGCGACAGCAGCCGCCGCGTGGCGGGCGGCGAGGGCTCCACGCTGCACCAGGCGCGGGCCGCCTATGAGCGCGACTACATCCTCAAGAAGCTGGACGAGAATCACGCCAACATCAGCCGCACGGCCGAAGTGCTCGGCCTAGAGCGCAGCCACCTGTATCGCAAGATGAAGAGTTTGGGGATTGCGGCAAAAGAATAGGTCTCAGGTGTCAGGAAAAGCCTGGACGCCGATCTGTCGCTCGGTTTTCCTGAGACCTGACACCCACGACCTGAGACCTTTATCTTTTATCTTTTCGCATGTGAATCTCAGTCCCGTTCTTGTGAAACTGGACCTCGTCCATCAACTGATTGATCAGGTAAATGCCACGGCCATGATTCGAATAGATGTTCTCCCCATGGCAGGGATTGGCGATTTGGGCGGGATCAAAGCCGGATCCGGGATCGCGCACCACGATCAGGATGCCCCGCTCATCATCGCAGGCCACGCTGCATTCGATAATCTTGGATGGATCGTTTCTCGCTCCATGCACGACGGCATTGGCCAGGGCTTCGGTCAACGCGAGTTCGATGTCGTCTTCGTGTCCCGGAGCGCATTTCATTTCCCGGACCACATTCATCACGCTGCGGACGACCTGGTCCACGGCATCGCGGTCGGCGGCCAGCGTCACGTTGAGTTTGAGATCGAGCTTCTCCGCCTCGAAGTTACACGACTGCGGCTGATTAGAGGATGGGGAAGAATCTGTCATAAAGGGCCGTGGTTTTTGGTTCCAGCCTTTCCCCTAATTAAGATGCAGGATGAGGCTGACAAATTCTAGGGATTCAGGTGGCTGAGATGCAACTTTATTTGGATTGCACTCCATCCGTTAGTGCAATGGCGGTCTATGAGAGTTCATGACTCTGGGTCTTGAGGGCTTCCGATCTGCTGTAGTTGACGCCGCCAATCGAGTTCTTCCACAAAGCTTCGCGAATCACGCCAGCCAGCCTTGATTTTGACGAAGAGTTCGAGAAAAACTTTTGTGCCTACCATCTTCTCGATGTCGAGGCGGGCCGCGGTTCCAATCTTTTTTAGCATTTGGCCGCCTTTGCCGAGCAGGATGGCCTTCTGGCCTTCCCGTTCGCAAAAAATCACAGCGGCGATCCGCGTCAGCCTCGGACTCTCCTCGAACTGCTCGATCAGGACTGAGACTGCGTGCGGCACCTCTTCATGCGTCTGCATAAGAACATGCTCGCGGATCAACTCCGCCGCCATGAAGCGCACCGGCTGATCGGTAATCTGATCTTCGGGAAAATAACGCGGGCCGTTGGGCAGAGCCTTCAGCACGCAGGACAGCAATTCGTCGAGGCCTTTCTTTTTGAGAGCGGAGATGGGGACAATCTCCTTGAAATCGTGCAGCGTTTGAAACTGTGCGATCAGCGGGAGCAGTTTACTTTTGTCGGCAAGGAGATCAATTTTGTTGAGCAGCAGAAAGACCGGAGTGCCCGCCTTTTTCGCCAAGTCGAGGACGAAGGCATCGTCCCGGTCCCACTTCTTTGTTGCGTCACTGCTTCTAACGTCAACGATCATCAGAATCAGTTCGCAGCCTTCGAGCGCCTCGCGTACCTCGGACATCATTTTGCGTCCGAGCGAAGAGCCGGAACGGTGAACGCCGGGTGTGTCGATGAGCACGAATTGCCCGGCTTCGCGTCCTTTCTGCTTGGGGACGTTAATGATTCCGAGAATGCGATTGCGCGTGGTTTGGGGCTTCGGCGAAATGATGGCCAACTTCTCGCCGACCAGCGCATTCAGCAGCGTGCTCTTGCCCGCGTTAGGGCGTCCGAGGATGCAGACAAATCCGGAGTGGAAGGACATGGGAACAGAGTACTAGGTTTCGAGAGCCCAGGTCTCAGGTCGCAGGTCTCAGCAAAACCGGTTAGTGGAGAGACGGGCGTCCTCGCCCGTCCGGTTGGTGCCGAAGGTCCGGAACGGTGTCTATTCTTGTCTGTTCACTCTAAAGGTATTATCCCGTTACCCCTCCCCCCTGCCTCGTAGAATCATGGAGTTTAGAGGGAAAGATCCAGTCCGGTCTTTGATTTTAAAGGACTTAAATCAAAGTATTCCGGAATCGAGTTACGAGATCCGTTCGCTTCGCGCAGGATCTCGGCAGCGGGCTCCCGCTTCGCTCACGCCCGCTAAACGCCTCAACTTAACTTGTCAAAGAGTGCTGGGATGGATTGGGGCAGCTTCGAGGGCCGTCTGGTTTGACCGGCACACCTCTTGCTGCCCCAATCAGATTTCTATGGTCGCGCAGAGCGGGGGTGAGTGTCTGTGATGGTGGACACCGGCTGGCTGTGATGAAAGAAGTCAGAAGCCAGCACCGCAACCTCGTGCCTTCCCATCGTGCTCGTCAACTCCTTTTCAAGGGGCGATTTTCGCAGTTGCCGTCCCTGCGTGTTGCCCACCCATATCTCGGAGAGGAAATAGTCGTTTCCGTACTGATTGAAGATCAGGCCCGGAGAGAGTGGCTTGCCCGTTCGTTCAACCGCCAGCGTCGTTACCAGGATCAACGGCTCTCCATCGGACTGCCGGATCAGCTGAACTACTTCGCCCAATGCGTATCGTCGAATGCCGTATTCTCCGGCAGGTAACATCGTGTTCCCGGCCCCGAAGGCGAAGGGAATGTTTACCTTCATCACCGTCTGCTGGGCGTCGCACTGAGCAGCGGCGATGATGGACAAAAGGAAAGCTGCAGCAACGGAAAGAATTTGCCTTTTCATGGGATCCTCCTTTTTCTTCTCATTTGAACTCATGTCATCCGTTGTTCAACCGAAGATTGAGCTGGATCCACTTTTGCGCCTCGACCTCAAAATTACAATGCACTGCTAGTAAGCTGTCGATCAACTCTCGATAACCTGACGATCAACTCTCGATAACCTGACAAGTCACCACCGATAGCGGGTTGGCGCCGAAAAGGGTGCGGGATGGTATATTGGCCCCAACCGAGGCCCACCTCATGAAATCCGGTTCCCAAAATGAGGAGATCCTGCGATTTGATGCCTATGAGCTGAACGTGCGGGCAGGCGAACTCTACAAGAACGGTCGCAAAATCAGGCTTCAGGTGCTCCCTCTTCGGATTCTGGCAATCTTGTTGGAGCTGCGGGGCCAGGTCGTCACCCGGGATGAGCTTCGCGAGAGGCTTTGGTCCCCCGACACGTTCGTTGATTTTGGCCACAGCCTGAACACGGCAATCAGGAAACTTCGCCGAGCACTGAATGATGAAGCCGAGAAACCGCGCTTCATTGAAACCCTTCCCCGGCGAGGCTATCGTTTCGTGGGCTCGGCGGCCGAGAATCTGCCCGCACTGCGGTCTCGCAAGCCTTTTGATTCGATCGCCGTTCTACCCTTCGAAAACGCGAGCGCCGATCCAGACACAGAGTATCTAAGTGACGGCATCACCGAAAGCATCATCGGCAACCTCTCTCACTTGCCAACACTCCGCGTCATGGCACGAAGCACGGTTTTCCGCTACAAGGGCCAACTGGCGGATCCGCAGAAGGTTGGCAACGAACTCAACGTCCGCACCGTGCTCACAGGAAGGGTGGTTCAGCGGGGCGATTCCCTGACGATTGGGACCGAACTGGTGGACGTGGCCAATGGGTGGCGGCTTTGGGGGGAGCAGTACAGGGGAAAACTGGCCGATCTATTGGCAGTCCAGGAAGAGATCGCGGATGAGATCTCCAAGACATTGCGGCTCAGCCTGACGGGCGAGGAGAGGAAGCGTCTGAGCAAGCGGCCCACGCGTGACGCACAGGCCTATCAGGACTATCTCCGCGGCCGGTTCTATTGGAATAAGAGGACGGCGGATGGCGTGAAGAAGAGCATCGAGTATTTCGAGAAAGCGATTGAGAAGGACCCCGGTTACCCACTGGCTTACGCAGGTCTCGCCGACTCCTACAACATTCTCGGTTTTTACGCTTACGCTGCTCCAAGGGATGCCTATCCGAAAGCGAAAGCTGCGGCTTTGAGGGCCCTCGAAATTGACGAAGCACTGACTGAGGCCCAAGCGTCTTTGGCTGATGTCAAGCTCCATTACGATTGGGATTGGTCAGGCGCCGAGAAGGAATTCAATCGGGTCGTCAAGCGGAACCCCGCCTACGCAATAGGCCACCTTATTTACGGAGACCTTCTTATCGCAATGGGACGTTTCAAAGAAGGGATAGCGGAGACAGAAAAGGCTCAAGAGCTCGACCCACTCTCGCTGATCATCGACGCTGGGGTTGGATGGTGCTTTTACTTCGCGCGCCAGTACGATAAAGCAATCGAACAGTTGCAAAAGACTCTGGAGATGGACCGGCACTTCGTCAATGCGCACGCGTGGCTTGGGGGAACCTACTTGCAGCAAGGCCTCTTTCCGGAAGCTATCACCGAGATTCGGGCAGCGAACGAGATATCTGGAGGAAGCCATCTTTACGCTGCGCTCCTGGCACACGCCTATGGTGTGGCAGGGAACAAGGCGGAGGCAAAGAAAATCCTCGACCAACTGAAAGAACAGTCATTAAGGTCGTATGTTTCATCCTACAGTATCGCGGAGGTCTGCCTGGCTTTAGGAGATCGGAATCAGGCCTTCGCATGGCTTGATAAGGCTTACGAAGAACGGGCGAGGGCGCTGGTCATGCTCAAGGTCGAGCCGAAAGTCGATCCCTTGCGCTCCGATCCAAGATTTCAGGACCTGCTGCGCCGGATGAACTTCCCGCCGTGATTCTGTGCGGTTCAAGAGGCCGCACCGTCTGTGCAATATTGACCCGGACGGGCCAATTCTCAATGAGTGTAATCGCATGTGGGTGTTGAAAAAGTCACTGTGATTAGCACGCGTAGTGGTGGCAGAAGCGTGGTACAAGGAAGAAATCCTTGCCATGCTCTGCTGGATCACCATTCTCGGAGGCGTGCTCATTATGATGGGGCAA
>Ga0208821_1001650_pt1 | contig 11574 bp, 12 predicted proteins | sample June2015DPH_20_5_FD_184720 | JGI IMG/M metagenome (GOLD analysis project Ga0208821, IMG submission 184720) | Peatland microbial communities from SPRUCE experiment site at the Marcell Experimental Forest, Minnesota, USA - June2015DPH_20_40... | ecosystem: Environmental > Terrestrial > Soil >... | reverse complement strand
CGGGCTCCGCTGGTAGTGGTTCCGATTCTCTCTTGGAACCGGATCGCCCAGAAAGGGTTGCGATTTGCCCTCACTCTCTCTTCCGAGGTACAGGCTCTGCACATCGATTGTGAAAAAGACAGCGGGAGTTTTCTCCAAACATGGGATCTCGACGTGGAGGGGCCGGCGAAACGAGCGGGTCGGGTAGCGCCGCGCCTGGTTGTGCTGCCCTCGCCCTATCGCTTCGTGATCACCCCGATATTGGACTATATTCTGGAACTCGAGCGAAGCAACCCTGGCCGGCAGATCGCCGTATTGATTCCAGAGTTGGTGGAGCGGCATTGGTATCACTACTTCCTGCACAATCAACGCGCTGAACGGCTAAGGGCGCTCCTGCTGGCCAAAGGGAACCAGCAGGTTATCCTCGTCAATGTGCCGTGGCACATCAGTGCCTGACGGAGACCGCCACAGCTTGACCTTTGTGGACCGCAGACCCAGAGTAGATGTCGCCGGAACTAACCTTGCTGGTGCCCGTCCAGCTACGCACAACTTGATCGTGGAACGCGCGTATGCAGAGATGTGCATCTCCCCGAGATGTGATCTCCACCGGCGTCGGCTCCTTTTCAGGCTGGAGCGTTAAGCCGCAAGTCATCCTCCACAATCGTGACAAGAATAATTGCCAGGAACTGTGGCGAGAATTGTCAAGGGTCCTGGCGCCGGACCTGACTCCGCTCTTGCTCATGCGGGAAATGCGTTTGCAATCCGGAGCTTCTATCGGTTGAGACAACCACGGCGCTTCAAAGAGCCTGTAGTTTCCATAACGCTTTGCCCAAGGACTATGCTTTTTGGAGCTTGGCAGGGAAAGCTGAGTTTAGGAATTATATTTTCAAAGGTTTTCACGAACATCGTTGATATCATCGCTGGTGGAGCTGCCCACAGTGCAAAATGCTGATTCGAGTCGGGCCGGGCTGATGGCCATCGGGATATTTAAGCTGATCAAGGGGCTACTGCTCGTGGTGGTGGGGATTGGGGTGTTCAAGCTGGTGCATCACGACATCGTGGAAGTCTTGGGCCGGTGGGTAGGCCTGATGCATGTGGACCCGGACAACAGGTATTTTCAGAAGGTAGTAACGAAACTGTGGTCGGTGGACGACCGCAAGCTTGAAGAAGTGGGCGCCGGCACCTTTTTCTACGCGGGGGTCTTCCTGACGGAGGGCCTGGGGCTGCTGCTCATAAAGACATGGGCGGAATATTTCACTATCATCGTCACAGGCTCGTTCATTCCCGTCGAGGTGTACCTGATGACGCAACATCTTACTGCGGTGAGAGTGGTGGCCACGCTGGTGAACATTGGGATCGTGTGGTACTTGGTAGCGCACCGGCTGGGAGAGCGGAAGAGGAAGGCGGCGTTGTGTTCGCCGTGCGCATTAAACTGAAGTCAAAGCGCTCGCCGAAAAGCTGCCGCTGGTGTGGGACCGGCTGCCCGCCAATCGCAGCCGACGGGTGCGCGAATTCGTGGCGTCCCAGAATGGGTGGATGGTATCCGTCCCGTAGACCCAATACGGCGAGCTGCATGTGCATCTATTGTAGAAGGAGGATTTGATGTTCTGCATCGTATGCGTCCTTCAATTCGTTCACAAATGGATCCTTCAGCGTCTCAAAGCGCATGATGTCTCCCTTTCTTCCGTCAGTAAATTCGATTCTTACCCCCGACGAAGCCCTGCGCGGAAAAAACCGGAGGTGAACACGTTCCTTCTCAACCCCCGGTCGGTGCCTGTCAGTCGGGGATTGCCTCGGGCCGGCAACGCACAGTTGTGTCTTACGCAGCGCTTCGGCCCCGCACGAAATGCACGATCAAGCAAATGACGGCCACAATGAGCAGCAGGTGAATCAACCCGCCCGCAACGTGGAATGCGAGAAAGCCCAAAAGCCAAGCCGCCAATAGCACGATAAAGAGAATGAGAAACATACTTTAACTCTCCTTCCTGCATCCGAAAGTGTGTTCGTCCTTACAGTTTCAGCAATCTGTCAAAAAAGGAACGATAGCGCTGTAGGGCAACCCGCAGGTCCTCAGTGGACACGTTGTCGCCGCGATCCCACTGCTTTTCCAAGCCCGATCGCTCGTTGGCGAAACCTTCTGCGAGTCGCTGCATCACCGAAGCTACCAGCTTGTCTGCGTCTTCGACCGTCCGGCGCGGCTCGTCCACGAAACCAGTCTGTATCTTGCTCCACTGCGATCGGAAATCTCCCATCTCCGATTCAGAAAACAAGGGCATGGGCATTGAGACCGCAGCCGCTCTGTCCAGAGTTTCCGGCTCTTGGCCTTTCACCAGCTTGGGTCCCTCGGGCTGCTTTTGCGCAACGCCGTAGCTCGCCAGGTCGGCCGTCGTAAGCTCCCCATCTTTTGTCTTCCGTTCAGCCATTACGCCACCTCTCTTTTCTTAACAGTGGTTGGTACCTGCACCAGTTCCTCAAATAGAGAGCGGAAGTGAATCATCGCCGTTCTCAGATCTTCCGTAGTTGCTTCGTCTTTCCCAACCCGCAGCGCAATCTCATGCGCAGACCGGTAGTTCTCCACCACTCGGGGATGGTCGACAGAAATGTCGGCGGCACGTTGATCGAATTCGGATACGGGATAGCCACGAGTTTTCATTAAAGAGGACACCAGGTCATCGGCCTCTGTGACTGCCCCCTTTGGGGAATCGACAAAACGAGACTGTACGGACTCCCACCGTTTCGAAAAACGTTCGCGTTCCATCGCATCAAGATCGCGAATGTTGAGCTTTTCAACCCGCTTCTCGCGATCCGCCAATTTCGCTTCCGCTTTTCGTTTTGATCCATGCGCCTGTACGACCCGCTCGTACTCGGGCCCAAATCTTTGCCGCAGGCCGGCAGTCGTACTCCTGCGTTTTCGCACGTACAGCCAAGCAAGCACTGCGATGATCACAATCACCGCCACGCCGATCACGATCAGCTTCGGATCCAACAGATTTAGATTCATCGAAAGCTCCCTCCATCAAGAATGTCCACAAAACCAACTTTGTTCACGAAATTCTCCCTGCCGTGAGAACCTTGTGAACTTAGATTCTGTCCGTCCTTCTTCCCACTGTCTGTACTGCTTTGCTCATTGCACTGGTCAAAATGAGTCACTGCCTGCGACCGCGGTGATCCTTTCGTGGCCTGGACACAGAAGCCGCATTGGGCGGATTGCACATTTGCTCAGCCAGCCAAACTGCTTTCCCGCAAGCTTTCTGGTCTCCGTCTTTACTAAAGTCCCCCTTGCTGAAGTGGTCCCGGTTGTGCGCAGGGTCATCCTGGCCCTCGCGCGACCCTTGCGGGTACCTCTTTTTTTTCGAATAATCCTTGTGGTGACCTTGGTCATTTTCTCCCCATTAGTCGCCTCATGCTTATCCGGTTGTTTCAGCAAGCCACTACAGGTTGTGTTTCTATATTGGTTAACAAATCCGGTATCCGCATCTGGGGTTTTCTTTTCTTGACCTACCATGCCGAACCGCCATAAACTTACCGTCCTATTTCACTGGAGGAATCGCATGGATCAGAACAATGAAAATCTTGTACTCATCAACAAAGCGATTCACGAGCTGACCATAGCAATTAAGGCCATCAGGGTTATTCTGTACAAGCACGAAATCACAAGCCCTAGCGAGGTGGCCGACTTACAGAGGGAGATTCGTGAGATGTTGGCCACGACTCCCGGAGGCCAGCTTCTTGACAGTCTCTTAAAAGAGATATCTGGTACTCAGTAATCTCTTTGAGAGCCTTATGAGCTTTCGCCGCAGTGTCGAACTTTAGTATAATGATCTTGTTCTCCTTTTTTGTTGTTGTTAACCACTCTGTGAACCACTACATATGGTGCCTTGCTGAAACAACCGGATAAGCATTAGTCGCCTAGTGCTTAGTTGTAAGAGTTAGCGACCTTATTTGTCGGGGGATGGAAGGGCGGGGCTTTACAGGCTGCGGAAAAACTCTTCGAAACTGTCATTCTGAGCGAAGCGAAGAATCTGGCCCTGTGCGTGTTCAAGAAGATACGCGGAGCGAGATCCTTCGCTGCGCTCAGGATGACAACCGTGGAGCGTTTTTCCGCAGGCTGTAAAGCCCCGCCCTTCCGAGGGTCATAAATAATATCGGGAATTAATGCAACTAAGCACTAGTGTTTATCGACGAATCCGCAACGGCAATCCGAAGTTCTGGGCGAGCGACGGCGCACCCGGAAGTGACCTTGCCGGTGCCCGCCCACCTCCGTACAACTTAATGGTCCAACGCGCGTATCTAGAGATGTGCATCTCCCCGAGATCTGATCTCCACCTGCGTCGGTTCCTTTTCAGGCTGGAGCGTTAAGCCGCAAGTCATCCTCCACAATCGTGACAAGAATAATTGCCAGGAACTGTGGCGAGAATTGTCAAGGGTCCTGGCACCGGAGCGGCGCTTGTCATTTGATTTGCATGCCAGCATTTTCATCCACCCTGGCATCCCACATCCTTTCGGAAATGCCTGCCGGAAGCGGACTCCATGTCTCTTGACAAATGCGAGAGGATAGGCTAGGATAGTAAGTGGGGTTGTGGAAGAAACAGGGTTCAGGATTCAGGTGACAGGCGCATTGCTGAATTCAGAATTATGAATGGTGAATGGTGAATTGCTTTTTTCCTCCTCGCCACCGCCGACTGCTTTCTGCCTACTGCCTACTGCCTACTGCATTTGAGGGGGAGTTCGAGTTGGCGGGACTTTTGGCCCGTACCGCAGTTTACGACAAGATGTCACTGCCGACAGGGAAAGAAAAGACTAGTAACTTTAAAAAGTGAAGGAGCGACGCGGGAATGTCTATGAAAACAAAGGGTCGGTTTCCCATAGGCAGTAAAAAGCGGGAATGTTACAGAAAACAAAGGTAGTTACGCATTGAAAGCGGCCATGTTGTTGAAAATACAGGTAGTTAGTTGCCGGCAGGTGGTATGTGGTATGTGGTAGGTGGGGAAGAGCCGCAGCCAACCTTCGACTGTTGGCCGTTGACTCCCCTGGCAAGTGAGGAAGAAGGGCTGCGTCGGGGTCTCAGGCGGTAGGGCAATTCTGAATGTGAATTCTGAATTACCTCCTTCCTTCTCGCCACTGCGGACTGCTTTCTGCCTACTGCCTACTGCCTTACTGCCTACCGGGAGGCGGCCTGGGGCGGTGCACTCAGGGTCTCGCGCAGCTTTTTATCCAATGTCTCGACGAACCTCTCGTAATCCAAACCTTCCAGGCGAAAGACCACGCGCCCGTTGCGATCAAAGATCACCAGGGTGGGGAGCGCCTGCACGCCCAGGAGCCGGTCGAGTCCCTGGGCGTAAGCCACCGGGATGGTCCACTGCTCTCCCTTGAGGAATGCCGGCACGCCCGCCCGGTCCTCATCCACGTTCACGGCCAGGAATACGGCGGCGGGCTGGTTGCGGAAGTTCTCCGCCACGCGCTCCAGCAGCTTCCCCTCCATGCGGCAGGGCCCGCACCAGGTGGCCCAGAACTCCAGGACCAAAACTTTGCCGCGGTAGTCGGCAAGCCGTAGCGGCGACCCGTCCGTGCGCTCGAGCACATAAGCGAAGGGGTCTTTAAGATTGGCGACGGGCTGGCGCGAGTCCTTGAATCGTGGAGCGAGCTCGCGCATAAGTTCGTCGTAGCGGGTAAGGACCAAATCGCCCAGGCCTTTCTCGGATTGGTGCAGCGCCACGTAACAACTGCCCAGTTTGCGGCGGACCTCCTCCCGGTGCGACGGGTCAATGCCGGGGCCGGGGAAGGCGAACGCCGTCGCATACTCATTCAGGGCTCGTTCAAGGTCGTTCTTCTTAGCCGCCAAGTCACCCAGGCGCTCCGCAAGGTGCTCCGAGGGATAGGCGGCATAGCTCTTTTCGTAATCCGCCATGGCCTTGTCCGTCTCGCCGGACTTGGCGTAAAGCTTCCCGCGCATCACGTAGGCCGCGGCCAGCATGATGCTGGCCGATTCGGGGGACTTGTCCTTGCCCGCCGCAGACGGGGCTGATTCATTGACTTCCCTTTCCGCGCGCTCAACGAACTTCATCGCGTATTGAAGGGCTTTGACGCGGCTGGAAGCGTCGTCCTGCCGGTCGAGCAAGTCCACCAGCGAAGATAGAAGCGCAGGATCGTCCGGCTTCAGTACCAGCAATTTTTCGCCATACTGGATAGCGGTTTGGGGATCGTTGGCCCGAAGGGCGGATTGGTAAACGAATTGGAGAACCTGCTCGCGTCGCGCACTCGTGGGGAAGCGCTCCAGAAAAGCCTCCAGGTTCTTGATAAGCACCTGGGGATTGTCCTCGGAGGAACGGACCGCATCCTGAAGCGCCTGCGATTCCTGCGCCTCCAGAGAGGACTTCTCGGCAGTCTGCGGCGGCGCAGCGGATTGGGGCGCCGGCTTTTGAGCCGCTTGCACGGCCCGCAGAGGAAAAGGATTCAGCAACAACAGAAGGCCCAAAAGCGCGGCCGCGCTGGGAGAGCAGTGGCGAGTGATCCCGCAAGGCGGGAACGAGTGACGAGCAGAAAAGCAGAAGGCAGAAGGCAGAAAACAGAAGATCGGTAGCAGGCGGTTGCTTGACGCAATCCAAAATCCAAAATCTAAAATCCGAAATCGCCCCAGCCCCGCCCTTTCGACTGACAACTGACGACTGACCTCTGCGCTTACAATGACATGTTTTTTCGGCATCCTGCTAAATTTAAAGAGAAGCGCAGAGCAGGTCAAGGCAAATAGAGCGCCGCTATTGGCGTCATTTGCGAGACCTAGCCCGCATTTCTCACTAAAGAATTGAAAAAGGCTGTCCCTTCTGGCATAAGCATTTTGATGAGAAAAACTTGCGCCAGAGAAGGGAGACAGCCTTATGATTGCAGAGTGTAGCGGAAAACTCTTTGAATTTCACCCCCTGGGAGCTGGGGAAGTTCGGGGAAGTTTTGACGGTGGGGCGATCACGAGCGATGGCGGAGGGCTGCTGCTGCGCGAGGTGGAGAAGCGAAGCGGGATCGTGGAGCGGTTTGCGGCCTGCTTCAGTGACTATGGGGATGCTGAGCGGATCGAGCACAAGGTGCGGGAGTTGGTGGCGCAGGGGGTGTACGGGCTGGCGCTGGGGTACGAGGATTTGAACGATCACGACGAACTGCGGCGGGATGCGATGCTGGCCGTGCTGGCCGAGAAGGAAGAGCCGACGGGAGAGGGTCGAGTGGGGGAGCGGGAGCGCGGCAAAGCGCTGGCGGGAGGCTACCCGTAGGTGGAGCTGTGGGCCAGAATTTGGAGGCAGCTCCAGCAGGTTCCCGTGCGCGGCTGAAGCGCGGGTGGCGGGGGCTGGGACTGGAAAGATATTCACAGGCGCTTTTTCAACCCCAGCGACCTAAAGCGGGACCGTAGCCGAGGCCCTCAGTCCCCTCGAAGCCGATCCCCAAAAGCTGGTGAGAAATGCTGGCTATGAATCCGCGAAAGCCTAATCGTCGCGAGTTTTTGGGCAAGGCAACGCTGGGAATTGCCGCAACAACTGTAGGCGTTCCACTGCTGGAGCAAGCGGTGTCAGCTCCGCCCCCCGCCGCTGGGGCAGGCGAGATGCCTTACCGCACGCTGGGACGCAGTGGCGAGAAGGTGTCACTTGTGGGCCTGGGCGGTTACCATATTGGCGCCCAAAAAGACGAAGTGGAGAGCATTCGCATCATTCGAACCGCCGTCGATAAGGGGATCAATTTTCTTGATAATTGTTGGGACTATAACGACGGCGAAAGCGAAGTGCGCATGGGTAAGGCCTTGCGGGATGGTTACCGGAAGAAGGTTTTCCTGATGACCAAGATTGACGGCCAGGTGAAGGATGTGGCTGCAAGGCAGATTGACGAATCGCTGCGCCGACTGCAAACGGATGTGATCGACCTCGTCCAGTTTCATGAAGTCATTCGCCCCGGTGACCCCGACCGCATTTTTGGTCCCAAGGGGTCCTTCGAAGCGGCTTTGGAAGCGAAAAAAGCCGGCAAGCTCCGCTACATCGGCTTCACGGGGCATAAGGACCCGGACATTCATTTGAAGATGTTGGATACCGCCTTCAAGCACGGATTTACCTTCGATGCCGTACAGATGCCTTTGAACGTTATGGATGCCCACTTCAAGAGCTTTGGCAAGAAGGTGCTTCCCGTTCTGACCAAGCACGGGATCGGCGTGCTGGGAATGAAGCCCATGGGCGACGGATTCATCCTGCGGAGCAACACGGTGACGCCGGTGGAGTGCCTGCACTACGCCATGAATTTGCCCACCTCGGTTGTCATCACGGGCTGCGACAGCCTGCAAATCCTCGACCAGGCGCTAGAAGCAGCACGAACCTTCAAGCCCCTCGGGGAAAAACAGGTCGCCGCAATCTTGGCGAAGACTGCGCCGCTTGCGGCACGGGGCGAGTTCGAGCCGTTTAAGACGACCACCGACTTCGACGGGACAGCCCACAATCCACAATGGCTGGGTTAGTCAGTAGTCAGTGGTCAGTTGTCACTGGTAAGGTGTGGGTGGTCAGTTGTCCCGCCAGGACGGGTTCACGCTCTGGGCCGCGCAAGGCGGGATCGGTCCTCTGGGCCTGCAATTTGAACTCGCCTCCGTTTTCGATTTTCCATTGTCCAGTTTCCACTTTCCAGTTTCGATTCTCCAGCCTCAAAAGGGAATTTCTTGCTCGCTCTGGACTTCCAAGCCTCCGGGGGTGATGGTGTAGATCGTTTGGTGGCGTGGGGGTTTTCGCCGGTGGGCCTGTTCGCGAGTATATTCCTCTTCTCTTAGGTAGCGAATCACCACTTTATCTTTCTCGACATCCATCTTGCCATCGTACAAATCGTGGGCTTCCCACAGGGACTTCAGGTTCTGACCATCAAACGAGTAAAAGATGGCGGTCAAGCGGGGTTGGCTCTTGCCCGGTCGGAAACCATAAATAAAGAACCGCAGCGCGTCTCCCTCCGGCTCCTGCGGGAACGCATAATGGAGGTCGGTGCGCGGCACAAAGTTCGTGACCGTAGCGAGGTGGCTGTGGCCCAGCCGGCTGGAAAAGATTGCGACCACGTTCAAGCGGTCATAGTCAGTCCAGCCCAGAGTATATCCTGCGCCGATCACCACCTGACCTTTCCACGGTTGGGCGAAGGCCGCCGCCTCTCCAAAGAGGGGGTAATGGAGCTCGGAGAAGGCCATTTCCACTTGGCGTCGCACCTCCACATCGGAAGGCGTGCGATCGGCCATCCACTCCTGGAGATGATCGAGCACCAGCTTCTGGATTTCGTCCGTGATGGGTGCGGAGTCATCGAGCATCACGCCCTGGAGTTGTTGAGCCAAGTAGTTCACGTGGCCCGGTAGATCCGCTGGGGGCGGGGGAGGCGTCTTCTTCTTGCCTTCAGCCACAACACTCACAAGAAAGCTGAGCGCCGCGGCAAAAAGAATTAAGGCGTACCCTGCCCACCTTGAAAGTGGTTTGAATCCTAATCGTTTCTGGTTCAAGCGAAACACCTCCGCCGTCTTATCCGAGAGCCACGGTTCACGTCTGAAGCCTGTGAGGCCTACGGAATCCGGAACTAACCCCGCCTTAATGCAATTCTGCTAGCCCAGGGGATTGGCCAGGCAGACCTTCAAGCAAGCGGTTCGCGCCAGATATTCAAACGCCTCAAGACTCTCCTCCAATGGAAACACTTTCGAGAGCAGAGGTTGCACCCTGATCTGCCCCTGCTGAAGCAAGTCCAGGGCGGCAGAAAAGTTCCCGCAGCGCGAGCCGAGGAGCGTGATCTCGTCCACCACGAGCTTGGTGGCATCAAAGGGCGCGGGGTCATGGAAGGTTGATTTCATCACCACTGTCCCTCGCGGCTCGATCAGGCGGAAAGCTTCTTCGAGGCCGCGTGGCGAGCCGGTGGCTTCCACCACCACTGGAACGCTGGCCGCCTGCAACTCACTCTTGCTGTCGGTCATCACCCGGACGCCCCACGGCCGCGCCAAGTCGAGTTTCCAACCATGCTTCCCCACCAGGATGACCTGGGCTCCAGCGCTTTTCAAGACTTGGGCTACCAGGAGACCCAACCGGCCGTCCCCAAGAACCACCACCCTCGTACCGGGCTCGAGGCGCATCTGCTCAAGAATCTCGGTGGCGGCGGCCAGAGGCTCGACAAAGACTGCCGCCTCATCCGGAATGGCGGCGGGAACTCTGTGGAGATTCCGCAACGGAAGCGCCACGTACTCGGCAAAGCAGCCAGGACGGCCCACGATTCCCATAACTGTGCGGTGAGGGCAGTGGCGACCGAGGCCGCGGAAACACCACGAGCATTCACCACATGCGATGTTGATTTCGCCCACCACCCGCTCGCCGACCCACGCTGAGTCAGCGGATTCCACTACTCGCCCGACGAACTCATGACCCATTACACCCCGGAAGGCGGAGTAGCCCTTCAGGATTTCTGTGTCCGTCCCGCAGATTCCCGCCAGCGTGACCCGAATCAGCGCCTCGCCAGATTTGGGAACAGGCTTGTCGATATCACGCAGGGCCAGTTTTCCGTCAAAGATGAGTGCTCTCATCGATTCACTGCGGAAGATGTATATCGCCCCTGCCAGGGTTGGAAAATCCGGACGATCTGCTTAGGTTAACGCTCATGGGGCGCAAGCCTTAGGAAAAAGATACGAGCTAATTCAATTCTGGCGGACAAGGCGTCGTGGCTACTCAATCCTCTCCAAGGCTCGGATGAGCTCTTCGTCCTGTTCTTCAAACACGGTTCGCAGGTCAAGGAGCAGGGCGTCCTGTTCAACCCGGGCGATAACAGGGGGCGAATTCTGCCGCAAGAATCTTTCCAGCTCCTGGGCACTATGGCGTGAATGCGTCACCGCCAGCAAGGCTGTGGGAAGCGACTGCGCGGGAGTTGAGCCTCCGCCAATCAGCGAATCGCCATCCTGGACTCGAGCCGAGAATTGCGGCTGGGCCGAAATCCTTTCCGCAAGGCACGCGGCACGCTGGTGGATTGCTTGCCTGGAAAGCTGGATCATGCGCAGAGCCGGGATGGCCTGGGTTTTTCCCTGAAGGTAAAGAGCAATGGTGGCTTCCAGAGCCGCAATGGTGAGTTTGTCAACGCGCAGGGCGCGGAAGAGCGGGTTCTGGCGGATTCGTTCCAGGGGCTCGCGCTTACCGGCCAGGATTCCGGCCTGTGGGCCACCGAGCAGCTTGTCCCCGCTGAATGTGATCACGTCCACACCAGCATCCAGGCTGGCGCTTGCGGTCGGCTCATCCCGGATGCCATGAGGCGAAAGGTCAACCAGGCATCCGCTGCCAAGATCCTCCATGGAGATCAGGTTATGGCGTTGCGCGAGCTCCACGAACTCTTCCAGAGAAGGACGCTCCGTAAAGCCCAAAATGCGAAAATTGCTCGGGTGGACGCGCAGCAGCACGCGGGTTCGTTCACTAATTGCCGCCGCGTAATCGCCGATGCGGGTGCGGTTTGTAGTTCCCACCTCGCGAAGGATGGCGCCGCTCTTGGCGCACACGTCGGGGATGCGAAAGGACCCGCCTATCTCAATGAGCTCACCCCGCGAGACAACAACCTCCGCCCCCTCGGCCAGGGTGTTCAAAG
>Ga0208821_1001648_pt1 | contig 11596 bp, 11 predicted proteins | sample June2015DPH_20_5_FD_184720 | JGI IMG/M metagenome (GOLD analysis project Ga0208821, IMG submission 184720) | Peatland microbial communities from SPRUCE experiment site at the Marcell Experimental Forest, Minnesota, USA - June2015DPH_20_40... | ecosystem: Environmental > Terrestrial > Soil >... | reverse complement strand
TCCACAACTGCATCGTCAGCCCAATCACCGAGGCGTGGCGGTCGGACCCTGTGCTGGGCTTGGAATCCGAATTGTTTTCGACGAGCAAGGCGGCCGCAGTGGAACTGTCCACGCCTCCGCTCATCGCGACAGCAATTGTTGTCATGGCTCGGAAGATGGAAACTCGAAAATGGAAAATCGAAAGTCGAAACTGGAAAATCGAAACTCGAAAATGGAAACTCGAAACTCGAAAATGGAAAATCGAAACTCGAACTCGAAAGAGGACACCCGGTCCCCAGCCCTGGTCCTTAGGCAGTAGGCAGCAGCGAGCGGGGCGAGGCCTGCGATCAAGCCAAAATCCAGCAATCCAGAATCTATAATCCAAAATCTAAAATCCAAAATCCAAAATCACCCTAGCCCCCAGCGTGGTGACACGGAACGGAGTCGTTCGACCACGGCGGGGAGGATTTCGAGGGTGGCATCGATATCTTCGGCGGTGTTGTAACGGCCCAGGCTCAAGCGGATGCTCGATCTCGCCTGCTCCGGCGTTCGGCCGATGGCGGCGAGGACGTGCGAAGGCTCGACCGAACCGGACGAACACGCCGCCCCCGTCGAGCAGGCGATGCCCCTCAAGTCCATGGCGATGACGAAGCCTTCGCCCTCGACGTAATCGAAACAGAGGTTGCTGGTGGTGGGGAGGCGCCGCCCTGGGTCTCCGTTCACGCTGACTTGAGGAACCCGCTCCAGGATTTCGCGCTCCAAGCGATCGCGCAGGCCCGCCACCCGCTGCACGGTCTCCTCGAGGTGAGCCAGGGCGAGTTCCGCCGCCATTCCCAGCCCAACAATCCCCGGCACGTTTTCGGTGCCGGGACGGCGGTCGCGTTCGTGATGGCCTCCATAAAGCAGCGGCTTCAGAATTGTGCCTTTGCGGATATAGGTTGAGCCCACGCCTTTCGGCCCGTTGAACTTGTGCGCGGAAAGTGAAAGCAGGTCCACGCCGAGCTTCTCGACATCCACGGGAACCTTGCCCACCGACTGAACCGCATCGGTATGGAAGTAGATATCGTGCTCGCGGGCGATGCCCCCGATTTCCTCCAGGGGTTGGATGGTGCCGATTTCGTTGTTGGCTTGCATGATGGAAATCAGCACGGTCTCAGGACGAATGGCGCGCTTCACGTCCTCCGGATCAACCACCCCGCTTGCGCCCACGCCCACATAGGTCACACTGACGCCACGTTTTTCAAGGGCCTGCGCCGTGTTAAGCACGGCGTGGTGTTCGATGCCGGTGGTGATGATGTGTGGGGCCGCCGGACGGGCCGCCTGGACAATCCCAAAGATCGAAGCGTTATCCGATTCTGTGCCCCCGCTCGTGAAGATCACCTCGCTGGGCCGGGCATTGAGCAGCTTGGCAACCTGCTGGCGAGCCTTCTCGACCGCGTTCTTGGCCCGCTGGCCGTACCAATGGATCGAAGAGGCGTTGCCGAAGTCCTCGAGCAGGTAAGGCTTCATCGCCTCAAACACTTCCGGCGCGAGCGGCGTCGTCGCGTTGTTGTCCAGATATACCCTTCTCACGATCGAGACCTTACCCCGAGCGATGTCGTTCTGAGGCCCCGTTCTTTGGGGCCGAAGAATCCCTGCAGTTTGTTTGCAGAACCAAGACTCTGTTCCAACCATCAATCCTGCGCTGGAGGAATTAACCCCGCCATTTCAGGTTAGCCGGCCGGCCGCGCGAAGTCAAACGCCGTGGGGGCCTGCCGGGGTCGCACCAGAGTGGGAGAAAAGCGGGCTAGAATGTTGCCGTCTCGGGTTCGTTTTTCGCTTCGTTTGGCCTCTTTTCCGCACTTACAGGTCGTTTTTTGAGTTCGTTTTGCACCGTTTTTCGGTTCGTTTTTTGAGACTTTTATTGATTCTAAAGGACTTCTTAGGTTCGTTCCGTATAAATTAACATCTTTTTGCACCATCCTACAGGTCCCTCGAACGTTGGCTGAAACGCTCGGGGAGCGCTTTGCCACGGCAATTGCGCTCACCTCGTCCCCCCCGGGATCTTCGATGATGAGCATAAGTCTTGCTTCTCCAGCTTTGTGGGGCCGGGGAGGGCCGCACGCTCGCCAGTTGCCGACGGGCTGTCCGATGAGGTCCATGCTGGTAGCCTACCACGTGGCGGCGCCTTTGTCAAGGAGTTTTCAGGACGTGGAGATTAGCAACCCGTCAAGCGACAGCGACCAAGCGACCAAGCGACGATTCCCTTTGCGGCAATACTTCTGTTAGAATCCGCGCTATGGGAGGGTTTCACTGGCGCTCATGAAGATCTGCCCCAATTGCCAGCAGACCTACTCCGATGATGTCGAGTTCTGTCCGCGCGACGGCGCTCCGCTTCCCCCGGACAGCCTCCATCGCGTCATTCTCGCGAACGCGGGAATCCAGACCGACGCGCAGCTTGCCGGTCAACTCTCCCGCCGTTTTCGCATTGTCCGGCGCCTGGGCGCGGGCGCCATGGGTACGGTCTTCCTCGCCGAGCAGATCGCGGTCGGCAACCGTCCGGTGGCGCTCAAAGTCCTGAACCGCAAGCTGCTGGATGACCCCGAGTTCCTGCTGCGTTTCCAGAATGAAGCGGCTTCCACAGGGCGCATTCATCACCCAAACGTCGTCACCATTTACGAATCCGGCCAAGCCGATGACGGCACGCCCTACATCGCCATGGAGTTTTTGGAAGGTGAATCTCTCCGCCAGGCCCTCACGCGCCGGGGCGCGCTTCGCTTGCCTGAGGTTGCGGAAATTCTTCAGCAAACGGCGCGGGCGGGTGGTTGTACCTTTCCTGATCGCTGTAGTATTATCCACGACACCGGGAAGCTACCTATGCGTAACCTGGCAAGGGGCCCGATGCGCGCCTGCCCCTAATGCCAGCGAACGTATCCGGACGGCACGCACTTCTGTCCGCGCGACGGCGCTACGAGGAAGATTTGAGGAGCTGTTAACGTGTATCTCTCCAGCGTAGGAATCAGGAACTTCCGGTCACTCAAGGAGCTTCGCGTCGAATTCCAAGCTGGGCTCAACGTGTTGGTCGGCAGAAACAACACTGGCAAGACCAATCTGATGCAAGCCATCCGTCACGCGCTTGGACCTAGCTCGTCGCGTGGAGACGCCTTATGGCTGGAGCGAGATGACTTCTACCGAGAAGCGGCAAAAGATCCCGAACCTACGATCTCCATTACTCTGACTTTCGCCGGGTTGTCCGAAAAGCAACGGGCCTACTTTTATGAGATTGTCGACTTTGACCTCAACGACGTTACTAAGTCAAAAGCTGTCATTCGATTCGAAGCGTCCTGGCCCAAAGGCAAACGGCAGGCGTCAATCAAGCGCACGGGCGGCCCGCTAACTGCTGAGCCACCCGAGGCGCCAACTAAGATATTGGAGTCCTTGCCGATTACGTTTCTCCCCGCGCTACGCGATGCGGAAGCCTCGCTGGCTCCGGGGTACCGTAGCCGCCTCGCAATCCTTTTGCAGGACTTGGCCGAGCGAAAGCGGGGTACTGTAAAGGATGAAATCAAGGCGATTTACGTGAAGGCCAACGATGAACTCGAGAGTCGCCCGCTTATCAGCGACACGAGGAAATCACTCCAGTCGACGACGAAGGATCTCGCAGGCAGCGATTACTCACCATCGGCCATCAAGGCGGTCGAGGTCGAGTTTGAAAGGATTCTTCGGTCGTTGCAAGTGCAGATGGATGGCGCACCCATTGGTGCGCTCGATGCAAACGGGTTGGGCTACAACAATCTCCTATACATGGCTGTTGTGCTCGAACACCTTAAGTCTCCTGACGCGGATGAGTGCCCCTTGCTTCTCGTCGAGGAGCCAGAAGCACACCTTCACCCACAACTAACGATGCTGTTAGCCGACTACCTAGCCAACAAGACTCCTGGGAAGGGTGCACCTCAGACAATAGTGACAACACATTCTCCAACGCTGGCAGCGAGTGTGCCGCCAAGCAGTGTTCACGTGTTGTTCTCCGGGAAACAGGCCTGCCAACTCCGGTGCAACAGTCTCTCCAAAGCAGGAATGGAGGAAAAGGAGCTAGGTGAGCTTCAGAGGATGATGGACGTTACCCGGGCAACGCTGTATTTCGCAAGGGCGGCGATTCTGGTCGAAGGCATCTCGGAATCGTTACTCGTTCCGGTACTTGCAAAGCGGCTCGGTCACGACCTGGCCAAGCTGCACATCTCAGTAATCCCGATCTGTGGGGTGGCGTTCGGGACATTCAAGAAACTGTTGGATCCCGGGGCGCTCGGGATTCCTGTAGCCATCGTGACTGATGCGGACCCGCCCGTGCCGACGGACTCGAAATGGAAGGACGCCACACCCCAATCCGAGAATGGGAGCTTCAAGCTGTCCGATCGCGCGAATAAGCTGGTTGGTCTATTTTCTCAGCATCAATCGGTTAAGGTGTTCCACTCGAAGCTGACACTCGAATATGACCTTGCTGAGGCCGGCGACATGAATGCGGAACTCATGGCGGAGGTATGGGAGAGTTGCTTTGAGGGAGTACCCGGCACATTCAACAGGCAGCGAGTGACTGATGCGGGGACCTCGCGTGGGGCCAAGGCTATGGCTGTTTGGCGGGGGATCTGTAGAGCGGAACATACGGGGAGTAAGGCTGAGTTCGCTCACCGACTGGCAGCCAAGCTCGTTGGGGCCGACGGGAGTGGCCAGTGTCCCCTGTGGTTCGAAGTGCCCGAGTACTTGAAGCAGGCGATTGAATATGTCGTGGACAGCGTGAATTCAACTCTTCCGCAAGCCGGACCCAGTGCTGTATGAGGACACCCACCGGCGAACAGAAAGCGGTACTCGAAAGCCCGGCACGCGTGCGCGTCGTTCGTGCCACGCCCGGCAGCGGAAAAACGTGGCTGGTGGCAGAACTGATCCGGCAAGAGTTGGTCAACTGGTCCACAAGGACTAGCGGCATTGCAGCTCTCTCATTTACGCGCGTCGGCGGTGATGAAATCCGCAAGGCGGTAGGGTATGAACTCGGTCATCCGCATTTCGTTGGCACGATTGATGCTTTCCTCTTTCGTTATATTGTTCGCCCTTTTCTTTGCCGCTGCTTTCCCAGTCTCGCCAGCCCCCACTTGGTTCCCGGGGAGTGGGGCGCAGAATATTGGGGAAATTACGGCCCGAACCAAAGCGCAACCATTAAAGATATCAACCTGTTTGGCTGCGTATTCGTTGGCGAGGCGGCCGGTAAAGAGGTGGTGGCGTGCAAGCCGCATCCTGCGCAAGCCCTGTGCCAGCTTGACAACCACAAGGCGGCTGAAGTCATAAAGTACAAGCGGAAGCTCTGGGAGAAGTGGGGTGGTCTCACGCATTCCGACGCCGCGTTGTGGGCTAGCAAGATCCTTGAGCATGAAACGCATGGCTCCGCAGTTCGTGCAGAGCTCATCCGGCGGTTCCCGCTAATAATCGTGGACGAGCTTCAAGACACCGGCTATTTTCTCGGTAAGAGCATTCTCCTTCTGCTCGATGAGCCTGCCGCCCGCGGAGTGCTGGTAGGCGATCCTGACCAAGCCATCTATGAGTTCAGTGGCGCCCGCCCCGACCTTTTCAACCGCTTTGAATCAATCGTCGGCGCCATCCCACTTCCTTTAGCCAGTAGCCGGCGTTGCCCTCCCGCCGTCGCTGCCGCTGCAGGACACCTGCAAGATTCAGGAGGAACGATCGGTCCTGCCGACGGCAAGACTGGGCGAGCATTCCTTTTGCGGTACACCGACATGGTCGGAGACATTCGTCGGATCCTGCTTGCAATCAGGGCCGCCGTGAGCGTTACCAATATGAAAGTCATAGCGAGGCAAACTTCCACAGTAGAGGCCCTTCTCGGACGACGTGCAAAGCCTTTTCAAAAGCTCGGCTGCCCGCCGCTTAACCATATGCAGAGAGCGGTCGTGGCCTTCCGACAGGGCCAGCAGATTCGGGCTCTCGCTGCCGCACGGGCGGCTCTTGAAGTCGCGGTTTTCGAACACGAAGGCGTAAGCGATGAGAAGTTGGAGGAAAAGAAGATCAACCCCCGCGAGTGGAAGGCTCTTGCAGTGCGATGCCTGCTTCGTGCTAGCGGAATAGTGACGACTGGTACTCTGTTCGACTGGCAAACTGAAGCTGGCAAGATTCTCGACGCAGAGATTGACGGGTTTTTGCACAACGGGTCACTTCAGTTCGTAATAGGCAACCTCAAACCGCAGAAGCGGCCAGGTTACAACGCGACTTGTACCGATTGTCTCCCTCAGACCAATGCGCCTCCACCTGGACTTGCCGACGTGCCTGTAGGAACGGTTCACAGCGTCAAGGGAGAGACACACGACATCACAGTTTTCGTGTGTCCCAAGACGAGCCAAGCTCACTGCCCTTCTGTCGTCTGGTGGTCGGCAGACGATAAGGACCGGGAGGAGAAGAGAATAGCCTATGTGGCAACGACCCGGACCCAAGGGCACCTCATCGTGTGTGTCTCAGAGGACTGTTACACGCGACTTTGCGCAAGCCGCGAAGGGTTCGTGGAGAGCTTTGAGTGTATGACGGTTGATGAGTGCGTCGCCGCGATGGGCCAAGTGTAGCGGGTTGCCGCTGTAGTCCCGAGGCGACCAGTCCTGACCGTGGGCTTTTCTCATGCCTGGTACCCTTCGCATCTCACGATTTGTTCGTGAGGGCCTTTTCCACCGCTTCCGGGTTTCTATCGATCACCGTCAAGTAGGCGCGCACCGCGCTTTCTGGACGCCTGCGCCAGCCGCCCGTCTCAACGATACTTGCGGGTTTGGAGCAACGCCTTGACTTCATCGTGATTCCCCAGGAAAGAGACGAACAAGTCCGATGGCCGGTCCTGAAAGATGAAGCGTAACGAAACATTGCCGCGACACTCGAAAATCTTGTCGCCCAACTTGCGAATCCCCAGGCCACTGTGGACATGCGGGCGGCCAAAGGTCTCGGGCAACTCGCACAGCGCTAACAGGCACTCGGCTCTTTCGTTCTTCGGCAGGTTCCGTAAGCGTCGTAACACTGCGGGGTCAATCGACAGAAGCTTACTCAAGCAGGTTCCTCAGTTGCTCGGCGGTGACGGTCACCAATTTCCCCGACCGCTTGAGCCGGCGATAGCGTTTATCGGTGGCCGCTTCAAACGCCGCAATCTGCTCTGGCGTCGCCGCGTATTCGCGTTGCGCGTAATCGGTGGATTCCACGTCCACCCTGCGCAGAGCAATGATTTCGGCCCCACGAATAATCCCGATGTCCTGTCCGTGGGCGGCAGCGTCAAGCCAGCGGCTCAGATTCTTTTTCGCATCCGTTATAGTTAGAGTCTTCATGGAGTCTTTATACAGTCTCTAGAGCGCTTTGTCAATCCGCTCCCCGCCAATCGGTCGGCAGGCGCGGTGACGCCAGGTTCAGCCCTCCCACGGGTTCACGAGTAAAACCCCGGTGGGTTCGAAATCAGCCGTGTTCCGGGTCATAACGTGCAGACCGTGGCGTAGCGCCGTGGCGGCGATAAGTCCGTCAGTGGTATGCACCACCCGCCCTGCCTTTTGTGCGGCGGCTGTGAGTTCTCCCCAGAGGCGACTCGTTTCTAGGTCGATCGAGAGGAGGCGATCGCCATAGTCGCGTTCGAGAGTCTTCAGCCAGGTCTCAAGCGCACGCCTCTTCGAGCTTTCCCTCAGTAGGGAGATCCCCTTGAGGATTTCACCGATAGATATAACGCTGACGAAAAGGTCCTCGTCGTTGCATGCGTCCACGGCTTGGCGAACACCGGGGTGCACCTTTGGGTTACGCAGTTCTGACAGCACGCAGGTGTCCAGCAAGACTCTCACAGCTTCACGTTCCGCATGGGGGATTTGTCGCGACGAAGGTCGACTCCCCGCAAACTTGGACCTTCGCCGAGCAGAAACTGCTTGAAGCTCATACGTTTGCCTGTCAGTTCCTGGTAATCGCGCCGGGCCACCACCACCACGGCGTCGCGGCGGCGCACGACCACCTGGGGCTCCCCCCTAAGGGCGCGGTTTACCAGTTCGCTGAAGCGATTCTTAGCATCTGCCAGACGCCATGACATCGAGGCTCTCCTTAATCTAGCCAATCTAGCTACATGGTCCCATAGTCAACGTAAAATTGCAAGCAGGGCGCTAAAGTCAATTCGGGTTTCATCCGAGCGCGGGCAACAAGGCGCCCGCAGAGATGGTGTACAGCAGCAGAAAGTAATAATGACCGGCAGCCCCCCTTTGCGGCGGTGACGGTTTTAGCGGTAGTATTGCGGTGGCAAAAGTGATGAGCCAGCAAACGACATTCGATGCCGGGCAGCGCGCGGCCATCAAGGTCTCCGCACGACTTCAATGCATTTTGTCTCTTATCGGCTTTACCTCCGTAATAGCCCAGATTGTCCTGATGCGCGAACTGATCGTGGTCTTTTACGGAAACGAGATTTCGCTCGGCATAATGTTGGCTGGCTGGCTCCTTTGGACTGCCATTGGCTCAAGCGTGTCAGGTCGGGTTTCCGCGCGTTTGCGCGATTCCCGGAAACTGATGGCCTGTTTGGAAACCCTCATTGCTGCGCTTTTCCCGCTGACCATTCTAGCCGTACGCGCCAGCAGACCGTTTTTTCAGACAGTCCCAGGAGAAATCCTTGGCCCGGCTCCGATGTTCCTCACCTCCTTCGCCACGCTCAGCGTCTTTTGCCTGCTCTCGGGCGGTCTATTCGCGGCGGGCAGTAGGCTGTGCGCCGACGAAGCGCGAACCTCGACTGCGTCTGCGGCAAGCTCTGTTTACCTGCTGGAGGCGGCGGGTTCGGGCTTGGGAGGCGTACTGGCAAGCCTCGTCTTGATCCGGCATTTCACCTCCTTCGAAATTGCCCTCTTCGTGGCGCTGCTTAACTTGCTGGCGGCGGCATGGGTGGGGGTCCGCACGCCTATCTACCGCCGTGTCCTGCAGGCGCTGCTTTTAATTGCTGCGCTTCTGATTCCGCGCGCCGCCCGCTTGCTGGAGGCGAAGTCGCTCGCGCTGCTGTGGCATGGTTTTAGCCTGGTGGAGTCACGGAATTCCGTTTATGGCAACCTGGCGTTGGTGGCGACGAGCGAAAGCCGCAGCCTTTTCGAAAATGGGCTGAGAGTTTTGACGGTGCCTGACCCTTCGGCCGCAGAGGAGTCCGTACACTTCGCGCTTCTCGAACACACCGCGCCTCGCTCGGTACTGCTCATCGGCGGTGGCATCAACGGCAGCCTGGCGCAAGCCCTCCAATACTCCAGCCTCGAGCGCCTCGAGTACGTCGAACTGGACCCGGCCATACTCGGTGTCGCAGAGCGCCACTTTGCGCAAGCTTGGAATCGCGTGCGGAGCGATCCACGCGTACGCATCCACCCCATGGATGGGCGGCTGTTCCTCAAAACCAGCAACTCGAAGTTCGATGTCATCATCATTAACCTGCCAGACCCCTTTACCGCGCAATTGAACCGCTTCTACAGCCAGGAGTTTTTCATCGAGGCGGCGGAGAAGCTCAACCCCGGCGGCGTCCTGTCTTTCCAGGTGACATCGTCGGAGAACTACATCAGCCAGGAACTGGCCGACCTCTTGAGATGCCTCGAAAAGACGCTGCGCGCAGTGTTTCCCCAAGTGGTCGCCATCCCGGGCGAGACGGTACACTTTATTGCTGCGAATCAGCCCGGCTCGCTCACTCTCGATCCCTCCGAACTCATGACCCGGCTTCGCGAGCGCCGCATCCGCACCCAGTATGTGCGCGAGTATTACATCCCCTTCCGCATGTCGCCGGACCGCATGCTCGATCTGCAACTGCAAATTGAGCCGCAGCCCGCGACGCCAATCAACCGGGATTTCACCCCCATCGCTTACTATTTTGATGTTGTCCTCTGGAGCTCGCGATTTCACTCCCACTGGCGCGAGTTACTGGAATCCCTGGCGCGGCTGAGATTCGGTGCGGTAGCAGGCGGCGTGGCCCTCGGCGTGTTTGGTCTGGCGCTGCTTGCGGCGCTGTACGAGCGCACTAGAGTTGCGCGGCCTGCGGAGGAGATGTCCCGCCACAAGGCCACGCTGGGCCTTTGTGTTGCCGCCATGGGATTCACGCTGCTGGGTCTTGAAGTACTGCTTCTGCTCGGGTTCCAGGCCCTTTATGGATATGTTTACCAACAACTGTCTATCCTGGTAGCCGTTTTCATGGTGGGGATGGCGGCAGGGGCGTGGCTGGCCTTGAACAAAGTGCGGGCGCTTCCGGCTCAGTGTAAGCCTGTGCCTGCGTCGCTCGACCCAAAGATGTCTGCGGAAACGAGGAGAGCGTGGCAGTTTGAATTCCTCAGACTCGCGCTCCTGCAACTGCTGGCGGCTCTGTCGCCTCTTCTCCTCTACGCACTATTTGTTTTGCTCGAGGGCGTCAGAAGTCTGGCCGCGCTTCTCACCATCAGCCAGGTGGTCTTCCCGGTGCTGGCTCTGATCGCGGGGTTGATGGGCGGATATCAGTTCCCGCTGGCCAGCCGCATTTACTTCGCGCGTTCGGACAATTCAAAGCGCAACCCTGGGATGCTTTATGCTCTTGACCTGCTCGGCGCGTGCCTGGGAGCAGTGGCGCTGAGCGCCTACCTGCTCCCGGTCTATGGCTTCCTGCGAACCGCCATGCTCATGGCCGTGGTGAACCTGGCGCCTGCGGCCCTGGCTGCCCTGGCGGCTTTGGAGTCGAGGGTTCGTCGAACGTAGAGGTCTTTGGATTGGTCGGCTCTGCGAAGACCAGGGCGGAAAACATGAACAGGTCGGCATCCTCGTCCTTCCAAGCTTGCTCAGGAAGGCCCGCTTTCACGCACACCTGTTTAAGGAAAGTGTCCCTGTCCCAACCTTCTTCCGTAGGTACCTGAGGCAGCAGCACGCCTTCATAGTCCCCCTTGCGGATGAGCAGTCCGTGCTGGCCCACATGGATCTGGTTGATGTCCTCAACTTTGCGCAGTGGTGAAAGCACTGAAATCTCGTATTCCAGAATCCCCAACTCGCTCTCGCTGACCGGCCGGAAGCGCCGGTCTTCGAGTGCGGCGTAGGCGGCCACATCCCGGACCGTTTCAGCGAGCGGTTTCACAGGCGACATATAGCCAATGCAGCCGCGCAAATCTCCATGCTCCTTCAAGGTCACGAAAGCGCCGCGGGCGTTGCGGAGGGCTTCAGGTTCATCCGCGGGCGGCGAGTAGAGCTTCTTTTCTCGAACCGCAGTTTCAACCGAAGTGCGCGCGATCTTCAGAAGCTCCTGCTTCTCGGCGGGAGTGAGTGAGAATTCAGCGCTTTTGCGCCCGTGCTTCTTGTTCTCTTTTTCAGCCACCAGCGCCACCGCCCCATAGCCGACCACGCGGCTCTTATCTCCTGTGACGTCTCCTGAATTTGCGTACTTGAGGATCTGCGCGCGATGTGCGCCCAGGCGCTCCGCTGCAATCATGGCGGCGACGATGGGCCCGCCTCCGCAGGGGCCTTTCCAGATGTCACGCTCGCTGTTTTGTGAGAGGGTCAGGTAATCCCAATCTTCGATCGTCTTCAGAATCTGGTGGTCCATCCGCTCTGCCTCATCGTAGGGGTGATAATGGGAAAGGTCGGAGCTGACCAGAATGAGCGTGTTTGT
>Ga0208821_1001646_pt1 | contig 11598 bp, 7 predicted proteins | sample June2015DPH_20_5_FD_184720 | JGI IMG/M metagenome (GOLD analysis project Ga0208821, IMG submission 184720) | Peatland microbial communities from SPRUCE experiment site at the Marcell Experimental Forest, Minnesota, USA - June2015DPH_20_40... | ecosystem: Environmental > Terrestrial > Soil >... | reverse complement strand
CCAGGTTCTTGTTGGTGGCGGCGATCACACGCACATCCACGGTGAGGTTATTGCCCGAGCCTACGGGCGTGAAGCGCTGCTCCTCGATGACGCGCAAGACCTTGGATTGGGTGCGCAGGCTCATGTCGCCGACTTCGTCCAGGAACAGCGTGCCGTCGTGGGCCTGCTCGAACTTGCCCACCTTGTCTTCTACGGCCCCGGTGAAAGAGCCTTTCACGTGGCCGAACAATTCGCTTTCGATCAGTTCCTCGGGAATGGCGGCGCAGTTGACTTCCACGAAGGGTTGCTGGGCGCGGAGACTGAGAAGGTGCAAGGCATGCGCGACCAGTTCCTTTCCAGTCCCACTTTCGCCAAAAATCAGGACGCGGCCGTTGGTGGGAGCCGCCAGAGCTAACTGCTGGCGTAGGGCCTTCATGGGGACGCTTTCACCCATGATGCGGTATTGGCCCTGCATTTCCTCACGCAACTGGCGGTTCTGTGTGGCCAGCGTTAATTGCTCGGCCGCGTGTTTCAACGTCAGGAGAGTCTTATCAATGGAAAGCGGCTTTTCAATAAAATCAAAGGCGCCCAATTTCGTGGAGCGTACCGCAGCGTCAATCGTTCCGTGGCCGGAAATCATGATCACGATGGGCGGGCTCGCGAGAGCCTGGATTTTCTCCAGCGCCTGGATGCCATCCATGCCGGGAAGCCAGATGTCCAGCAACATCACATCGCAATTGTGGTGGGCGAGAAAATCCAGACAGGCTTCGCCGCTTTCCACCGCGTCCACAACGTATCCTTCATCTTGCAGGACACCGGTGAGCGACTCGCGAATGCCGGGTTCATCATCGACAATCAGAACGGAATAGCGCGCCATTTTGAATTCTGAATTATAAATTATGAATTCTGAATTGTCTTCCCCCCGCTGCGATTTTGGATTTTAGGTTTTGGATTTTGGATTACCCCACCTGCTATCGACTGCCTACTGCCTACTGCCAACTGCCTACTGCCAACTGCCTACTGCCAACTGCCTACTGCCAACTGCTTACTGCCTACTGCTTACTGCCTACTGTTCGCGTGCGGGGACGGGAGGCTCGACAGGGGCGCGCTCGACAGGCAACTCAATGATGAACTTGGTGCCTGTGGGTTGATTTTCCTCCACCCGGATTATCCCCTTTTGTTCGGCGACGATTCGACTGACGATGGCCAAACCCAAGCCCGTGCCGCGATGCTTGGTGGAGAAAAAGGGAAGGAACAGCTTTTCTTTGTCCTCCGGGGCGATGCCCGGGCCGCTGTCCGCCACGGTGATTTCCGCGACGTCGTGCTCGGTATCGAGCGTGGTTCGAACCCAGATTTCCTTCTGCAGCGCCTGTTCGAGGGCCTCGGCGGCATTGTCAATCAGGTTGGCCACAGCGCGTTTCATTTGTTCAGGATCGACCGGGGCGAGCGGCAGATCCGGGGACAAATCCCGATGGATTTCAATCCCGCTCAGGCGGCCATCGAAGATCTTCAAGGCGTTTTCGACAATGTCGTTGAGGCTGGAGGGAAGAGGTTTGGAGGCGGGAAAACGCGCGAAGGCCGAGAATTCATCCACCAGTGATTTCAGTGTGGCCACTTCGCGGCCCACCAACGAGGCGCTCTCGGAGACGACGCGCAGCAGGTCAGGCGGAAGCGCCCCCGCACGCTCGATGAGTCGCCTGATCCGCTCGGTGGAAAGTTGAATGGGAGTGAGGGGGTTCTTGATCTCGTGCGCGACGCGCTGCGCAACTTCCTGCCAGGCCGCGGCCTTTTGAGCTTGTACAAGCTCGGACAAATCCTCAAGAACGAGCACGGACCCAATTTTGCCGTGACGAGCACGGACTGAAGACACCGTCAGGGAGGTGAAGGCGCGGCGCCCGCCGAGATCGAGTTCCAATTGCCGCGAGGCCACACCTTGGCGCGTGGCGCGGCGAAAAAGGCGGGCCACGTCGCGGGTATCCTCGGGGGTGAAAAGATCGCCCAAGGTTCGGACGGCTCCCATATCGTCGCGGCCAAACATGCGTTTTGCCATCTTGTTCACGCTGGTTATCTGGCCCTGGGGGTCGAAGGAGATGACGCCGGTAGGGATGTTCTCGAGAATGGCTTCAATGGTGTTGCCGCGCTCCTCCAACTGGCGGTTGACTGCCTGGAGTTCCTTGGCGGCCTGGTCGATGGCCAGACGGTTCTCCTGAAGTTGCCGGGTCATGGCGTTGAAGGAATGGATCAATACTCCCAGTTCGTCGTCAGCGCGAGTGGATACCTGGAAGCCGAGATTGCCTCTGGACACCTCTTGCGTAGCCTCGGCCAGGGCCTGGATGGGAACTGTGACCTGCTTGGCGAGGAACAAAGCAAACCAGGTGGCGATAAATAGAATCAACAGGGTCAGCAACCAAAGCATGGAAAGGTAGGTGCGCTTGACGGCCCGCCGCTCGCTGCTGAGCTGAGCGTATTTTTGCGCCTCACGCTGAATCTCCTGAGAGATGAGCATCAGTTTCAGGGGGAGGCGGGTGACCCCAACCACCGTTCCCATGACTCCCCCGGCAGAATCAAGGAGCGGTTGTGCGGAGACGAACATCTCGAAATCAGCAGAGCGCCAGTTGCCGGAAAGACCTGCCGGCGGGACCCGGCCGCTGGACAATTGGGGATACAACCTGGCAACTTCGGAGGGGTCAGGAAACGGGTCGCCGGCATGAGCAAGGAGCCTGCCATGGTGGTTGAAGTACATCGCCGACTCGAGGTTAAGGTCCGCCACTTCGCGCTCGAGAAGGCGCAGGATTTCTTCATTGTCGGAGGCGGCCACGGCGCGGGCCAAAATTTCGGTGCTGGCCAAGTGGTGGGTGATGTGCGAGGAACGGCTTTGCGCCTGGAATTGCAGTAGTCGGACTATTTCCTGCGAGTCCGCGCGGATCAGGTCAAAGGGAATCCCAAACCAGCGGTCGATGGTCCGGTTCAGCAGGCCATAGGCGAAGGCAAAGAGAAAACAGACCGGCACCAAGGAAAGCCCCAGGAAGGCAACCACCATGGTGGTTTTGAACCTGGCGCCCAGTCGTTGCTGCCGGCGCTCGACGTACAACTTGAGCAGAATGCGCAGGAGAATCAAGGCAAAGATGACGAACGCCAGAAAGATGACCGCGGAAAGCGCCAGCAGCAGCAGTGTTTCCTCAGGGTTGCTGGGACGGAGGAAGGAAAGGTTTAAGGAGGCCTGGCTCCAGCCCAGGAAGAACAGAGCGGGCACCAGCACCAGCAGGAAAATCAAGGCAATCTTGCGACGATCGTTGGGATTTTCACCCATATCGGGACCTTAGGCAGGCTGAAGTTCCTGCCAGGAGCAGGTTCCCGCCGGGGCTTGCGCCAACCGTTGAGCAGCGCCTCCCTCAGGCAGGAATTCCTCCAGCGGGCACCCCGCGCACCTCGGGGACTGGGGCTTGCAGTGCTTCTTTCCCACCTCGACCAGGAGCGCATGGAATTCGTTAAAAAGCGACGTATGGGGCGGCAAATGCGCGTGCAGAAACTCCTGGGTTTGATGGTAGTCCGCGGCGTCAGAGACGAATCCATGCCTTGCCAATACGCGCCGGGTGTAAGCATCCGCCACGAAGAGGGGACGCTCGACGGCATAGAGGATGATGGCGTCAACCGTTTCCGGCCCAAGACCCCGGAGGTCCAACAGTCGGCGCCGGAGTTCATCCGTCGGCAGAGAGAATAGCCTATCCAACGAGCCAGCGTGCTCCCGCGAAAGCCAGTCAACAAAATCTCGGATGGTTCGAGCTTTCTGCCTGTAAAAGCCCGCGGGTCGCACACACGCCTCCAGAGCGGAAAGGCAGGCGCGCCGTAATGCCTGCCAGCTTAGCAGGCCGGATTTGCGAAGATTGCGCAAAGCCAGAGTGGCGTTGTGCCACGTGGTGTTCTGGGTGAGGATGGCCCCCAGAATGACTTCCAGACGCGTCCGGGCGGGCCACCAATGTTGTGGTCCGAAGCGGGCGCGCAGCACAGAGTAATAGCGTGGCAACAACTCGCCCGCGGGAATCCCCGGCTGCTTTACCACCCCTTGCATATCCCAGAAACTTATACTCGCCTAAGAGCAAAGTCAAGAAACCCCGGCGGCCGGTGCTGGTGTCATTTGGAATGGGGATCCACTCGAGCCGCTGGTCATTGCCGCGAAAGCGGGAATCCAGTCCGACGACAGCACATTCCCAAGGGTTTGCGGAGTGGATTCCCGCTTTCGCGGCAATGACTAGGTCTCGCAAATGACACCAATGCCCGGCGGCCGAATGGGAAACCTGGAGATGCCAGAGGCGCAACCCAGACAATACCATGATTGATTGGAGGGTGAACTCGTGTAGTGCCACCGGCCGGAGATGGCAAGCCTTGCGCATAGTACAAAGGTACAATTGCCGAGTAATCATGTTTGATCATAACCTTGACAGGATTACAGGAATTTTTATTGGGACGCGGTTTCCTACGCGAGTGCAAAAGACTTGCTATGACCACAGGCAGCGGTGGAACAATGCCCATTGATGGCGCTTCATCCAAAATCAGGTGAGGGTTGGGGGAATGGCTGGAAAGCTCGGTGAAATCCTTCTAAAAGAAAATCTCATCACCTCCGATCAACTCAAGCAGGCTCTCGAAGACCAAAAGGCGAGCGGAGGGCGGCTTGGTAACTCGCTGGTGCGACTCGGTTTCATGAGTGATGATGAGGTCATGGCGGTGCTTTCTCGCCAATACGGTGTCCCGTCCATTAATCTGGACTATTTTGAAGTTGATCCGGGCGTCACCAAGTTGATCCCCATGGATACAGCGCTGAAGTTTCAAGTGCTGCCGCTGAGCCGAGTGGGATCATCCTTGACGTTGGCTATGGTTGACCCGACCAACGTTTTTGCCATGGACGACATCAAGTTTATGACGGGCTTCAACATTGAGCCTGTGGTGGCGTCGGAAACGGCCATTGCCGAGGCGATAAGGAAGAATTACGGGAGCATCGAGGAGCAGGAACGGAAGAGAGAACTGGATGAAATCGTTAGCTTCATCGACGAGGGGCAACATGAGACGCTTGAGCTCGAGGCGCAGGATGAAGCCACCTTAAACCTGGAGCAACTCGAAAAGGCCGCGGAGGAAGCGCCCGTCATCAAGCTCGTGAACTATTTCCTGACCGATGCCGTGAAGCGGGGAGCCAGCGACATTCACATGGAACCGTACGAGAAGGAATACCGTGTTCGGTACCGGATTGATGGCATCCTGCAGACTATGATGAACCCGCCCAATAAGCTCCGCGACGCGATCATCAGCCGCGTCAAGATCATGGCCAAGCTGGATATTTCCGAAAAGCGGCTTCCCCAGGATGGCCGCATCATGATTATAATGATCAAGGATGGGAAGAAGAAGGGACTCGATTTTCGCGTTTCGGTTCTTCCCACCCTGCACGGGGAAAAGATTGTCATGCGGCTGCTCGATAAAGAGCACCTGCAGCTGGACATGACCAAGCTGGGGTTCGAGCCGGAATCCCTGGCAAAGTTCCAGAAGGCCATATTCAAGCCTTATGGAATGGTTTTGGTCACCGGTCCAACGGGCAGTGGCAAGACCAACACTCTCTATTCCTCCATTGCCCAGTTGAACAGCCCTGATACTAATATCGTGACCGCTGAAGATCCGGTGGAATTCCAGTTGCCCGGGATCAACCAGGTTCAGATGAAAGAGCAGATCGGCCTGAACTTTGCTACGGCCTTGCGGTCGTTCCTCCGCCAGGATCCCAATATCATTCTGGTGGGAGAGATCCGCGACTTTGAGACGGCGGAAATCGCCATCAAGGCGGCGCTTACAGGCCACCTGGTTCTTTCAACACTTCATACCAACGACGCCCCTTCAACCATATCGCGCTTGATGAACATGGGGATCGAGCCCTTCCTGGTGGCGACCTCGGTGAATCTTATCTGCGCGCAACGCCTCGTGCGCCGCCTCTGTGCGGAGTGCAAGATACAGGATAAGGTCTCCCCGCAGGTTTTGATGGACGCCGGCTATACGCCGGATGAGGCCCGTACCGTCAAAGTCTGGAAGCGGCAGGGCTGCCCAACCTGTGGCAACAAGGGCTACAAGGGCCGTGTGGGTCTGTATGAAGTGGTGGAAATCACCGACGAGCTGCGCGAACTGATCCTTGTGGGGGCTTCGGCGCTTGAACTCAGGAAGAAGGCCGTCGAGCAGGGTATGATGACCCTTCGCCGCAGCGGGCTGATCAAAGCCGCCGTTGGGATGACGACTCTTGAAGAAGTGATTCGGGAGAGCGTGCTGTAGACCAGTCGAGGAGTCGAGAGTCGAGAAGTCGAAAAGTTAGAGACCTATTCTTCGACTTTCCGTCAGGACCGTGGCCACAGTCGAGTGGCCGAAGCCGTCGTTTTTGACTCTTCGACTCCTCGACTCTTGACTCCTCGACTTTAGGAAGGGGAGAGCGAATTTATGCCAGTTCCGAGTCTTAGCGATCTTTTGAAGCGGATGGTCGATACGGGAGGTTCCGACCTGCATATTACCACGAACTCCCCTCCCAGGATTCGCCTTCATGGCGCGCTAAAACCGCTTGAGGGTGTCCCACCTCTCGGTCCGGCGGATACCAAGCAACTGGCCTACAGCGTCCTGACCGACACCCAAAAGCACCGTTTTGAAGAGAATCTTGAGCTCGACTTCTCCTTTGGGATCAAGAATATGGCGAGATTCCGGGGCAATCTGTTCAATCAGCGTGGCTCCGTGGCCGGAGTATTCCGGATGATCCCTTTTGAAATCAAGACCTTCGAGCAGTTGCGGTTGCCCCCCCTGCTGGGGAATCTCTGTGAGAAGCCACACGGGTTGGTCCTGGTGACCGGGCCGACAGGGAGCGGGAAGTCAACCACCCTGGCGACCATGCTCGACCTGATCAACCAGGGACGCTACGAGCACATGCTCACCATCGAAGATCCTGTCGAGTTTATCCATTCCCACAAAAAGTGCCTGGTGAACCAGCGCGAGATTCACTCGGACACCCATTGCTTTGCGAACGCGTTGCGTGCCGCGCTCCGCGAAGACCCTGACATTCTGCTGATCGGCGAAATGCGTGATCTGGAAACCATCGAGTCAGCGCTCCGAATAGCAGAGACCGGGCATCTTACCTTTGCGACATTGCACACCAACTCTGCTTCTTCCACTATTAACCGCATTATTGATGTCTTCCCTTCGCACCAGCAGGCGCAGATTCGCGCTCAACTCTCGATGGTGCTGGAAGGCATTCTGTGCCAAGCGCTTCTGCCCAGGGCGGACGGGAGGGGCCGAATCTTGGCGGCGGAGATTCTGATTCCAAACCCCGCCATCCGGAACCTCATTCGGGAAGACAAGGTTCACCAGATTTATTCTGCCATGCAGTTGGGGCAAGAAAAGTTCGGCATGCAGACTTTCAATCAGGCGCTTTATTCTCTATACTCGCAAAGGCTGATTACCCTGGAGACAGCCTTGTCGCGTTCGAGCAACGTGGACGAACTCCGGGATATGATCGACCGTGGCGGCGCCGGCGGCGGAGTAGGGCAACAAGCGTCGGCCTCCCATGGTCCTAACCACCGCAGGTAGTGGCGGTGGCCAATACTGGACCCGCAAGAATTGCTTGCCGCTGTCCTCAAGCGTGGGGGCAGGGCAAGGAAGCGTGAGGTGGAATGATGCCGCAATTTGAATATCGAGGAACGTCGCGTACCGGCGCGCAGGTCAGCGGGGTGAGGGTGGCGGCGACCCGCGACGCCCTGGACGCGGTGCTGCGCCGGGAGCAGATCACACCGGCCCACATCGTGCCGAAGCGCGCGACCGCCATCCCCAAACCGAAAGCGCGGGGGAAAGCGAGCGCCAAAGAACTGGCGATTTTCACCCGCCAGTTCTCGGTCATGATTGATGCCGGTCTTCCGCTGGTTCAGTGCCTTGAAATCCTCTCCAGCCAACAGGAGAACAAAGCTTTTGGCAACGCGCTGGCCGGGGTTCGCAGGACGGTTGAAGGCGGCTCGACTCTTGCCAATGCGCTGCGCGAATATCCCAAGATATTTGACGATCTCTATACCAACATGGTCGAGGCGGGCGAGGCCGGGGGTATTCTGGACGGCGTTCTGCAGCGACTCTCCACGCATATTGAAAAAGCCGTCAAGTTGCGGAGGGCGGTGGTGTCAGCCTTGATATATCCCGCGGCCGTAGTGCTCATCGCGGGGGGCGTGATCTTCCTCCTCTTGTGGAAGGTCGTACCCATTTTTGCCACCCTTTTCGCCGGTCTGGGTGTGGACTTGCCTTTGCCGACCCGCATAGTTATTGGTCTCAGCAACGCCATTGCAAGCTTTGCTTTGCCCTTTCTGGTTCTGCTGGGCCTGGGCGGATACGGCCTGAAGTATTACTACGGCACGCGCCAGGGACGCATGGTCATTGATACTCTCATCCTCAAGCTCCCCATCCTGGGCGACCTGATGCGCAAGATCGCCGTGGGGATGTTTACTCGTACGCTGGGTACCCTGATTACGAGCGGCGTTCCAATGCTGGAGGCCATGGATATTACAGCCCGCACGGCGGGCAATGCGGTGGTTGAAAAGGCCGTCCTGGAGGTTCGGAAGGCCATCGAAACAGGCCGGACCATCGTGGATCCCCTGCGCGAAACCGGCGTTTTCCCCAACATCGTGGTGCAGATGATCGGGGTGGGCGAGCAGACCGGATCACTGGACGCCATGCTCCAGAAGATTGCCGACTTCTACGAAGATGAGGTGGATGCGGCAGTCGGCGATCTCTTAACGGCGATGGAACCGATGATCATTCTCTTCCTGGGTGTGGTCGTCGGAGGGGTGGTAATTTCGATGTATCTTCCCTTGTTTAGCTTGATCGGAAAACTGGCAGGTTAGTTTCCGCAACTCTGCCCACGATTCCGTCCAGGGCTCCTGAGGGGGGGCGCAAGCTTGTCCTTTGCAGTGGCTGGACCCAATCCCGCCCAGGACTGCCCAGGGTTTAGTGGCGGCATCCGAAGCCGGACCAGGGATGATGATAAATCCTTTGGCGCGCGAAAGGGGTATTGACGGCTCCACTGAAGCGCATAGAATTGTGGGCTGGTAGGCTTCTTCATGGAAGAACGCTCTTCCCTTAATTCGACCACCGTCTCCGCCGGGTTGCCTGACCAGTTGAAGACGTGGCTCCCCTGGGTGACCAAAATCCGGTTCGTCATTATCAGCTTTGTTTTCGCCATCGATTACGCCATTCGAACCCTTGTCGCCAACCCTCCCAACCCTGCATCCTTTAAATACTTCGGCATCGTCATTATTCTCTGGTACGTCGTTGGCTTGTATTATCTGATTTACAATCAGTTAAGTCGGGAATACCTCTTGCAGGCATACCTGCAGATCTTCTCCGACATCATCATCATCACCGCCATATTGCACCTCACGGGAGACTTGGAAAGCAATTACCTCTCGCTTTACCTGGTGGTGATCATTCTTTCCACTGTCCTCCTTCCTCGGGGGCGGGTCTTCCTGGTGGCGGCGGTATGCTTCGTTTGCATGGGCGGAGTGCTGGAATTGGCGTATCTCCCAAGTATCTATCCCGACTTCGCGGACCATTATCCGGCCCTCCGCTTTCTCGTGACCTCCTCGCCCTATGCGGTGGACTTGCGCACCCTGCAGGTCAAGATTGGGGGGAGCCTTTTCGGTTTCTTCGCTGTCGCCTACCTCTCCAGCCATCTGGCGGAAAGTCTCCGCAAAGTCGGAGAAGAACTCAAGGACAAGAGCGGGCAGGTCGTCAGCCTGCAAGCAAAAACCGAGAACATCCTGGAGAGCATGCGCGATGGGCTGGTGAGCACGGATTCGGAAGGTTTCGTCGGTGAGCTGAATAGCTCGGGCGCCGCCATATTGGGCCTCAAGCCTGAAGAGCTGCGTGGAAAACCGATTCAATCTCTTTTCCGCGACTTGCAGACCGAGGCCCCTTCGGTGCATAACGGAAACGCCTTTCCTACACGACAGGAAGTAACGTATCTGCATCCGCGCGGCGAGCGCCGCATCCTGGGTGTTTCTGTTTCTCCACTGATTGTCCCGGAAATCGGTGCGGTCGGTTACGTACACAATTTCCAGGACCTCACGGAGGAAAAACGCCGGGAAGCCGAGTACCGCACCAAGGACCGCATGGCGACACTGGGCCGCATGGCAGCGGGCATCGCGCACGAGATCAGGAACCCGTTGGCGTCTATTGCCGGCTCCGTCAAGCTGTTGCAGTCAATTTCGCGTTTGGATGAGGACCAATCCAAGTTAATCGAGATTGTGAGCAGTGAGTCTGAGCGACTTAATAAACTGGTGTCTGATTTTCTTCTCTATTGTCGGGACCAGCGCCATGAACTGCGGGAAGTTGACTTGGTCAATCTGATCCAAGAGACGCTGGTCTTGCTTTCCCACCATCCGCTGTTTGGAGCCAATGTCCGCGTGGAGAAGCGGGTTCCTGCCAAACCCCTCCTGATCTGGGCGGATGCCGACAAGTTGCGTCAGGTATTCTGGAATATATCGGACAACGCGCTCAAAGCCATGCCGGATGGGGGGGAGTTGACGGTGCAAGTTGAGGAAGCCAGCGAAAAGACCGTTCGAGTGACCCTGAGTGACACTGGAGTGGGATTTACGGAGCAGCAACTCGAAAAAGTCTTTGAGCCCTTTCAACCGGGATTCAGCGGTGGGACAGGCCTCGGACTGGCAATCGTTTACCAGATTATGCAGGGACTCCAGGGCACGATCAGGGTGGAATCGAAAGCTGGCAAGGGCGCAAGGTTTGTGCTTGAATTACCCAAGAAGCCAACTCCAGTGGTCGCAGAGCAAGTGCGTTTCACGTCGGCTGTTGCCAGTTGGTGATGAGGTTTTGCAGAAAAATTCTGCCTAGGGGAAGGTAAATGGCCCGGCTGCTGATTGTGGACGACGAGAAGTCGTTGTGCCAAGTGTTGGAGATTGCCTTCCGCAAGGACGGCCACCTTGTGGAGACGGTGTCCAGCGGCCAAGCGGCGAAAAAAAAGATCGAATCCCAAGTCTACGATCTTATTATCTCCGACATCCGTATGCCGGACCTCACGGGCATTGAACTGCTCGAGTTCTTCCGCGAAAGTCGCAATCCCGCCGGTTTCATTTTGATTACGGCTGTCCCCACGATGTCCACGGCCATCGACGCTCTCAACCTGGGAGCCTACCAGTACGTCATCAAGACGGATAAACTGGTTGAGGAACTGAAACTCACCGTTAATCGGGCACTGCAAGAGTTGGCGTTGCGTGAAGAGAATGTGCGCCTGCGCCGGGAATTGCTCCGCGTCTTTGCGCATAACAACATTGTTGGCCAAAGCCGGCAGATTCAGAGCATCCTCGAAATGGTGCGGACCGTGGCCCCCACCACCAGTACGGTCTTGATCACGGGCGAGAGCGGGACCGGCAAAGAGTTGGTAGCGCGGGCCATTCATGAGGCCAGCTTGCGGCGCGAAAGGCCCTTCGTTTCCATCAACTGTGGGGCCTTTCCGGAAACCCTGCTGGAAAGCGAGTTGTTTGGATATCTCAAGGGGGCCTTTACCGGAGCGGATGCCAACCGTAAGGGCATCATCGAATCCGCCCACGGGGGCAC
>Ga0208821_1001642_pt1 | contig 11607 bp, 13 predicted proteins | sample June2015DPH_20_5_FD_184720 | JGI IMG/M metagenome (GOLD analysis project Ga0208821, IMG submission 184720) | Peatland microbial communities from SPRUCE experiment site at the Marcell Experimental Forest, Minnesota, USA - June2015DPH_20_40... | ecosystem: Environmental > Terrestrial > Soil >... | reverse complement strand
CGAGACAGTAGGCAACGTTGATGAAGAGGTCGTGCGGCGATACATAAGAGAACAACGTCGGTAATTGTGCCAGATCATGTCAGCAGACCTGAAACCCTGGGCTTTAGCCCAGGGAGTGGTTCATTTTTCTATCATGGATCTGGAGAGCCTTTCTTCACATGTCAGGGTTTCCTCCGAAATTCTGATTTAGGAAGTGGGAATTGCGAGGGACACTCTGCCCGCTCCCTCCGCCGGAGCGGTGCTTCTGCGGAGGAGGGGGACTTGCAATGACAGAGTGGAAGAAGAGTTTCATTTTTTAAATCGGATTTTGGGTCCCTTCTTGCGCATTGACAAAGCAGACACCGATGTCCTATCCTGCATTTATCCTATAAATAAGGAGGCACGGATGGAGGGGGGAGCGAGAAAGACTTATGATGTCATTATCGTCGGGGGGGGACCTGCAGGCCTCACGGCGGGTCTCTACACCTCCAGGTCAAGGCTGCGTAGCGTCCTCATCGACAACGGTCTTTTAGGAGGTCAGATGACCACCACAGAGCTCGTCGAGAACTATCCTGGCTTCCCACACGGGATCGCAGGAGATGAGCTAAGTCGTTTGATGGAGGAGCAGGCAAAGCGGTTTGGGTTAGAAATGGTTTCCCAATATGTTGTGGAGGTCAAGCTGGAAGGGGATAAGAAGGTTGTTAAGACCGAAGAGGGGACCTATCTTTCTGATGCTCTCATTATTTGTACCGGGACAGAATACCGGAAATTGGGGGTTCCCGGGGAAAAAGAGTTCGCCGGCAAAGGCGTCTCTTATTGCGCCACGTGTGATGGGGCTTTTTTCCAAGGCAACCAAATCGTTGTTGTGGGAGGAGGGGATTCTGCGCTTACCGAGGCCCTTTATCTCACGAAGTTCGTGAAGGAGGTGACCATTATCCATCGAAGGGAAGCGCTTCGAGGAACAAAGATTTATCAGGAGAAAGTGTTTGAAAATCCAAAGATCAAAATGCTCTGGGATTCGGTCATACAAGAGATAAGGGGAGACAACACTGTCCATTCGATCCGTGTAAAAAACGTAAAAACGGGAAAAGTAACCGAGCACGATATACAAGGCGTTTTTCTATTTGTGGGGCTTTTGCCCAGAACCCAGTTTTTAAGAGGACTGGTCGAAATGGATGAGGATGGATACATTCTTACTGGTGACGATGGCGAAACATCTGTGAAAGGTATTTTTGCCGCCGGCGATTGCAGGAAAAAGTTGGTACGTCAAATCGCTACGGCAGTGGGAGACGGAGCGACCGCGGCCTGTGCTGTTGAGAAGTATTTGGAGTTGAAAGGATAAAGGTTGAAGTTAGAAGTTGGGAATCCGAAACCAAACTCGGAGACCTATACGACTGGCAAACGGATTAATTTCCCCACCCTCCATTGCAAAAGTCAATAAAATCAATAATTTTGTTTGTTAGCAGAGAGTAATATATGTTACAATTTTATAAGGTAGTTTCTTGTTTGAAAACAATAAATGGGAGGTGAAAAGGGAATGAGAGAGAATGTCGAAAAGGCGTTACAGAAGATCCGGCCGGCGCTTCAAGCCGATGGCGGAGACATCGAATTGATCGATGTGGTGGATGGAGTGGTTCGGGTCAGATTGACCGGTGCTTGCGGTGGTTGTCCCATGTCCCAGATGACTTTGAAGATGGGTGTTGAGAAAGTGCTCAAACAGCAAGTCCCAGAGGTGAAAAGCGTAGAAACCGTTTAAGAGGCCTCAAAGAAAACCGGTTCCATTTTTTGTAAAGACATCACCAGTAGAGTTTCGAACAAGCCCTACCACTTCCTCTCTCTCAATTCGGGGGAGAGGGGTGGCATTTGGGTTTTGAATTTATTTGGGATTTGTAATTTGAAATTTGGAATTTGAAGCAGTCATGTATCCTATCGTTGATCGTGACAAATGCAATGGCTGTGGAAACTGCATTGAGATCTGCCCAAGCGAAGTCTATGAAGTCGAAGAAGATAGATCAACTCCTACCCACCCTGAGGATTGTATCGAGTGCTGGGCCTGCGTGAACCAATGCCCGACAGAATCCATCCAACTGCATGACGATTGATCCATTCGGTAGCGCCAAGCGGTCCAAAGCTATCCCCTGAGCTGAGGCATCGAACGAGCGACATCCTGCATATTTTGTACTCAAATTCAACCCTCAAAAACCACTTGAAAAAAAAGAAGGACTTTCCTATGATGGAATTGGATCGATATGAACAATTCGCTCAGTTTGGAATCTCCGGCAAAGGTCAACCTAAGATTGGAAATCCTAAAAAGACGGGAAGATGGTTATCATGAGCTGAGGACAATCTTCCAAAAGATCAGTCTCCACGATACCCTCCGTTTCTGCCTGAGAAAAAAAAGAGGGGTTTCGATTGCGGCAGATCATCCCAAGCTCCCCATCGGAAAGAACAATCTGGTCTACAAGGCCGCTCAGTCTATGCTGAAAGCATCCACTTATAAAGAGGGTATTCATATTGAGATTGAGAAAAGAATTCCTCTTGGGGCTGGGCTCGGAGGCGGGAGTAGCAACGCAGCCACCACGTTGAAGGCATTGAATCACCTTTTAGAAATGCGCCTCCCTAAAAAGAACTTGTTGGCAATGGGACTGGAGATCGGGGCAGATGTTCCTTTTTTCCTTTCGAAGGGTGCGGCTATTGGTTCAGGGATCGGCGAACAGTTGAAAAAGGTAGAGCTTCCCGATCTATGGTATGTCCTTATCTATCCGAATTTTGAGGTCTCAACGCGATGGGCTTACCGAAATTTCGTATTGACGCGTTCGCCCGCGCAAAACCTCAGTTTTCATAATGGGGTGGAGAAGCGCCGCTCAGGGTCAACCTTGAGCAAGGACCAGCCCTCAGGCGGGGTAGCCGAAAGGTTGACAAATCGGCAATTTCATCTTAGTCTTCATAGGTTTTTGAAAAATCCTGAAGGAATTTCTCGCATTCTTCTGAATCACTTAGAAACAGTGGTTGCCAAAAAATATCCTCAGATTGGCATCATGAAAAACATCCTTTTTTCTGCGGGAGCCCTGGGCGCTTTGATGACGGGGAGCGGCCCCACGGTTTTTGGCCTTTTCGAGAGGGAGAGTATTTCAACAGCGGCCTATGAAAAGATAAGAAGAATAGCCAAGGAGAAAGGTTGGGCCGTTTTTAGAGCACATAGCCTCACTGTATGACGACTGCTGGCTCTCTGAATAGCTGAACCCGGCAGAGGATCGAATCCGTCGTTTCAGCAGAAGGAGATTCAGAAGAGCAGGCAACCCAATTTCAAATGCAAAATCTAAACGGCACTGAATGTCAAAATCCAAATTTCAAAAAGTTTTGACACTTGAGCTTTAGATTTGATTTGATATTGACTCACTTGCAGTTCGTCACTTCGTGCGAACTTTGGAATTTGAAATTTAGTTGCTTTCAAATTGGGGTGTCGTCAAGCGGTAAGACACAGGTCTTTGGAACCTGGACTCGGAGGTTCGAATCCTCCCACCCCAGCCATACCCTGGAGAGTTGAGAGCAGATGTAATCATCAAAATTACCACTTCCCACCTTCCGGTTCGAGGGGATGAGGTTCATATGAGTAAGAACAAGGCCGTGGCTGGGACCGGCCAGGATTTGAGCTGGTTGAAGATATTCACGGGGAACTCAAATAATGAATTGGTGACGAAGATTTGTGACCAGTTGGGGACCCCCCTTGGCAAATCTGTGGTGAGCACTTTCAGCGACGGAGAGATTCATGTTGAGATTGATGAGAGCGTCCGAGGAATGGACGTTTTCGTGATCCAGTCCATTTCGTCTCCTGTGAATGACAATCTCATGGAGCTTCTTATCTTAATCGACGCCCTGAAGAGAGCCTCTGCCGAAAGAATTACCGCCGTGGTGCCTTACTACGGTTATGCGAGGCAGGATCGTAAAGTTCTTCCTCGAGCCCCCATTTCTGCCAAGCTGGTTGCAGATCTGATCACGACAGCAGGAGCTTCTCGAATTCTTACTGTTGACCTTCACGCCGGTCAAATTCAGGGCTTTTTCAATATTCCGGTGGACCACTTATTTGCCGCCCCGGTGCTGTTAGAACATATGAGACAGGTCAGAAACGATATCGTCATGGTATCGCCGGATGCAGGAGGAGTGGAAAGGGCTCGCGCCTTTGCAAAAAGATTAGACACTTCCTTGGCGATCATCGACAAACGAAGAGATTCTCCCAATGTCTCGCAGGTGATGAATATCATCGGAGATGTGACCGGTAGGACGGCCTTCTTGGTTGACGACATGGTCGATACAGGCGGAACGTTGGTCCGGGCGGCTTATGCCCTGATTGAGAACGGGGCGAAGGCCGTCTATGCCTGCTGCACGCATCCTGTCCTCTCGGGAAAGGCTGTGAAGATCATCTCTGAATCACCCATTGTCGAAATGATCGTCACGGATACCATTCCCCTCCGGGAAGAAGCCAAGGCATGTCCAAAGATTAAAGTCGTCTCGATCTCCAGTCTCCTGGCTGACGCTATTCGTAGAATCTATGAAGATGAATCGGTGAGTTGTCTTTTTGTTTAAATCACAGGATAAGGAGCGACCCATGGAAAGACCCGTACTGACAGCCGAGATTCGAGAAGGGGTTGGAAAGGAAAAGGCAAAGAAACTCCGGTCGAAGGGCCTGATCCCTGCCATTTTTTATGGACCGCGATCCCAAACCATCCCTTTGGTGATCGATTCCAAGGAATTGTCGAAAGTTCTTCAAACGGAGGCGGGAGAGAATGTCTTGATTGATCTTGACATCCGAAAGGGAGTGCAGTCGGATCGTAAGGTGGTGATGCTGAAAGACATTCAAGTTGATCCTCTTCAAAGGGCGACCTTGCATACGGACTTTTATGAGGTGGCTATGGACGAGATGGTCACCGTGGAGATCCCGGTTCATCTGGTCGGGAAACCTGAGGGGACCAAGGTGGGAGGGATACTTGAGCAGGTTCGAAGGGCGATCGAAGTTCAGTGTCTCCCCGGCGATATTCCCAAGAGCGTTGATGTTGACGTGAGCCTCCTGAAGATTGGTGATTCGATTCACGTCGAAGATATTAGAGTAGAGAAAGGGAAAATTATTTCAGAGACTAACTTTACGATTGCGACGGTCGTGCCTCCTGTGGTGGAGGAGAAAGTTGTGGAGGCAGTGGCTCCGGAGGCCGTTGAGGGGGCGGAGGTAGAGCAAAAGGAGGAAGAGGAGGAGGAAAAAGAATAACCGAATGTGAAGATCATCGTAGGACTGGGCAATCCTGGAACTGCGTATCGAATGAGCAGGCACAATATTGGGTTTCAGGTAGTGGATCGTCTCGCCAAAATAAGCCACCTTTCTATCCGTACCAAACGCTTCAGGTCCCTCTATGAAACAGGCTGTATCGATTCTGAGAAGGTTGTCCTGGCTAAGCCAATGACCTTCATGAATCGGAGTGGAGAAGCGGTCAAAAAGGCAGCGGATTTCTTCCACCTGAAGGTGGAAGATCTGGTTGTCGTTCACGACGATTTGGACCTCCCCTTTGGCAGGCTTCGTTTTAAACGAAGAGGAGGGGATGGAGGACATCAGGGGGTACGTTCCGTCATTGAGCGCATGGGTGAAAATAACTTTCTAAGGCTGAAGGTTGGCATCGGCAGACCTCCCGAAGGGATGGACCCCGCCGAGTATGTCTTGGATGTCTTTGATGACGTCGAGCAGTCCCGTTTAGATCAAGTCCTTTGCCGGGCAGCAGAATGTCTGAGGACCCTGCTCTTGGAAGGGCTTGAAAAGGCGATGAATCAGTTTCAGAAAAAATTTCCCCTCTCCCCCGTTTCCTAAGATGGGATCATTCACCTTTTTCAATCTCCATAAAGATTTTTCCATGGTGAAAGATGCGTACTCCTCCCGTCTCCTCGGAAATGACGATGGCGAGGGCATCGGTCAGACTGGTAATCCCGGCGGCGGCTCGATGGCGACTTCCAAGACCCAGGGGAATTTCGATATTTTCCCCCGAGACATCCAGATGGCGGCCTGCTGCTAAGATGACCCCGTCCTCGCGGAAGATGAATGCCCCGTCAATGGAAGAGAATTCTTTAACGGTTTCTTTCAGCCGGTGATCCAAAATATTTCGTTCCTCTTCGGGATAGCCCTGAAAGGGATTGATCACCATGGGGTGGGAGAATTTGAGAACGTCTTCATGCTTCCCGAGGACAAAGATCGTCCCAACAGGTTTTCTTCCTTCTTTTCCTTCTATAGAGATCTCCAAAGCGAGGCTTAGAGCAGTCTCGAAAACTTCCGGTCTCACAATCTCTGAAATCACCGGAAGGTCAGCGGAAGAGATGAGTTCGAACTCTTTTCCGAATTCGAGGATGATGAGGTTATCCAGGACTTTCGTTTGGGGGATCCCGGAGAGGCAGACCCATTTATCTCCTTTTTTGACCAGACCCTTTGAGAGGGCTTGGATGATGGCCATTTTCATTTGATTGATTCGACCCAGAGGGACATCGGGGATTTGAAGTACTTTCTCGAAGACTGAGGCAGCTTCCTGCAAAAAGGACTCATCCTTGATGGCGAGAATCAGATCAACCCGTTTTTCCTGACCGATCTTGGCTAAGGCTTCGTAGTCTTCGATCATATCCGCATAAAGCAAGACCCCCTTCGAGCGGGTTTTTCTCGCGATGACACAGGCTGTCTCTATCATGATACGATTTTGCTGCTTCACTTTGACCTCCCTGCCGGCAGGCCCTGAACCTAGCATGGTACAGGGCAGGAATGCTCAACCCATTAAATGCTTTATTTCCTCCCAGTTTTATTATACAAATATAAAAGCGGAAATCCATAAGAAACTTAAACTCGAAACAATAAACTGCAAATTCTAAATAAATTTTGCATAACGGGTAGGTCACTGGCGAACCATCAAAATCATAAACCCCCTTCCCCCCTTTAGTAAAAGAGGGTGCCGGTAGGCAGGGATATTTGAGCCTGTTGAGGGTTTTGAGTTTAGGGTTTGAATAGAGGGGTATAAATGGGGTTTCGGTGCGGCATTGTGGGTCTTCCAAACGTGGGGAAGTCCACGTTATTCAATGCGCTGACTGCGGCGGGCGCAGAGGTAGCGAGTTACCGTTTCTGCACGATCAACCCGAACATTGGCATTGTCCCCGTGCCGGATCAAAGGCTGGAAAGGATTGCCAAGCTGATCCACCCTAAAAAAACGATTCCCACCACCCTCGAGTTTTTCGATATTGCTGGATTGGTCAAAGGGGCAAGCAAAGGAGAGGGGCTGGGCAACCAGTTTCTGGATCACATACGAAATGTGGATGCCGTTGCCCACACCGTTCGTTGCTTCAACAACGAAAACGTGGCCCATGACTTCGGTTCGATCGACCCGGTGAGGGATATCGAAGTCGTTAATACCGAGCTTATTTTAGCAGACCTTCAGACTTTAGAGAAGAAAATGACGAAAACGGAGAAGATGCACAAGGTGGGTGCCAAGGAGGCCACTTTGGAGTTGGAGGTCTACCAAGAGGTCCAAACCGTTTTGGACCAGGGCCGGAGGGCAGGGACCCTCCACATGGCCGGAGAGAAAGAGACGATCTTCCTTGATCTCCACCTTCTTACGACAAAACCGGTTTTTTACGTTGCCAATGTTGATCAGAAGGAGCTCAAAGGGGAGGGGACCTGTTTGAAGACGATCACGGGCTGGGCACAAAAAGAAGGAAATAAAGTGGTCGTCATCTGTGGTGATCTCGAGGCGGAGGTTGCAGAATTGAAAGAGGAGGAGAGAGAGGAATTCAGAAAAGAGCTGGGTCTGGAGGGCTCGAGCCTGGAACGATTAATTGAAGTCGGATATGAGATCCTATCCCTCGTCACCTTTTACACAACGGTTAGCTCTGAGCTCAGGGCTTGGACCGTGCCCAAAGGAACCCCGGCCCCTAAGGCCGCCGGTAAGATCCACACGGATATGGAAAGAGGGTTCATTCGCGCAGAAGTCATTTCCTTTCCCGATTTCGTGGCCTGTGGCTCTGAGCATACAGCGAGAGAAAAGGGACTCCTTCGTTCTGAGGGAAAAGATTATCTCATCCGAGACGGGGATATCGTCCATTTCCGCTTTAATGTGTAACCCCTTTTTACATCTTTCTCCCTTGATCGGAAAGGGATCAGAGATAAGTTCCCACCCCCCCCTGAACCCGTGAAAAAAATTGTGAGAGCCGGGCGGGCAAGAATATCTTCAAAGTTTTACAAATGCGGTTACTTAAGAGGGTCGAGACTAACAAATGCCCGTAAGTCTTCAGTAGTTGTTAAGGTTTTTCATTGTATGTAGTCAACGTGAAAAGGTGCCGCTGTAAAACTTTTCCGACATTCCCGCCCGCCCTTAGCACGGGGAACAATTTTTCCTCGCCCCCCTTTACAAAGGGGGGCGAGGGAGGATTTGGGATTTGAAAATCGGGATTTGTTAATTGCGATTTTATCTGTTACATTTGTATCCGCAGAGGGAAAGAGCGTGCTGAAGAGGCTAAAATATTTTCTTTATATGGTTCCGGTTCTCTGGACTTTTCTTAAAGACCTGGCATGGGAGCCCCTCTCCCTACGAGAGATTAAGACCAATTACCTTTTTGGGAAGGCCAATGCTTATGACCGGGCCGATTTTTTGAGGAGGGCGGTCAGGGCGTATAAAGAGATATTGAGAAGAGATCCGAATAGCATTCCCGTTTTCTTAAACTTGGGAGGGCTTTATTATCGCCGGTCCATGTTCGAGATCGCTATCCCCTATTATGAAAAGGTGATTCGGGCGAACCCGAAGCATTACCAAGGTCACTACTGGCTGGCAATGTGTTTTTGGAAATTGCAGCGATATCATGCTGCCATCAACACCCTGGAAGAGGTCATTCAATTTTTGCCGACTTTTAAAGATGCCCTTAATTTAATGGGAGAGTGCTACGAGCAAATAGGGGAAGCGGCGAAGGCGGAGCGTTGTTATCTCAAAGCGATCAGTACCGATCCCGACGGAATTGTTATTCATGGAGGTGTTTTAGACAGCGGGGCCCAAGAGAAGAGGGAGGAGAGACTAAAGCATTAGACGAGGGGTCTCGAGAAGCCTCCGGTCGGGGAAAGGAGGAAGGTTTGGAACAGAAGATAGAGAGAGAATGGAAGTCGATCAAGTGTCCCGGAAGGGGAGAGAAGACGACCGTCATGGTAGAATGGGACATTGTTTCACAGAAAGGTCGAATCCTTAAGAGAAGTTTACGGCAGATCGATTGTCACCACCCTCAGTTGACCGAATTTGGAAGAGAAGATTGTAAATGGGGATGTGAGCCCGTCATTGGAAAGAAAGAAAAGTAGGGCAGCCGAACATCAGGATTCTTTTTTTTCCGACTTCTTCTTCTCAGAAACGAATTTCTCTTCATCCATGATCCGGGGTGAGATGCCTTGAAATCCTCCCAGGGTTGCATCAGGAGGAAGCAGGATCCAGGCAATTCCTAATTCTTTATCAACCTTGACGATCTTGTCACCCGGCTGCAGTTTTTTCATGGGTAAATAATAACGAATTTTGCGAATGATATCATCCCCGACCGTTCATCCCCCCGCGAAGCGAGAACAATTGCCCACAGAACAGAGCTATTCTTTCGGTATCTCAAAAATGTAAATGAAAGCGACATATTGTTCAAAATCAGATCATCTCTTTCCTACCATTACAATTGAATTACTCAATAAAATCAAGTACTGATAAGCGGATTATTTCTGGCACAAAAAATGCTGCTTACCCTATGCATGTTTAACCATAGGTATGCGCTAAATCCATTGTGAACAGCTCAAATGGTATATCATTCTGTAATGTCTCTGATCATTGCTGTTCTCCTGCTCGCCGAGGTTACACTCCCCATCACTTTGATATTAATCCTGGGATTCTTTGCATGGCGTCTCATTCGACAAAAATGGATCAATAGAATTTTTACAAGACTTGTTTACGAGAAAAACGCATTTGCAAGGGAATTCCATGAACAGGTGGGCCGCCCGGCTGAAGAAAAAGGGAATAAGGTTGCAAAACCACTTGCTTATCTTGCGCTTATTTTATGTATTGCCGTTATTTTTAAGACGGTGTGGCCGTACGTCTTTTATCATGGTGACACGGCTGGCGTATTTTTCAAGGAGGACCTTCCTTGGATGTTTTTATCCATCGGATTAATTTTTCTCGGGTTCGGGGTCTCGGCATCTATCATCTCATCGTTGTTTTTCATAAGGGAGACGAAAAAATTCGAAGTTTACAATCGGAGCCTTGAAGTTTATCTGTTGAGTAAATACCTCGAGAACATCTCATACATAACCCTCGGAATGGCCCTAATCGTAGGGACTGTTTGCCTATGGTTCTTCTCCCTGGGGAGGCTGTTACCCATTTTCCGTTAATTTGAGAGCGAATCTGCGTCCCTTGTCGACCTAAAAGTCAACTTTGAGGGAATGTTAACGACCTTGAGGACCTTACTCACAAGTTTTAAAGATTAATTTCAAACCTGGTGCATCACCTCCTTTCTCATATCCCTGGCGAGTTTTACGATTCCGTACATGTGGTTCAAGGGAAGACGATTTACTAAAATATTCCTGACCCTGTTCTTAACGGGAACAATCTTTTCTTACTTTGTGTCTTTTTTGATTCAGAAATTTATCACTTCTGAGCTGGCCTGGATATTCGTTGCCGTGTGGACCTTTTCTGCGCTAGTTACCTATATGGTCTTCCACTTAATCAATACTATTTCGATGAATCAAGTGAATATCTGCAAACATTGCCGGACAGAAAATGGCATCTGTTCAAACTACTGCTGTGAATGCGGCAAGAAGCTTATTCTGCATGTAAAGGCATAAAGGAAAAATCGGAAAGGTTCGGAAAATTTCCGGGTTGGGTACAAGGGGTTCGGACCGCTGCTCCAGGATTTTAGCGCAAGGATGTGCTTTCTTAAGCTGTCAGGGGAGAATCTGAAAATAACTTTGGCAGTGGGAGAAAGGCAACCTGAAGGGGATGAAAAACCGAAGACGGATTCGGAGCGCCTGTCCGAATCCGTCCGCCATGATCCGTTTCAATATATTATTCCGTTTTATTCGGGTTTTTTCTCCCCCGAACCTGCCGCTTCTTCCTTGCCCACCTCCAATTTTGATTTGATCTCACTGATGAAATAGACGAGAACACCGAGACCGATCAAAACCAACAGAATGGGGACGACTGCCATCAGCCCCTTGATGAACATGCCCCACCAGGCGATCAATAAGACCAGCCCGATGATGATCACCACAACTCCAATAATGATCCCCAGTATATTCGACACCATCATCACCCCCTTTGAATAGTTCTTATTGATAGTGATAACTATCAAATCAATGAGTAGAAGTCAAGGCCAATTTTAATCAACGTTAAGGCTCTCCTCTTTCGTGATCGATGGATGATGTCCCCCACAACTCCCCTCTCCCCTTGGGGGAGAGGGACAGGGTGAGGGGAATATCAGGTAATGTCAATTGTTTTGTGTCAGCAAAAGAAATGGGGTAGCTGTTCCTTGTTTAAGATTCTCGTAAGTAAAGACTGAATACAGAATTCGTTCCATACTGGTTCGATCACTGAAGGTCCCCATGGG
>Ga0208821_1001641_pt1 | contig 11609 bp, 7 predicted proteins | sample June2015DPH_20_5_FD_184720 | JGI IMG/M metagenome (GOLD analysis project Ga0208821, IMG submission 184720) | Peatland microbial communities from SPRUCE experiment site at the Marcell Experimental Forest, Minnesota, USA - June2015DPH_20_40... | ecosystem: Environmental > Terrestrial > Soil >... | reverse complement strand
GGGAAAAAGATAATGCTGTCGGCAACCGGTCATCCAAGGAGGAAGTGGCCCAGGTCTATCCGATAATTTGCCCGTCATAAAGGTTCCAAAATCGTCCTAAGATAGGAGACTCAACTAAATTACATTGGTTTTTCAACAGCCTGCTAGCCCGCCCCGAAAAAGGCCCGGTAGGCCTTGAAGGTCATGTAGAGGTCGGCCTTGGAGGCCACCTCGAAGGGGGAATGCATGGAAAGCAGTGGGGTGCCGCAGTCGATGATCTCCAGGCCGTGGATGGCCAGGAACTTGGCAATGGTGCCGCCGCCGCCTTCATCCACCTTGCCCAACTGACCCGCCTGCCAGATGACCCCGTGTTCCTGGAACACCTTGCGGAGCCAGGCCACATACTCGGCGTTGGCGTCGCTGGTGAAATACTTGCCGCCGCTGCCGCTGTACTTGCTGAGCCCCACCCCGTAGCCCAGACGAGCGGCGTTGCGCTTTTCAGAGACTTCGGGCCAGTCCGGGTCCAGGGCCCCGGTGACGTCGGCGGAAATGGCCCGGGAGGCCATCAGCACCCGGCGCCGGCCTTGGGGGGTTTCCCCCTGGCGCTCCAGGAGGAGTTCCACTATCTCTTGCAGGAGGCAGCTCTTGGCGGAAGTATTGCCGTCGGAGCCGGTTTCTTCCTTGTCATAGAACAGGGCCACGCAAGTGTGCTCCGGCTCCTGGAGGTCCAGGGCGGCCGCCAGTTCGGCATAGGCGCAGGCCCGGTCATCCTGGCCGTAGGCCCCCACCAGGCTGCGGTCCCAGCCCAGGTCCCGGGCCGGGCCCGCGGGCACTACTTCCACCTCGGCGCTGGTGAAGTCTTCTTCATTGATGCCATAGCGCTCTTCCAGGAGTTTCAGAAAGTGGAGTTTGAAGCGCTCCTTGGTCTCGGTATTCCCCAGGGGCAGAGCGCCGACCAGGACATTGAGCTTTTCGCCCTCGAAGGCCTCGGTCACCTTCTTTTCCATCTGGACCTTGCGGGCCAGATGGGGCAGCAGGTCCAGCACGGTGAATACCGGGTCCGCCGGGTCTTCGCCTATCTGGAGGTCCACGCTGGCGCCGTCGGCCTTGAGGATGACTCCGTGAATGGCCAGGGGCCGGGCCAGCCACTGGTATTTCTTGATGCCCCCGTAATAGTGGGTCTTTAGAAAGGTGAGGTCCGTGTCCTCGTAAAGGGGATAGGGTTTCAGATCCAGGCGGGGGGAGTCGATGTGCGAGGCCACCAATCGCAGTCCGGAGCTCAGGGGCCTTTTGCCCTGGACCACCAGGGCGATGCTCTTGCCCTTATAATTATAAAAAACCCTGGGGCCCGGGGTCCGGGAGCTGAGATCCACAAAGCCCCGGGCCTGGGCCTGGCGCACGATCTCCTGGACCGCCTCCCGCTCGGTCTTGGCCCGGTCCAGAAAGGTCTTGTAATGGTCAGCGTATGCGAAGATGGCCGCCAGTTCGCCCTGGTCCACCCGGTCCCATACCAGCCTGGCGGTTATCGCCAGGCGATCCCGTAATTGTTTAAATTCGTCTTTTTCCTTTTCCTGGATTTCCATGGTTAAATCCCCTTTAGGCGAATTAAGCCGGTCCGATCTCGAACCTTAGCAATAAAATTAATAACAATTCCAATTGAAATAATCCTGCAATGACGAAAACAGCTGCGCCAAGGCTTGCACCTCCGGAGGGCTTTTTGACGTCTAGAAGGTACAAGAGACCTTGCCCAAGCCAATAAAATAATACAATCCCGGTGATTATGTCTCCTAATGGGTTATGTTTTCTATATACCTCAACCACCATAACCTTTAAACTAATATCTGGCTCATTTAAAGCGCAAGGTATACTTAACTTCATAACATGAAATCCTGGGGGAGACAACGGGAACGGGCAAATCCCGAGCCCAGGGAGTATCGGCTTGACTTGGAGAGGGAAAGCAAATAAATTTAATGAATGAATACCGGCGAGAGTGGCGGAATTAGGCAGACGCACTGGATTTAGGTTCCAGCGGGCAACCGTGGGGGTTCGAGTCCCCCCTCTCGCACGCCCTGCGGGGGGAGCCGGCCATAACCAAAAACCCTCAGAGACCTCGGGTTTCCGGATTATGAGCTAGTAAGAGGGGGCGGCAAGATATTTGCCTCTCCTAATAATCAAGTTAATCGTTCATGGGCTTGCTGGTCCACCCATAAATTATGAAAAGACCGGTGGGGCGGGCGTCTCGCCCGCCACTCAGTCCGCACAGGCGAGACGCCTGTGCCACCAATCCTTCACAATTTTTTGGAGTAGTCATTCAGGGGCCTTCGGCCCACTCTAAAAAGATGATAAGTTACGCATAGTTATGGTGCGCAAGGCGCACCCTACTTGAAGACTTTGAACCTTAAACTTTGAACTTTGAACTTTTCTAAGCAAAGAGATGAGACGATGACCGAGAGTGCGGTAAGAGTGGAGATGGAGAACCTGAGCGAAGTTAAACGGAGACTGCTGATCGAGGTGCCCCTCTCCGAGGTGACCGAGGAAGTGGAGCGGGCCTATCGGGACTTGGGCAAGCGGGTTAAGGTCAAAGGCTTCCGTCCCGGCAAGGTGCCCCGCACCGTCCTGGAGATGTATTACCATAAACAGATCGACCAAGAGGTGTCCGATACCCTGGTACGCCGTTCCCTGGGGGAGGCCTTAAAGGAGAAAGACCTGGAGCCGGTGCATCTGAGCTGGCCGGAGCCGCCCCCGGCGGTGGTGGCTGGTGAGAATTACCGCTACCAGGTGGAGCTGGAAGTGACCCCGGAATTCAAGGTGGAGGATTACCTGGGTCTGGAGGTGTCGGCCCCCCCGGTGGAGGTGAGCGACGCCGAGGTGGAGGCCGGGATCGAAGAGATCCGCCAATCCCATGCCCTGCTAAATCCCCCGGCGGAGGGCCGCGGGGCGCAGCAGGGCGATTTCGTGAGGCTGGATTACCAGGCCTATTACGCGGGCCGGCCGGCGGAGGGCGGCAAGGCGGAGGGCGCCCACCTGGAGGTGGGCAGCGGCAAGTTCAACGCCGAGTTCGAAAACCACCTCTTGGGTCTCAGGGAAGGGGCGGAGAGCCGCTTTGCGGTGAGCCTGCCGGATGACTTTGCCAATCCTTTGCTGGCTGGCAAGTCGGTGGAGTTCCAGGTGAAGATTCATGAAGTCAAAGAGAAGGTGGTCCCAGACCTGGATGATGACTTTGCCAAGGGCCTGCGAGGCAATTTTCAAGGGGTGGTTGACTTGCGTGAGGCGGTGAGACAGGATATTATTAGAGGGAAGGAGCGGACGCGACAGGCCAATCTGGAAAACCAGGTTAAGGATCAGTTGCTGGCCCGGACCGCGTTTGAGGCGCCGCCCTCCCTCATCCAGCAGGAACAGGAGAATCTCTTCGGGGAGCAGTGGAGCCGCCTGAGCCAGTACGGGGTAAAGCCGGCCGACGTGGACCAGACCAAGATGCTGGAAGCCATCAGGCCCCTGGCAGAGCGGCGGGTAAGGGTCAAACTCCTCCTGGAGCGCATTGCCGATCAGGAGGGCAATGCGGTGGACGACGCCGAGGCGGACGCCGCCCTGGCCAGGATGGCGGCACAGCGCGGCCGGGAAGTTGCCGAGGTCCGCAAGTTCTATCAGGAGCATGACCTCATGGGGGCGCTGAAGCGACAATTGCGGGAGGAAAAGACCATGAAGATGTTGCTGGACCAGGCCATCCTCAGTAACGGCCCCCAGCCTGCCCCGGAGGTCGAAGAATAAAATGCAACTGATTCCCATGGTAGTGGAGCAGAGCAGCCGGGGGGAGCGGGCTTATGATATCTATTCCCGGCTCCTCAAGGACCGCATCGTCTTTCTGGGCACGGGCATCAACGATGACGTGGCCAACCTGGTCATCGCCCAGTTCCTCTTTCTGGAAGCGGAAGACCCGGACAAGGAAATCAATTTTTACATCAATTCCCCGGGAGGCATGGTGACCGCCGGGATGGCCATCTACGACACCATGCAGTACATCAAATCCCCGGTGGCCACGCTGTGCATGGGGCAGGCGGCCTCCATGGGGGCCCTGCTGCTGGCGGCCGGCGCTCCGGGGAAGCGCTTCGCCCTGCCACACGCCCGGATTTTGATCCACCAGCCGTTGGGCGGCTTTCAGGGGCAGGCCACCGACGTGGACATCCAGGCCCGGGAGATCCTGCGGCTTCGGGAAGAGTTGAATGAAATCATGGCCCAACACACCGGCCAGCCCATTGACCAGATTAACCGTGACACCGAACGTGATTTTTATATGTCCGGCGAACAGGCCAGGAACTACGGCCTGATCGACGACGTCATCATCAAACGGGAAGAAGGTAAACTCTTTTCAGGACGGCATCTGGGAATAGAATCCCGGGCCTGAAGAATCCGCCGGGAAATGACGATAACTTCTTTGAGCAGGCGGAGCAGCATCGGATAGCCAAGCCCGGGAAGGCAAGCAGCGCTCAGGTTTGGGGAGGTCTAACCCTATGAGTAAACGCGGCATCGACAAAAATGCTGATCTTTTGTGCTCCTTCTGCGGCAAGAGCCAGGGCGAGGTGAAGAAGCTCATCGCCGGCCCCGGGGTTTACATCTGCGATGAGTGCATCGAACTGTGCAACGACATCATCGCCGAGGAGTACGAAAAAGACGAAGCCAGCCACGTCCGGCTGGCCATCCCGGAGCCGGCCAGCATCAAGAAGCAGATCGACGAATACGTCATCGGCCAGGAACGGGCCAAGAAGATCCTGTCCGTGGCCGTCTATAACCACTATAAACGGATCAACGCCGGTACCGACCTGGACGGGGTGGAACTCCAGAAGAGCAACATCCTGCTCATCGGCCCCACCGGCTCCGGCAAGACCCTGTTGGCTCAAACCCTGGCCCGCATCCTGAACGTGCCCTTTACCATCGCCGATGCCACCACTCTGACGGAAGCCGGTTACGTGGGCGAAGATGTGGAGAACATCATCCTCAACCTGCTCCAGGTGGCGGATTACGATGTGGAGAAGGCCTCCCGGGGTATCGTCTACATCGACGAAGTGGACAAAATCGCCCGCAAGACCGATTCCCCCTCCATCACCCGGGACGTCTCCGGCGAAGGGGTGCAGCAGGCCCTGCTGAAGATCATCGAAGGCACCATGGCCTCGGTGCCGCCCAAGGGGGGCCGCAAACACCCCCAGCAGGAATTCATCAAGGTGGACACCACCAACATCCTGTTCATCTGCGGCGGCGCCTTCAATAGCCTGGAAGACATCATCGGGGCCCGCATCGGCCGGAAGGCCATGGGCTTTGGGGCTGACATCCAGAGCCGGGGGCAGCGGCCCCTGGGGGAAATCCTGGTGCAGGTACATCCCCAGGATCTCCTGAAATTCGGGCTCATCCCCGAGTTTGTCGGTCGCCTGCCGGTCCTGGCCACCCTGGACGAACTGAATGAAGAGGCCCTGGTGCGCATCCTCAAGGAACCCAGAAACGCCCTGGTGAAGCAATACCAGAAGCTGCTGGAATTGGACCGGGTCAACCTGAAGTTCACCGAGGAGGCCCTGGTGGCGGTTTCCAAAGAGGCCCTGAAGCGCAAATCAGGGGCCCGGGGCCTGCGGGCCATCCTGGAGCGGGCCATGCTGGACCTGATGTACGAGCTGCCATCCCTGAAGGATGTCAAGGATTGCCTGATCACCGAGGATTTCATCATCAAACATGCGGCCCCCATCCTGACCTACCGGTCGGAGGAAGGGGTGCCCTGGGATAAACCCGGGATGGCGGTACAATCATGATCTTTCGCATTCCCAAGAATCGGATGCCGGGGGAGACGGAACGGCGCCATCAGGTTACCGTGCCCATGCTGCCCCTGCGGGACATCGTCATCTTTCCCCACATGGTGGTGCCCCTGTTCATCGGCCGGGAGCGTTCCATCCATGCCCTGGAATACGCCATGGGTCTGGAGAAACATATTCTCCTCTGCACCCAGAAGGACCCGCGCAAGGATGAGCCCCGGGAAACCGAGGTTTATAAGCTCGGCACTCTGGCCTCCATCCTGCAGCTCTTGCGCCTGCCGGACGGCACCGTCAAGGTCCTGGTGGAAGGGAAAGGGCGGGCCGTTATCCGCCAGTTCCTGCAGAGTTCCCAGTTCTTCCAGGTAGAGGCTGAAGAACTGCACGAGTTTTGGGAAATCACCCCGGAAACCGAGGCACTGCACCGCGCCGCCGTCGCCGGCTTTGAGACTTATGCCAAGCTCAACAAGAAGGTGCCCCAGGAGGCCCTCCAGAGCCTGGCGGGGCTGGATGCCCCCGGGCGCCTGGCCGACCTCATCGGCGGCCACCTATCCCTCAAGGCCGACGAGAAACAGGGGCTCCTGGAAAACCTGGACGCCAACCACCGCCTGGAGGCCGTCCTCACCCTGGTTAACCGCGAAAATGAAATCCTCCAGATCGAAACCCGCATCAAGAATCGGGTCAAGAAACAGATGGAAAAGACCCAGCGGGAATACTACCTCAATGAGCAGATGCGGGCCATTCAGAAGGAGATGGGGGAAAAGGAGGACATGGCCGGGGAAATCCGGGAGTTGGAAGGGCGCATCCGCCGGAAGAAGATGAGCGCCGAGGCCACCGCCAAGGTGAAGCACGAGCTTAAAAAGCTCAAGCTCATGAGCCCCATGTCCGCCGAAGCCACGGTCTCCCGGAATTACATCGATTGGCTGCTGTCTCTGCCCTGGTTTGAGCGCACCCGGGACAGACACAACCTGGAGGAGGCGGAAGTGATCCTCCAGGAAGATCACTATGGCCTGGAGAAGCCCAAGGAGCGCATCCTGGAGCACCTGGCGGTGCAGAGCCTGGTGAAAAAGATGAAAGGCCCCATCCTCTGCCTGGTGGGACCGCCGGGGGTGGGGAAGACCTCCCTGGCCAAGTCCGTGGCCCGGGCCCTGGGACGCAACTTCGTGCGCCTCTCCCTGGGCGGGGTGCGGGATGAAGCGGAGATCCGGGGACACCGGCGCACTTACATCGGCGCTCTGCCGGGAAAGATCATGCAGTCTCTGAAGAAGGCCAAGAGCAACAACCCGGTCTTCTGCCTGGATGAAGTGGACAAGATGAGCACCGATTTTCGGGGCGACCCCTCCGCGGCCCTGCTGGAGGTGCTGGATCCGGAACAGAACTTCGCCTTCAACGACCATTATCTGGACGTGGATTACGATTTGTCCGAGGTACTGTTCATCACCACCGCCAACACCCTCTACTCCATCCCCCCGCCCTTGCAGGACCGTATGGAGATCATCCGCCTGCCGGGCTACACCGAGTTGGAAAAGCTGCTGATCGCCCAACAGTTTTTGATCCCCAAGCAGTACCTCGCCAACGGCCTGACCGCGGAGAACATCCAGTTTTCGGGAAACGCCATTCTTACCATCATCCGCCAATACACCCGGGAGGCGGGGGTGCGCAACCTGGAGCGGGAGATCGCCGCGGTCATCCGCAAGGTGGCCCGGGAAGTGGCCGTTAGGGGCACGGAGCACCAGGTCAGGGTGAATAGCCAGGTGGTGGCCAGGTACCTGGGGGTGCCCAAATACCGCTTCGGGCGCACCGAGGAGGCCGATGAGATCGGGCTGACCACCGGACTCGCCTGGACCGAGTTCGGTGGGGAACTGCTGCAGACGGAAGTGGTGGTGATGCCTGGACGGGGCAAGCTGCTGATCACCGGGAAACTGGGTGAAGTCATGCAGGAATCGGCCCAGGCGGCCCTGAGCTACGTGCGCTCCAAGGCCCAAAACCTGGGCCTGCCGGGGGATTTTTACCGCACCATCGATATTCACGTCCACGTGCCGGAAGGGGCGATCCCCAAGGATGGCCCTTCCGCGGGCATCACCATTGCCACCAGCATCGTTTCGGCGCTCCTGAGGATTCCGGTTCGCCGGGAGGTGGCCATGACCGGGGAGATCACCCTGCGGGGCCGGGTGCTGCCCATCGGCGGCCTCAAGGAGAAGATCATCGCGGCCCACCGCCACCAGATCAAGACGGTGCTCATCCCCCGGGACAACGAAAAGGACATCAAGGAAATCCCGGCCCGCATCTTGAAAGCGGTGGAGCTGGTGTTGATGGACCATATGGACGAGGTGCTCAAACAGGCCCTGGTCCTGGAGGACCCGGAGAGTCTCTTCAAGGCGCCGCCGCCGGTCCCGGAGCCGGCCGCCTTCTTGCACCCGGAAGTGCCCGCGGTGGAGGAGATCCAGGCGCATTGAGGGTAGGGTGCGCACTGCGCACCATGAACCGAACGAGAGCAGAGAGGGCAGGGCGTGCTTAGTGGCACAGGCCTCTGGCCTGTGGACTGGTGAACTGCTCACCGATCATTGCTCACGGCTCGCTTATTAATGATGGGGTCCCTTATTCATCCCCTCTCACCCGATGGGGAGAGGCCTTTGCCTTTCACGGAAAACGGGAAACGGGAAACGGGAAACCGTAAACGATAGTCGCTTATTTTTCCCCTCTCCCCGATGGGGGAGTTGTAGGGTGGGCACTGCCCATCATTTTCCTTCTCCCTCTCACCTGCGAGAGGTGTTTGGACCGCGGAGATGGGTAACAAACGTTCGGGGGAATTTAATCTCGTTTCCGCTCCCATTAATAACTATTGACAGCCAGGGCCCCATGGGTGACTATTACCGGGGCGGGCGGATAGCTCAGCTGGGAGAGCATCGGCCTTACAAGCCGGGGGTCACAGGTTCGAGCCCTGTTCCGCCTACCAGGTTTTTTAGTTCAAGGTTCAAAGTTTTGGTTGCACGCTGCGGAATAGATTCCTTGACTTTGAACTTTCAACTTTGAACTTTGAACCCACCATCGGGGGCGTAGTTCAGTTGGTTAGAACGCCGGCCTGTCACGCCGGAGGTCGCGAGTTCGAGTCTCGTCGTCCCCGCCAAGTAAATTCAAGGGCTTAGATAAATTTCTAAGCCCTTTTTTCTTTTTGGTAAAAAATTCATTACCCACACTATTCCCCACAGGGTCTCCCTAAATGGGGGTAAAAGACCCCAGGATATTCTTTTGTCTTGGATAAACCCGGCCGGGTGTCCGGTCTGCTCCTGCCGGCTGGTACCTTTTCCACTTTGCCCAGCCATGGGGCCCGGCAACTACCATGTGGCATGTACTCACCAAGGCGCCGCACTACTCCAGGCTTGGCCACCTGCCACGGTCGGCCAGGCCCCCCCGGCGGCCCGGCAACCCCCCCCAAGCCTGGAGGATTTGCGGCCCTGGAATGCAACCCCGGGGATTGGAGTCACGTCCCCCCTGGTCAATATGATCTCCCTGGAAATTTTCCAATTTTTCAAAATTACCAATCCAAATTCCATTTACAAAAGTTGCTAAGATACGAATCATATGGAAAGATTAGCGGCAGGGCGTATAGGGCAAGTTATTACTCGGAGCGAAAAATTGATTAATTTTAATCTTCCTTAAATTCGCTCTCCCTCAAGGAAAGATAGCACAAGTTTCCCTCAAAATATATCTTTTTTGCTCATTTTGACCATACCAATCCCTTGGTTCGCAGATTATGGCTGGGGCGGCAGTCAGCGGAGGAAAAAGATAAATTGGTTTTTCCCTGGTATTGGTCTTCGATAAACATGAATTGGGGACAGCGGAATGCGGTAATCCGATAAAGCAATGGGGGGGTCTTGCCCGTGTAGGGTGGGCACTGCAGGGGGGGCACGGCCCACCAATTCCTTAAAAATCTAAAAATCTATTCCCCAAAATCAAAATCAAATTTGAGGCCGAGATTTCCCCCCCAATCATCTTGGTAAAGATTCCGCCTGACAAATTTCCGGAGGCTGGAATACGCCCAGATCCCCGGCGAGCTCACCAGGCCGTGCTTCAACGGGTTGAAGTGAATCTAATCGAATGTATCCGCAAATCTCCCTCATCCCGAATCTTAACAGTGATGGCATATTTACTTGCATGGATATGTAATTCTTACAGAAAATTGAATTTAAACCCAAAATTCTGCTATCCTTGTCCCCAGGAAATTTATGAGAGCTATGCTTAACTTAATCCAAGATTCGTCTACCCTACGAAAATTTATTAACCGAGATTATTGTGGATCAATTTTGGGAAGGCAGGTCGCCGGCCAGGGTGAAATTGTTGGCTATACCGGTATCTCGCCTCTCGCAGTATGGTTTCGGTTCTCAGATAATCCCGAAACCAGAAAACCAACATGGTGATCAAGATGGCAGCGGCAAACAAGGCGATGGTCCAGAGGACTCCAGAATCGAGATATAGGTTATCCATGTTTCTGACCCCCTTTTTGACATTTCTCCTCAATGATGGGCGTCCATAGATATATCAAGAATAGTGCCAGTTGGGTGCTGATGAGTCCTGAATTAGATAAAATGTGTGATATTGGATAGATAGGTTAAAAGGCAGGCAGTCTTGAACTAAATAATTACAATTTATTTTGGGATTTATTCTTTTATCAGGATAATTTCTTATTGGAGAATAATCCGGAAAAATCCCCCAAAATGTCTGTTCTTGAAGCCGAAATCCTTCGTCGACGGCATGGTAGCACAAATTTCACCACCGAATGGAAATTTTTAAGCGGGGTAACTCATTAGCTTGGTTTGGCAATCTACAGAAATCCCTAATGATCCCATAGACCCCGTTGCTGGCTCATTTTAGGCTCCTTCTTCCCCAAAAACTTCTTCGCAATCTCCCATGCAATCAAAGGCGCATTCCCACCGGCCCGATTATTGATGAGAAGGTTCACCAACACTCCTTTTTCGATGGCGGTCTTTACAATCTCCACAGTCTCCCGCACCATCTCCGGCTCTAACATCCCTTCCACAAGCCTGTCAAAAGGATATGCCTTCACATAAGAATCCTCCTGGCGTATTCCCAGAGGCGTCAAAAGCCTGATTACGCAATCATTCCCAGCATTGAAGAATCTGCCACTAGCCTTGGAAAATTGTTTCTTCAAAGCGGGCAGTCAAGTCCACTGAGATAAAACCTGCCCCACTCCATATCTTTCCAAAACTTCAATACCTGTTTCTTTTTTTTCAGTAAATTTCTTCCCGGGCAAGCCCTGATTAGGGTCCAGTCATCCCCCTTAATCAAGATAACTATCTGATATAACTATCTATAAATACCATAAACCTAATAGGCATGATCTTTGTAACCCTGATCAATGTCATTAAACATTGGTGACCAGAACATCAGGAGGGCTTCTCCATGGCTTTTCTAAAATCATTCACGGTCAGACATTGGAACTTTCTCGTTATTCTCTTGATAACCGGACTTTTCTCCGGGTGCACCGCGGTCTGGGCTCAACAGCTTTGCCAGACTGACCGGGTACAAATCCGTTGCCTGGACCACACTGAAAACGTCCAGGTTATGCATGTGAACTCAGACCAGATATACGACAAGGAGGCGGTCCGGGTTTATTTCCCGGATGGCGGGTGGGTTGTTTACCTGGCTGAGGATGCTGGTCCGGAAGTGCTGAAATGGGAACTTAACCAAATTGCCCTGGGGACAACTTGGGACAGGATCTAGTGTTATGTCCCATGAAAAACTATCATAAATATTTCATTTGTGATAAGCTTCTCCAAACTTACATGGAGGAGCATATGGCCTTAGGACGTCCCATTCCAC
>Ga0208821_1001639_pt1 | contig 11622 bp, 8 predicted proteins | sample June2015DPH_20_5_FD_184720 | JGI IMG/M metagenome (GOLD analysis project Ga0208821, IMG submission 184720) | Peatland microbial communities from SPRUCE experiment site at the Marcell Experimental Forest, Minnesota, USA - June2015DPH_20_40... | ecosystem: Environmental > Terrestrial > Soil >... | reverse complement strand
CCCGTTGGAGGGCGGGCCCAAAACGCCTTGCGGATCGCCCCAGGGCATGTTCGAAGCCATCTGGGGCAGCTTCAGCTCCGGCGGGCCCAGCAAAGTGGGCTCGACCTGCAACTTGGGGTTTGGGTTCCTAATCACGGCCAACGGGGGAGCGAGTTGTTGCTTCGCGAACCTGGGAACCGCACCCTTTGAAGCCGGTGTCGGCGACCGGTCGCCTCCACCACCACCACCCCCTGCCTTCTTGCCCGCCGCCTGTAATTCCGCCAAATAGGGCGATATATCAACCGCTTCATACTTGGTCGACGCCCTGACCTGCCGGGTCATGTGTTCTACGAAGAAGGGCAGAATAATGATCGCAACTGCGATCAAGTGAAGGAGCAGGGAATTCAGCCACGAGCCAGACTGCGGCTGATAGTCCTGCCAAATCTGCGGGACATCGACGGGCGTTGAAGTAATCGGAATCGAGGGAGGTTTCGGCTTCTCAAAGAGTCCCCTGAGCTCGTTCGGAAGATCCAGAAACCAGGGACGCATGTCCGTGGCAGGCAGAGTGGCCTTTCCCCGGTAATACTCTTTCGGAACGGTAATCTTGGGTTCGCGGAGCCTTTCCAAAATCTGCCGGAAAAGGGAAACGGGTGGAAGGGTGGAATCAACGAAGGTGAGGTGGTACTCAGGTTCGGGTATCCGGGGACTTGCGCTCGGCGCAGCGTCCGTGCTGATCTCGGCCTGGGTATCACTGATTGGCATTACACTCATAACCTGTCCCTCGGGCTTCTCGATAGCCCGGATACGATTCTCTCACCCTCTCTCGTTGAATGATGGCCGCCAGCCCTCCGAGGTTGCATGCCAGAACAACTATTCCTCTGTTCGCCATTGCTCAAGAACATTGTTCATTTTACCACAGTCAATCGCCCCCAGGGCACTGGAAAACTGCTCCTGCCGGCAAGCCACAAGCCACCCTCCACTAAATCATTTGACGCAGCAACCCCGCATGAAGTTGCGTAAGAAAAGGTATACTCTCTTGACTCGGCTCGGCGGAAGGTGGGGAGCCTGTCGGGCAAATCACGCGGGAGGTTTCAAAACTGATGAGGCAGCGAGCAGAAGGCTTTCCGGCAAAGTTCAGTTGTAGGATGACCCTTTGGACAATCGGAGCGGTCGGCGTATGGGTGGCGGGCCTGCTTGTTGCGCCGTCAGGGCTGCCCGCCCAGCACCCCCAGATTTCCTGGAGTGAGCAGGAGAAGCCCATCGTGCAGGCACTGCATGGGCTGCGCTCCGTGCCCGACGATGCGCGGGCGCGGCAGACCAAGCAACTGGCCCTCGACATTCGGGCCCTACCGGCGGGCGACCGCAAGCTGGGGCTGGCAAATGGCTTGGCGAACCTCTCGACCGAGGGTGACTTCGGCCGCGACACCTTGCAGGAGGTGGCAACGACGCTGGCCGCGGCGCTCGCGGAGCACCCGGCGCCGGAAGAGCGTGGCGAGCCTGCCATGCCGTACCTCGAATTGGCTCAATTGGTGCGCTACGAGCACGTGCAGGCCTCGGTGGATTCACCACAGTTTGGGAAGGCCATGTCGGAACTGGAGGCGGACGACCAAAAGCGGCAGCAGGCGGACTTTACGCTTACGGACCTTGAGGGCAAACCGTGGAGCCTAAAGAGCCTGCAAGGGAAAGTGGTGCTGGTGAATTTCTGGGCTACTTGGTGCCCACCTTGCCGCAAGGAAATGCCCGATCTCGAGTCGCTATACAAGCAGTTTCAAAAGCAGGGACTCGTGATCCTCGCCATCTCCGACGAAGATGCGAGCAAGGTTAAGCCCTTCATCGCTGAACAGGGAATCTCCTACGCCGTGCTGCTCGACCCGGGCCGGAAAGTGAACACCCTGTTCCACGTCATGGGCATCCCCAAGACATTCATCTACGACCGCAGCGGGAAGCTCGCGGCGGAATCGATCGACATGCGGACCCGCAAACAATTTCTCGGCCTGTTGGCCCAGGCAGGGCTGGAGTAGCGCCGCGCGCCAGAGCCGCAAATGAAAGTCAAAAGTCAAATGGCAAAGGGCAAATGGCAAAGGGCGAAGGGTAAAGGGTAAAGGTCAAAAGCTGTACCTCCGAGAATGCTTGCCAAGAAAACAAGAAATTAGGACTTTGCAGTGCCGAGATTCATTACTTCAGCCTCGCCAACCCTGATTTGCTAGACACGCTCTTTAGACGTTCTCTATAATACTTGGCTTGCGCACTCAGCGGAGGACGAATGCAGAAGACGCTAGACCTGAAACACACTCTCAATCTTCCCCAAACCCATTTCTCCATGAAGGCCAACCTTCCGCAGAACGAGCCGAGGTGGCTGGCCAAGTGGGCGAAGGAAGATCTCTATGGCCAGATTCGCGCCGCGCGGAAGGGCGAACCGATCTTCACCTTGCACGATGGACCTCCTTATGCCAACGGCCGCATTCACCTCGGGACGGCGCTCAACAAGATTTTGAAAGACTTCATAGTCAAGTCGAGGACGCAGGAGGGATTCAATGCCCCCTTCCTGCCGGGCTGGGATTGCCACGGGTTACCTATCGAAATCCACGTGGACAAAGAACTAGGGCAGCGGAAAGCGCAAATGAGCATCGTGGAAATCCGCCAGGCCTGCCGGCGCTATGCGGAAAAATATGTGGATATTCAGCGGCAAGACTTCATGCGCCTGGGAGTTTTTGGCGAGTGGCAAAAACCCTACCTCACCATGGATTTTGAGTACGAGGCACAGACTGCTGAGGCCTTTCTGAAGTTTCTGGCGGGCGGTTATGTCTACCGTGGCCGCAAACCGGTTTACTGGTGCATCTCTGACAAGACCGCCCTGGCGGAGGCTGAGGTCGAGTATGAGGACCACCGCAGCCGCTCGATTTACGTGCGATACCCTGTGCTGACAGACCCTGCGAATCTGGACCCCGCACTCGCAGGGCGCAAACTCTACGTCATCATCTGGACCACAACGCCCTGGACGCTTCCTGCCAGCATGGCGGTGGCGTTTCATCCCGAGTTCGAGTACGTGGCGGTGGCGGAGGATGGCGGGGATGTGTACCTGGTTGAAAGCCGGCGGCATGCCCCGGTGCTGCATGAAACGGGCCTTAAGGCCTCGAAGGTAGTAGCGAGAATCCCCGGTCGCAACCTGGAGCGCCTGGAAATGCGGCACCCGTTTCTGGAGCGGAAGATTCTGGGTGTGCTGGCGAACTACGTGACGGCTGAGGACGGCACGGGCTGTGTCCACACCGCGCCTGGCCACGGGCGAGAGGACTACCTTACAGGTGTGCAGTACGGGTTGGAAATCTATTGCCCGGTCGGGGATGCGGGAGAGTTTACCGAAGGCCTTCCGGAATACCTGGGGAAGAAGGTCTTCGAGGCTAATGAGCCCATTGTCGAGTTACTGAAGAAACGGGGCGTGCTGGTGGGTCCGCCGGAGTGGCTCACACACTCTTATCCGCACTGCTGGCGATGCCACAATCCAGTGATCTTCCGTGCCAACGAGCAGTGGTTCATTAACATTGACCACCGAGAGTTACGGCAGCAGGCGCTGGCGGAAATCAAGAAGGTGCACTGGTTGCCGGCTTGGGGTGAAGAGCGCATCTCGAACATGATCGCTGAGCGGCCAGACTGGTGCATCTCCCGGCAGCGCTGCTGGGGAGTCCCGATCACGGTCTTCCACTGTGAAACCTGCAAGAAGCCCTTACTGGACGCGGGGCTGGCGGAGCGGGCGGTGGAGCTTTTCCGGAAGGAAGGCGCGGACGCCTGGTACGCGCACCCCGTCGAAGAGCTTCTGCCCGCGGGGGCGAAGTGTACGGAGTGCGGCGGGACGCGGCTGCGGAAGGAGACCGACATCCTCGACGTCTGGTTTGATTCCGGCGCAAGCCACTTCGCGGTGCTGGGACGTCGGCCGGACCTCCCCTGGCCTGCTGACGTTTATCTGGAAGCTGGGGACCAGTACCGGGGATGGTTTCATAGTTCGCTTCTGGTGGCGCTGGGCACGCACGGCGCGGCGCCCTACCGCGCGGTCCTCACCCACGGCTGGGTCCTCGACGCCGACCGCCGGGCCATGTCCAAGTCCCTGGGAAACGTGATCGACCCCAACGAAGTCATCAAGACCCATGGGGCTGAAATCCTCCGGCTCTGGGTGGCCTCAGTTGAGTTTGGTGAGGACGTGACTATCTCGGCGGATATGTTGGCCCGGCTCTCCGAGGCGTACCGCAAACTGCGCAATACGTTTCGATATTGTCTGGGCAACCTTTACGACTTTGACCCGCAAGTGGATTCCGTGGCGGGCTCGCAGCTCGAGGAGCTGGATGCGTGGGCATTGGTGCGCACGGCGGAACTGCTGGAGCGAATCCGAGCTGCCTACGACGAATACGCTTTCCACAAGGTGTACAGGGCGATATACGATTTTGCCACCGTGGACCTGAGCGCGTTTTACTTCGACATCCTGAAAGACCGCCTCTATACTGCCCCGGCCCATTCGACGAGGAGACGTTCGGCGCAAACGGCGATTTACCGCATCACGGAGGCGTTGGTTCGTGCCGTGGCTCCGCTGCTGCCCTTCACGGCCGAGGAAGTGTGGGCCAATCTGCCGTGGCCGCAGGGGCGCGAAAAGAGCGTCCACCTCGCTACATTTCTCCGGCCCGAAGAACTTCGCTCAAGAGTCCCGCAGGAGTATTTCAAGCGCCTGGAAAACTGGCCGCGGTTGATTGCGGTTCGGAATGCGGTCCTGAAGGCGTTGGAAGTGGCCCGACAAGAGAAGTTCATAGGCGGCTCGCTAGAAGCCAGGATTTGCCTCGAGGTGGAAGGCGACTTGCTCAATCTGCTGGAGGAATATCGGCCGGCGCTTCCCTCGATCTTCATTGTTTCGCAGGTCGAAGTTTCCGCCAGCCCGCTGGCAGGAGCGCCTGAAACAGATATCCCCGGCCTCAGGATCAGGATTGAAAGGGCCCTAGGTCGCAAATGCGAACGCTGCTGGAATTATTCCGAGCAGGTAGGTAAAGACAGCCGCTATCCGACGGTGTGCGAGAGGTGCTCGGAGGCGCTGCGCGAGATAGAAATCAGTAATCAGTAATCAGTTATCAGTCGTCAGTTGTCAGTGGTCAGTGGTCCGTTGTCAGTAGTCCGTTGTCAGTGGTCCGTTGCCCGTTCCAAGAAATGAGTTGTTGCGCAGTTGTGATTGGCGATATGAGGACCGGCATCTGGGCAGCTAAGCTCTTCCTACTAGCCACTAGCCACTAGCCACTGACCACTGACTACTGAAAACTTTCTTATGGGCGCAATTCGCGTGAAACGGTTTCGGCGTGTTCTCTGGGCAGTTATTGCCGTTGTGGTGTTCGTCGCGGACCAGGTGACAAAGGCTGTGGTGCAGGGCTCGATCCCGGAGCACACGACGGTTCCACTTCTCCCTCACTTTTTCAGCCTTGTCCATACCAACAACGCGGGTGCTGCCTTTGGTCTATTCTCTGACTCGCCGGCGCCCTGGAAAACCGTGCTGCTCATCGTCATCTCGGGTGCGCTGCTGGCCATGGTGATTGCCGTCATGTGGCGAAACCAACAACTCCGGTGGGAGACGGGCGTGGGGCTTGCCTTGATTCTGGGCGGCGCGCTTTCCAATCTCTTCGATCGCATCCGGTTTGGTCGAGTGGTGGACTTCCTTGACGTTTACTACCGCAGCTATCACTGGCCCACGTTCAATCTTGCCGACAGCGCCATTGTGGTAGGAGCCGGGTTCCTTGTGTTCCAGTTGCTCTTCTTGGAGTAACCGTGAAGAGGAAACTGGAAACTCGAAAATCGAAATTCGAAACTCGAAAATGGAAAGTCGAAAGTGGAAAACGGTAACTAGACTCTCGAAAGTGGAGCTCTTGCCCTCTCCCAGGGGAGAGGGTGGACCGTAACGGCGCTTTCACCAGCCGTCGTGGGCCGGGTGAGGGGTCAGTTGCATATCGAGGACGCTTTCGGCCTGACCTGAAAACAGAAGAACTACGATTTCCGAGTTTCGATTTTCCATCTTCGAGTGATGCCCGAACAACCACGAGTTTCGAATTTCGAATTTCGAGTTTCTCAGAGCGGAGAGCGGCTCGACATCTTCCTAACGCGGCAAATGCCGGATTGGAGCCGTAGCCAGGTACTACGCCTGATTCGCTCGGGATTGGTCAGCGTCGGCGCTCGCTTGGCCCGCAAGGGAGGGGAAGTGGTCCAAGCCGGCGATATCATCTCGGTGCGCGCGGAACGAGAAAAGCTGACGGCCACACCGGAGGCGTTGCCGCTTTGCATCGTTTACGAGGATGAGGATCTGCTGGTGGTGAACAAGCCCGCGGGAATGGCGGTGCACGTGGGAGCAGGCGTGAAATCAGGGACGCTGGTCAATGCACTGATGCACCACGTCAAGACCCTTTCGTCTGCCGGTGGCGAACTGCGGCCTGGCATTGTCCATCGTCTGGATAAGATGACCTCGGGGTTGGTCGTTGTGGCGAAAAACGATGCCGCGCACCGACAACTGGCAGAACAGTTCAAGTCGCGCGCGGTGCGCAAGACCTATGCGCTTCTGGTCCACGGGCAGGTGAGCGGCGCGCAGGGTAAAATCTGTAAGCCCGTGGGGCGTGATCGCGTCCGGCGCACCCGAATGAGGGTGGGGGGGCTGCGCGCGCGGGAGGCAGTGACCCGTTACGAGGTCATCCGCCGGTTTCCCCATTTCACACTGCTCGAAGCCCACCCCGAAACCGGCCGAACGCACCAGATACGGGTCCACTTCGCAGCCCTCGGGCACCCCATCGTCGGCGACACAACTTATGGTGCGCCAGGCAATCTCCGCCTCGGAGGTGGGGAAGTGACAACCCTTTCGCGGACCTTTCTCCACGCAGGTTTCTTGGAGTTTCAACACCCGCGGATGCGCCGAGCGGTCAGCTTCTCGGCGCCGCTTCCTCCCGAACTGGAAGAATTCCTCACCTCGCTTTCAGAACGAGTGTGACCATAGCAAGTCGTCAGTTCTCAGTATTCAGTTATCAGTAGCAACGGGTGGCAAGGTTGCAGTTCTCAGTTTTCAGTAGTCAGTTGTCAGTAAGAACCGGTGGTAAGGCGAAACCTGATAGCCGACAGCTCGTCCTGAGCCCCCTATCGCGAATCCCAAATCCCGGCCCCCAGGTCCCCAGCCCCGAACCCCGAGGCCCGATTCCCCAGCCCTCTCCGCACGGATTCAGGGGTATGTATTCGAGTTCGTCATCGAAGGAAAAGCCCACGGTCAGAAAAACGCTGACCGCGGCCCGCTGCGGAGCCAGCCCTGATTGCGAGTGATCTTGTAGAATGCGGGTCAGCTATGGGGCATCATCCTAAGGAGGAGGTACCCACGCTGACCTGCCAGCGCGACTAGACCGGCCTTAAAGCCACGTCCATCCGGCGTGAGCAGATTTAAGCTCCACATCTGATCCTTTTGTGGTCCCGGTGCGCAACGAGCCGTTTCCGCACGCCCCGCGTCGTAGAACGTCGGAGTCCTGCGGTTTTCAGCAAACCGATCTGCGGGGTCTGAGAGCATCAGGCAAAGGTTGCCGTCGAGGGCGCATACGATCGCTTGTTCATCGCCCCGCTCGTTGTATAGCGTCAGTCGCGACGCGCCTAGCAGATTTGAGTGCACCAGATCGGGTTGGACACTCAGGTCGCCCTGCCCCGTGAGCTTGAACTCCCATACGCGACCGCTCTTGCAGTATATCGAAAGGCACTGACTTTCCGAATGGAATGCGACAGCCAAGCCGTCACGATGCGAGGGACGAACCTCGAAATCCTCTTGCTCAAAGAACTTTTTCCAGAGCTCACTCATAAAGCCACTCCCACTTGAGATTCTAGCCGAGGCAGTGCTTAATTCACTACCTACGTGCTTGTCATATCACGAAATTAACCAAATAATAAAATATATTGTTGGGTTACCCAACACTCTCAAGATCATCGAGCGAGCTCAGCCACGCGGGCTGGCGCAAAGCGCAGCTCTGCGAGCCACAGACGAGACTGAAATCAGGTGAGCCGGTTACTCTCAAAGAGCTTGGCGCGTTGAGTGGATATGAGCAGCGCTAATGTAGCACGCTGAAGCGCAGATCTGCGCTCTGCGCCAGCCCGCGAAAGCCCCGCCGCAAATCGTAGATCATGGTATAAGGAAGGCTTGCCCTAAAATACGGGTGGGTTTGTCTGTGCCGCACCAGTAAGAACCTTGACCATCGGGATCGGTGCCGCTCTCCGGGGAACCTCAGCGCCAATTAAGGCAACGAATTACTTGGGTCACCCAAAGCGTGCTAGAATTCCGACGTGAACAAAGAAAAGATCAGATCAATTCCGCGCTTTCAACCTGGGAGAATGATTCATGAGCCTGCTTCGTGAAATTGAGAACGACCTTGCAACCGCGGGCGGGGACATAACCATCGTTCTGCGGAAAGCCAGAATTCTTGCGGCACGGCTCAAAAACAAAGGGTTCGAGGAATGGATTCACCGAGAATTGAACGGATACCCCGATAAAGCCGCCCTCCCTAGCTACCGAATCCTGGAAGTTAACTCGAAAGCTCACCTCCTATTTGGCTGGCAGCAAGTCCCGGCTGCACCGGTTATGGCGCGTTTGATTCCTGAGCGGCTTCGCCACTGGGCTACGACCGCGTACCTCTTAGAGGGGATTAGCCAATACGCCTCCCTTGTGAGCGATTGTGATCCGGGCAATGCCACTTTGCAATCTCTATGGCCTCAAGAGCTTGCTGTGAAATACGCCGGTAGCGGTTACAACGACCCACAGGTTCTTTCAGCTTGGCAGGAAATCACAAGGGCTTCGCTTGTCGGAGTAATCGAGACGGTTCGGAACAAGCTACTGGATTTTGTTCTGGAGATTGAAGCCGAAAATCCAGACGCGGGTGAGGCTCCTCCAGACACTCAACCCGTACCACCGGAAAGAGTACAGCAACTTGTGAACAATTATTTTGCTCCGGTCGGTAATATCGCTCAGCACGGTCGGGACTTTAATCAGACGGCCAATATCGGGCTTCAACTTCAAGACCTCGCTACGCTCGTTACGGAGTTCACTAATCACCTCGACGACCTAAACCTCAATGTACGTCAAAAGCAGAAGGCACAAGCCCAGATCGCCACTCTCAAAGCGCAGCTTACCGACGAACCTGATCCCTTAATCGTACAGCAGGCTGGGCGTACCCTTCGGAACATTACAGAAAGCGCAATCGCCAGCCTATTAGCGACAGCAGCCCAGCCTGCGGTCTGGCATACCGTACAGGGGCTGTTGGCACGTTTCCCGCACTGATTAGCCAGGCATTACCTCCTTTCGGTTCGGCTAACCGCTCCGCCTCGAAATTCGGTGCAACTTGGGTGCGAAACCCCCGGCTGTGCGCACCACGGGCGTGTGCTGGGCAGTTTTAGGGGAGGGTAGCTACGTGTTCGATCTGTGAGGCGCAAAAGTGGTACTATTCGCCTTATGGCCAAATTCAACTTCATTATTATACCCGAGCTTCGGCAATGCTTGGAGAGCGACTATAAGGAGCTTCAAGCCTGCCTGAAGGCCGAAGCGTGGAAGGCGGTTCATGTGCTTGCGGGAAGCATTGTGGAAGCCGTTCTGATCGACGCCCTGAGCGGTACCGGCGTGGATCAATCGAAGCTGGACTCGATGGAGCTTGCATCGTTGATCGGGCTCGCTAAAGATGAAGGCATTCTGGCCGATGAAGCTGCGGACTTGTCAACGGTCATCCGCAAGTATCGCAATTTGATACATCCTGGCAGAGTTAAGAGGCTCGAAAAGAGCGTAGACAGCAGCGGCGCTGTTATTGCAGCGCAAGTGGTCGAGATCATTACAACGCAGGTCGCAAAGAAGAAGCAACAAACTTATGGGTACACCGCAGAACAGTTACTTGAACGGCTGCGGGGCGGGTCATCGGCCCTTCCACTCGCGGCCCTTCTGGTCAGCGAAACCCCGAAGCCCGAGATAGAGCGTCTCCTGGTTCACGTGCTCCCAGATACCTATTTTGAGGCCATCAATGACACTGGATCGTCATATGAAGAGGATCGCCACTTGATAGTCTGCTATAGGAAGATTTTCGATGCGACTGACGATGACGTGAAGACTAAGGTCATGAAGAATCTTTATAAAGTGTATAAGACTCAGCCCGAAGCGACAGTTCTGATCTATGAGGATAACTTCTTCCGAGGGGCCGATCTCGCTTATCTGTCTGAATCTGAGAGGCGCTTCATCAAGGCTCACTTTCTCGCAAGAGTTTCGGTCGAAACGATCGCCGGATTTTTAAACAAACTTTTCGGCATTGGCCCCTTCCTTGATGCCGAGGAGGCTTCCGACCTGTCTGCAACGCTAATTGTTGCGACGCAGGGCGAGGATACGGATTTGGCGAAACGGGCGCGGACTAGGCTTCTTAATGAGTATTCGAAGATGAGGACCGAAAGCCGCACTGTAGTTCGAAACCTTGCCGATTCCTCCGGAGCCACCGAGATTCTAGAAAAGCTCGAGGCGCGCGAAGCGAAAATCAAACCGTCAGCCCAAAACAATGCCGCGTAGATACAAGGGCAGACTCGCAGAGCAACCGCTCTGCGCCCCGAACGTGGGTCACAACCGGGTCACGGCCACCCGCGAGAGGGACCATTTATGCCGAATGAAAAGAAGAGCTTCACCGCATCGATGAAGTGTGGCCATTGCCAGAACACGGCACCCATGGAGATCGTTGCGGACTCCTCAACCGTACGTGAATATACAGATGATCGTTCAGGCGAGATTTGGGAAGCTGGCTCGGTCTATGAGCTCAGTAAATGCCCGGCCTGCGGGAACATGACCCTTCGAAGTTATGACTGGCACAGCGGCCGCATGGACGGAAGTGACATTGAGTACAAAGTTTTGTACCCGCTCGGCGAGAAAGTTCTCCGAGGATTGCCAACGAAGATCGATGCAGCATACCAGGCAGCTCATAAGGTGCGAAACATCGATGCGAATGCTTACGGGGTTCTGCTCGGGCGCGTTCTCGACTTTGTTTGTGAAGATCGGAACGCCTCTGGAAAGACGCTGGACCAGAAGCTCAAGAGTCTTGCCGAGAATAATGAAATCCCGTCAAAATTGGTAGACGTCGCTGCCGGTATACGGAAACTACGCAACATAGGCGCACACGCAAATTTGGGAGAGCTCACGGCAGCTGAACTCCCGGTTCTCGACGACCTGACCCGCGCCATTCTTGAGTACGTCTATTCGGCCCCTTTCTTGGCGAGAGAAGCGGAGGAGCGGCTCGCCGAGCTTAAGACAAGAAGTGGCGAAGACCCTCTTCCATGAAACCGAGGGCTGGCGCGGACCCCTGCCTTTGGGGGTGTGCGATCCCCCCTGGTCGGTCCACATGGAGGATCGATGCACCGGTAGCGGTCGCATCAAGTTACGACAGCCGTGCGACACCCGGGAACCCGTCAAAACCTGAATCAAAACTCAAGATTCGATTGATTCCATGCTGTTCCATGACGGCGAGATAGAGGGCATCACGCGCCGACAGCCGTCGATGTCCCAGGACAATCTCCTTGGCACGCTCGGCGGCGGTCCGCGTAACGTCAAGCACCTGATCGACGATGCCGAGCAGAGCGTCGAACGCCGGTTGGATG